>ERZ795059.1180-NODE-1180-length-30021-cov-13.410932_pt1 | contig 30021 bp, 15 predicted proteins | sample MGYA00375143_ERZ795059 | MGnify/ENA primary metagenome ERZ795059 (study PRJEB30188, sample SAMN05720168) | activated sludge metagenome | isolation source: Anaerobic digester | place: USA | collected 2015-01-07 ... | reverse complement strand
TAATTAAATCGTGTTGCTTCGCATAAGTGAAGCAACTGCGATTTCAAGTGAAGAAACCGCCGAGCTCTGCTCGGCGGAGCTTCACACAGGTTTCAAAACGCTTCAAAAAATATTCTTGCCGTAAATGCAAGAAATTTATTGATAAGATACTATATAATATTTTTATACTTTAAATATATAACAACGGCGATAATCCAGATGATAAGCAAGTAATAATGCCACTTGCTTTTTTTTATTTCAAAAGGGTCTGACATAATTCTTTCGGAATTAACCGGCAGCTTTGCCGTTTTAGTTAACGAAGTTCCAAAAGGTATATTGATTTTTACTCTCGAATTAATAGCCCAGCCGTTAGAGTCGAGTATCGGCGCAAGATTTCGTTCTTTTAATTTGAAGTAAGCTATTATCATAGCGGGTCCTGAAATTAATAACATAACGCCGCCGACCGCTAACGGAGCCTGCCACCATTTTAAAGCGAGAAGACCCGTAACAATTGAAGCGACCGCGGTTCCTATGGCGCCGAGCGCCAATCCGATAGCTGCGAATATGCCGACAAATTTTCCCATATCCACCGGAGCCGGTTCGGTTTTTGCAGAAGGAGTTTTTGCCGGTTGCGGAGCGTCTATTTTTTGTTGTTCGATTTTTTTACCGGTTTCTTCGATACCTGCTCCCATTTTATCTTCGACAGATTTTGATTTTGAAGCCGCGAATTTCTGAATTTGGCTTGTTATCATTTTTGCGACGGCTCTATACGGCGACCAAAACGCCTGTTTTATGCTTATCGGATTTTCAATTATTTTAACGACAGTGGCATTCCAATCGCATCCGGTTCTGTCGTAATAAATTCCGTTTCTGCCAGGCATTAATTGACCCGCGTCTCCGGCAGTAACAGCCGCCGCAATAGTTATTTTGCCCGGAGTTCCGTCTCTTCTTACGCAATCGCAATATAACAGATATGCCCTGCTTAATCCCGCAAGCAGAGCGTGTTTTGCGGCGTCTTCGACGGATACGCATAAATCGCAGCTTCTACCGTCGATAAATAAAGTTCCGGATTGAAAAATCGCTTTTGCTTCAGGATTATAAAAATGTTCGAATGAAACAAAATTATTCAGCGCCGGATGCAAATCCCTGCATAACCTTAACAATTTATTTACCGAAATAATCGCGTTTGCCTGCGGTTCGAATTCTTTGTCTTTTTCTATCAGTTTCATAATTTCATTCTTGTAATCATTTCCGCAATTAACAATTTCGCGAACTCGATTTAATCCGAGTTCAATCATTTTAGAATCGGGTTTGGCGTTTAAAATTTCTTCGAAAATTGAAAATTTATATTTAAACGATTGCCATTGTTCAAATGTAAGTTCGCGGATTTCGCCTAATATCGGAGTTATTATCGTGTTGTAAAATTCCTCGATTTTTTCGCGCCATAACGGATTAATTCCTGATTTTAGATTTAAAATTTTTGTGGAGTTGGGAAGCGATATCGGCAGGTCTTTTATTTCGGCGCAATTGTAATTCAACTGTTTGACTATAAATTCCGAATATATTTTATCAGCGGAGTTCATCGAAGATTCCGAGTTTTTATCAAAATCAATAAGATTGCATCTGATAAAATAATCGTCTATCTTAGCTTTTAACGAATCAAACAGTTCAATTTCTTTAAGCAGGTTCTCCATAGGAGGCAGAATTTCAGATTTTTTTTCAAGCTCAAGATTCCAGTTTAAATAAGCTTCCGTCTGACTAAAAAATTTTTCTAAAATATCGATTGAAATTCCTGGTTTGCCCGCTTTGTCAATTTCGCTGCCGCAACAAAAAATTATTTCTTCAATTATTTTTTTTATTTCGGGATTATCCGAACTGTCAGAGTTTATAATGCCGTCCCCGTTAAATCTTGTTTTCTCAAAAATTTTCATTGTGTCGGAAGCGTCATCAATCGTAATTATTTTCGAGTCTTTTTTGTCGAGATTGTCAAGAATGTGTTTTGCGGATAAAAATAAGGTTTTGCCTTCTTCCGTATCCTGATTGAAATCTGAAAGATCAAGCGACCCATTATTGTTAATTAAAACATCGGGATTTTTTAAAACTCCGCACACCCAATTAATTGCGTTTATAATTTCATTCGGTTTTATATTTCCATCGTTATCCGAGTCCAAAAGCGAAAGCGAAGTTTTGTCAAATTCAACGCCTTTTACCGGACAGTTTAAAGCCACCCATAACTTTTGGTCAAGATATGGAATATTTTTTATATCGTCGCCGGTTTCAATGCGGACTTGTTCAAATCCCCCGATTTTATTGAATCTCCAGATATGTTCCGGTTTAGAGTTTTTTTGCAAGCTCATAATAATTACCTCCAAATATTTTATTCCGTTTTAATTTGTATCTTGAAATGCGGTCTTTTGTTTTCTATATCTATTTTGCCGGAATCAGGCGATTCAAAGATTATTCTTGAACCGAGATTCTGAGTCAAGAAATATTCTCTAAAAGACAATATTCTTGTTTCAATTAAACCGCCGAACAATTTATCAAGTTTTTCAATTCCGATATAATCGGAGCATAAGTTCTCGAAAGTTTTTTGGATTTGAGAGTTAAGGGATTTATCATGTTTCAATTTGGATTTACTGCCGACGGTTAAAAATTGTAAAAAATTAGAATCGGATTCGGATATTTTTTTTGTCTCGGTCATATCTTGAGCCGATAATGGTTTAGAATCCGGATAATTGCGCAGGGCTCTAAAATAACTTTCTTTACAGAAATTCGCGGCGAACATTTTTTTTTCTTCGTCAAAATCCGTAAAATGAACAAACTCGATTTTTAATCCGGTTCTTTCGTCGAGTATTTTTTTTAATTTGCCGAATTGATTATTCTGTTCGGAGCCGGGTTTGATTTGAAGAAAATCAAACCTGATTTCCTTTAATTCTTCTTCCGAACCGCCGGCTAATTTAGCGAGAAGTCCGAACGGACTAGTCGCGGCTTTAATTAAAACGTTTTTAATCGCATACCATATTACTCTGTTAAGTTTGAATTCGGGGTCGTCGACATTTCCTTCAATCGGTATGTCAAGTCTAATATTCTTATTCTTGTCGCGCAATACGGCGAGCGCCAATTTAACGGGCATACCCGAACCTTCAAAATCGGGATTTTTCTCTCCCAAATCAAAATTATTGAAATCGATGATGTTTTCTGATTTCAATTTTCTATTTACGATATCTATTTTGGAATTAAAAATGAATTTTCCCGATAATATCGGATAAGCCATAGCTTTGAGCGAGTAAGGAGACAATTCAGGCAATGAAAACTCATCAAACGAAATATTAGCGGTCAGTTTAGATAAGTCGATTTTAAAATTCGAATCAAACGCAAGTTTTCCGGTTCGATTAATTATGGAAGACAGTTTTAAATCGGAAAAAGCCGGACCGGCGGGATAAAGAATGTTTTTTGCCGAAAACGATATTTTTTCAATCCTGTGCGTAAATGGCTGCGGAATATTTAAATCCTTAATTATTGCGGAACCGTTAGATATTTCAAATTTTTTTAAAACGAGGTTTAGAGGAATCTCTTCTTTTTTTGCTTTTCCGGTTTTCGCTGGCTCGGTATTAGACATAAATTCTGATTTAATCAAAAAACTAAAATTGTTGTTCTTATCATAATTTTCAAAATTCAGTTTCGGAGAATCGAATTTAATTTTTTCTATAACTATTCTTTTTTTTATCAAATCGAATTCCGGCATATCTAAACTTATGTCTTTAACGGAAAAAATTTCTCTGCGGTTTATAGTTTCAGATAAATTTAAATTTTTGATATTCTGTTTTAAAGTTAACTTTGATATGTTGTTTTTCAGATTGCCGGAGAGTTCGGCTTTTAAATTCAGAATTCCGTCGTTCAACGAAATGTTTGCGAATTCGGCGATATAAGATTGAAAAACGTTTAATAAAAGATTATCAATTTGAGCAGAACCGGCATAATCGTCGTTTGCCGGATTGTATGTCAAATTTAAAATTATATTTCCAATATTATTGACGGAAAACTTTGAATTAAAATTAATATTGTCGTTTTGGTTGTCAATCGCTCCTTTAAAATCGTTTACATTGTTTATGTTGGAGGCTTTAAAGCCGATATTGCCGAAAGTATGTTCTTGCCGGTTTTTTAAAATCCTGTTTTTAAAAACAAATGAACCGTCGTCGATAATAAACTCGGAAATTGAAAATTTAAAATTAGCTGAACCGGTTTCGTTTTTATCTTGAACAAAAGAACCCGAGTCAGTATTCGCGAACTCGCTTGGATTTTCCGGAATAGAATTGTTTATTGAACCGGTTGTATCCATACCCGCGTTTTGATTAGAAGAATTCAGAGGTCTTAAAATATTTGAAAAAGAGGTTCCGCTTTTTGATACTGAAAAATATACGGAAGGGCGTTTTAACGAAATAGATTTCAAATCGATTTTTTTATTAATAAAATCAAATTCGTTTAATGAAATCTTTAATTCTGAAAATGAAACAATTGGTTTGGTTTCGGATTCGGAAGTAAAATAAAAATCTTTAATTATATTGTCCGCTTTCAAAATCAGATTGCCGGATTTATAATTTCCGCCTACGTTTAAATCCGCGCCGACGCCGCCCGCTATATCGGAAAAATTACAAAACTCTTTTAAATAAGGTTTTAATAAAGTAATGTTGTATTCTGAAAGATTAATCGACCCCTTGTAATCTCCCGAATCGATATTTAAAGACAGACTTGCTGAAAACCGAGCCGAATTATTTATTATGGTTTTAAGATTCATTTCAAAAGGAGTTTTGATTCCCGCAAAAAAAGGCAGATGAAAATTCATACCGGAAAAATCAAACGACGAATCGCGAGTCTTATCTGAAAAAGTAATCAGACCGTTGTTAATTATCAGGTTTTTCAATGAAAAGTTTTTGTTTTCAGAAGAATCCGTTTCGTCTTCTTTTTCAGAAAATTTGATTATGATATCTGAAAAATTAAAACTTCCGTCTTTATTATATATAATTTTTATATTCGGATCGTCTAACCGGATTTGTTCGATATATATCTTTCCGATAAACAATCGCAGCATAGAAATATTGACGTTTAAGTTTTTAAAGGAAATAAAGGTATCCGAATTATCGGATTCATAAATAACAAATCCTGAAATATCCGTATTTCCCGAGAAAAAATTTATATCTATATCGTCAATAAATATTTTTCGGCCTAAAACCGGAATTGAATTATCTACGGCTAATTTTTTTAGGATTTCCGGAGTAATAAACAGAATAATAATGAAAAGTATAATTAAAATAATAGCGATTTTTTTTTTCATATAATTTGATTTTTTATTTGAATAATTTTCGGATTAAATATTGTATCCGGCAGTTCCAACGCCGTTGTAAACATCTATCATAAGACATAATTGATTATAATTATTTTTATGAATTTTTGCAAGTTTTTTTATTTTTTATAATTAATTCTATATGACATTTTTTGCAGTCGTATAAACAAAAAATGAATACCTTGAAATTTCTTTTTGGTTTTTAAATTTTATAACTGTTTGATAATTATATTGTTGAATAATTTTTTTTCATTAATCCTTTAATTTGCTTAAAAGAAATATTGTAAAAATAAATATATGGAGTTTGATTATGAGAGCATTATCAATATCATTAATATTAATAACAATAATTGTTACCTCGAGTTTTGGAGGCATAATCGATTGGTTCGGAGGAAATTTCAGCGAGAACGGCAGTTTGTCAGACGACGCTAAAAAGCTAATCGAAACGGCATTTGAAGGGTTGGACAGAAAAAATATTGTAGATTGTCATATTCATATTTTAGGGGTTTCCGAAGAACAGAGCGGATGTTATGCAAATCCTGATATGAAATCATTTTTAAAAAGTCCGGTTAAACATATAAAATATCTAATATATTTAAGCGCTTCGAAATCCAGAAAAAATAATGTTGATGACGAATATATGAAAAGATTAAGCGATTTAATAGAAGCGTTTAATCCCGAAGGGAAACACTTGATTTTTGCGATGGATAAATATTATGAAAAAAACGGTTCGGCTAATAATGAAAAAACTGAATTTTATGTTCCGAACGATTATGTTTATGAATTGTCAAAAGCAAAAGAATATTTTATTCCGGTCGCATCGGTTCATCCTTACAGAGCCGACGCGCTTGACGAGCTTGAGAAGCTGGCAAACAAAAACATACGATTTATCAAATGGATTCCGAATTGTATGGGCATAGACCCTTCTGACACAGACATAATTCCTTTTTATAACGTTATGAAAAAACGCGGGATGATTCTAATATCGCATACCGGAAACGAAGACGCCGTAGAAGCCGGAGACAATCAGAGATTTGGGAATCCGCAGCTTCTTAAACTTCCGCTCGATTGCGGAGTGAAAGTTATCGCCGCTCATTGCGCGACTTCAGGAAAAAATATTGATGTGGAAAATCCCGATAAGAAAAAAGCTGACAATTTCGATTTATTCATCCGAATGATGGATAATCCCAAATATAAAGATTTGTTATTCGGCGATATATCCGCGATAACTCAATATAATCATATGAATAAATCTCTGGAAATACTTTTAAACAGAACAGATTTGCATTGCAGACTGATTAACGGAAGCGATTATCCGCTGCCGGGAGTAAATTTTCTCATAAGAACTAATAAATTGTACCGTAATAAATTTATCGCTAAAAAAGAAAAAAAACTTTTAAACGAGATTTATAAATACAATCCGCTTATGTTTGATTTCGTTTTAAAGCGTATTATAAAATCGCCTGGGTTTAATAACAAATTTTCCGACATGATTTTTCAGCATAATTTGAGTAAAATTGCAATAGAATAAATCGCGTTTCGCTGAAGCGAGCTTGAAAATTTAAATTGGATTTTTTTAAATTGTAAATTATTTTAATAATATTCTACCGGAGGTCTTCTATGGCGCGTCAGGAAGAACAAAAAATCTTAATTAAAAATGCCCGTTCAAAATTTTTGGCTATGGCAACGGCTTACTCGCTCGGAGTATTCAACGATAATTTTTTCAAACAGGCGGCCATGCTGCTTGCCGTCGCCGCTGGAAAAAGCAGACTTCAAGGAATAGCAACGGTATTATTCTCGCTTCCGTTCGTTTTGTTTTCTTCGTATGCGGGATGGTATTCGGATAAATTCGTAAAAAGAAACGTTATAATCTGGACTAAAATTTTAGAGTTTGCGGCTATGATAGCGGGAGCATATGGAATCTTGTTTTCAAACTGGTTCTGCATCGTGGCGATGGTAGGGCTTATGGGATTTCAGTCGACTTTATTCAGTCCGGCTTTAAACGGCTCGATTCCGGAACTTTATCCCGAGTGGTATGTTCCTAAAGCGAACGCTCTTTTAAAACTGGTAACCACTCTTTTTATTTTATTGGGAATCGCGCTTGCCGGAATAGCTCTGGACCAGAATTGGTTCAATGCAGAACCCTTTAATTTCGGAAGGTTTTTAGTTTCAATTATTATTCTCTCGGTTTCTTTGATAGGAGTAGCGGCTTCATTCAAGGTAAATAAATACGAGTCCAAATCAACGTCCGAACCTTTTCCTTGGTTTGGTCCGATAAATTCTATAAAAGATTTGTTTATCATAAAAAAGGATAAGGAATTATTTTTAGCGCTTATGGGAAGCTGCTTTTTTTACGGAGTTTCTTCGTTTATAGTTTTAACGCTTAACGCTTACGGATTGGCGCAATTGAATTACTCGCAAACTTTAACCGGACTAATGTCGGTTGCTCTTATGATTGGAATATGCGCCGGTTCGATACTTGCGGCAAAACTCTATTCGGCGAATAAATGGCATAGATTGATTTCATTGTCAATCGCCGGCATAGCCGCTGGACTTGGCGCGGTTTCCGCGATTGCTTCGATGTCTCAGTCAATTCAAAAACCGGTTCTATTTTCATCGCTTGTTTTAACCGGCTGTTTCGGCGGTCTGCTTTTGATTCCAATAGCTTCGTTCATACAAATACGTCCCGCTGAAAATGAAAAAGGCAAAATTCTCGGAGTCTGTAATTTTATTGATTTTACCGGAATACTTATCGGAGGCCAGATTTTTTCAATGGTTTCGAATATTAATCCTTCGATAGTTCTTTTTTATTTATGCTTGTTTTGTTTTGCCGCAGCGATTATTTTTTATTTTAATATAAGGGACTTAAAAATGAAAAATTCAAAAAACCTCTGCAATTCGATAATAATATTTTTTTTAAAATGCGTTCTGTTTATAAGATATTCAATCAAAATAAGCGGATTGGATAAAATAAAAAAAACGTCCGGTAAAGGAATTCTGTTTCTGCCGAATCATCCCGCTCTTATTGATCCGGTTATTTTATATTCTGTTTTATATAATAAATTTCAACCCAGACCCCTTGCGGCTCAAGAACAGCTTGATTCGCATTTGGTAAATTTTTTTGCAAAACGCGTTAATCCTATTTCCGTTCCCGATATTCATCTTACCGGAAAAGAAAACAAAGACTCCGCGTTGAAATCGGTTATGATTACCGCGGAAGCCTTAAAAAGCGGCGATAACGTCATCTTATATCCTTCGGGAAGACTGTATACGCAATATCTTGAGAATATCGGAGCGAACAGTTCGGTGGAATTTATTTTGAAAGAAATTCCCGGCGTTCAAATTGTTCTTATAAAAACTTCAGGTTTATGGGGCGGCAGTTTGAGCAGGGCGGACGGGACTTATCCGTCTTTCACAAAAAAAATGAAGATTTATATAATCTCTCTTTTTCTAAATTTGATTTTTTTCGGACCGCGGAGAAAAGTTACTATTGATATCGTCGAACCCGCGGATTTCCCGAGAAATTCGGACCGTTTGATTATAAACAAGTATCTTGAAAATTTTTACAACAACGGCGCTTTGAAAAATACTTTTGTTCCGTATAATTGGTTTCAAGGATTCGCTCCGAAAATTTTGCCGGAACCGGAACAAAGAAAAATTTCCGGAAACGTTGAAAACGTATCAAAAGAAATCCGCGATAAAGTAATTGAATATTTAAAGAAAAAGACGGGAATAAAAGGCGTTTCTTTGGAATCGAATTTATCCGCGGACCTCGGAATAGACAGCATATCCCTTGCCGATATTATGGTCTGGATTGAAAGCGAATTCAACGTTGCGTTGGAGGATATGGAAGGAATTCATACGGCCGGAGACTGCGTTATCGCCGCCGCAGGAATAATCGTAAGCGGAAAATCCGAAGAATTGTCGAATGTCAATATAGAATGGTTTAAGCCGAATACAATGGATAAAACTATTATTTTTCAAAAAGAAAATCTTGGCGAAATATTTTTGGAAATATCGCGGAAGTTTCCGAATCAGTTGATTATCGCCGACAAAAATTCCGGTTCAAAAACATACGCAGATTTGACAGCCGCGATAATAATCTTCCAAAAATATTTTTCCGGATTCGCCGGAGATAGAATTGGAATTATGCTGCCCGCTTCAGTAGCTTCTGTGGTTTCATATTTCGGCGCGTTGTTTTCCGGAAAAGTTCCGGTAATGATAAATTGGACAGTAGGCGAAAAACAAATGAAGTATTCGCTTGAACAGACAAACGTAAGTTTTGTAGTTACTTCAAAACAGCTTTTAAACAAAATAAAATCTCAGGGTTTTGACTATTCGCAGATGAAAATAAACTGGATATTTCTCGAAGAGTTTGCCGCCGCTGTTTCTAAACTCGATAAATTATCCGCGTTCTTGAAAAGCAGATTTCCATCAAAATTTTTAAACGTCGGAAAAATCAAAGACACGGCAGTTATTCTTTTTACAAGCGGCTCCGAAGATAATCCTAAATCGGTTCCGCTATCTCATAAAAACATAATTCAAAATATTCGAGACGTTTTGGAATACGTAAAACTTGAAAATTCCGACGTTATACTCGGTATGCTTCCGCCTTTTCATTCGTTCGGAATTACCGCTACTATGATGATGCCTTTATGTTTGGGATTAAAAACAGCGTATCATCCGAATCCTACGGAAGGAGTTATGCTTGCGAAAATTATTTCGGCTTATAAAGTTTCGATGCTCGTAGGAACCCCTACTTTTCTTAACGGAATAATGAGATGCGCCATCAAAAAACAAATGCAGTCCGTAAGAATAATCGCAGCCGGCGCTGAAAAATGCTCGGAACATGTTTTTAACGCGATTAAAGAAATTTGCCCGCAAGCCGTTGTTTGCGAAGGTTACGGAATAACCGAATGCTCGCCTATAGTAAGTTTTAATCCTACGGATAAACCTGCGGCCGGAACAATCGGCAAGGTTTTAAAATCAATTGAATACGCTATTATAAATCCGGAAACGCGCGAAAGAGTTGGAAAAGGCGCTCCGGGTATGCTTTTAGTGAGAGGCGACAGCATTTTTTCGGGTTATCTGAATGAAAAAGATAACAATCCTTTTATGGAATTTGATAATAAAACATGGTATAAAACCGGAGACCTTGTTTCCGAAAATCAAAATGGATACCTTGTGTTTCAGGGAAGATTAAAACGGTTTATAAAAATCGGAGGGGAGATGATTTCGCTTCCGGCAATCGAATCGGTTCTCAATAAAAATCTTATTCCGGATAATTTTGATAATGAAGGACCGGCGTTTGCAGTCGAAGAACTTTTGCTTGAAAATTCTTCAAAACTCGTTTTATTCACAATTCTGGACGCGGATAAATCTACTGTTAATACTGCTATTAGAAAATCGGGATTATCAAATCTCCACGCTATTTACAGGATAATAAAACTTGACGAATTGCCCGTCTTGGGAACCGGAAAAACCGATTATAAAAAATTAAAAAGTTTATTAACTGAATTTTTGAAAAAGGAGAATATATGATCGATTTGAATATTACAAATGTTTCAAATAATTTATTTGAATTTGCTAAAACCAAACAAATCAGTTTTGCAGCGTTAGTTAAAGGGCTTGAATTATCAAATTACAGACCTGAAGAATATGAATGGAAAAAATTTGCGAACTTAATATTTCTCGTTTTAGGAACCTGTTTTTTAATATCGGGAATTTTTTTCTTTTTCGCGTATAATTGGAACGATATGCCTAAATCGGCCAAGTTTGCGATTATTGAATCTATGATAGTCTTATCAACTCTTTTTTCGGCCATTAAAAAACCTTGTTCATATGCGGAAAACTATTTGCTCTTAACTTCAACGGCGCTTGTAGGAGTATTGCTCGCGGTATTCGGTCAAATATATCAAACCGGAGCCGACGCTTATCAATTATTCGCGGGGTGGACTTTGCTTATAGCAGGCTGGGTATTTATAAGCAATTTTCTGCCGATATGGACAATCTTCATAGTTTTAATAAATACGTCTTTAATTCTTTATTGGATTCAGATTTGTCATACAAGTTATGATATGCCTGTGAAACTATTCGAATTGCTCGCTTTGGTAAACTTTGTATTTCTTGTTTTGTTTGAGTTATTGCAAAACAAAAAAATATTCTGGATTAAAGGAAGATGGTTTCCGAGAATCATATATTTTACAATTATTTGTTATTTGACAATTCCTATGATTGCGTATATTTTTGAATTTAAACGAATGTCGGCTAACGATTTTATTTTATTATTGTGTCCGTTATTTTATTGTTCTTTCATCGTATGCTCAATAATTTACTATTTCAAATTTAAGATTGACGGAGTTATTCTCTCAGCGTCGTTATTATCTTGCATAATAATAACGACTTCATTAATTGGAAAATTTATGTTTAAAGGCTCCGGTTCTTTTATTATTTTGGCGTTAATAATTATTATTCAAGGAACCGGCGCGGGATTATGGCTTAAAAATATTCAAAAAGATCAAGGTGAAAAAAATGAAACTGAATAAAAGCTCTGAACAAAAATTTTATGATATTGTTTCCGAATTAAAAAATCAAAAATATGTATCGGAAGATTTTGCATATTCTACGAACCAGTCTGAATCGGCGTGGTATGTAAATGGAATAATTGGGTTTTGCGCTTGGTTTTCCGCTTTGTTTATATTAGCTTTTATATTCGGAACTTTCCATAGGATATTATACGATTCTCCGGCGGTTATTATGCCTTTAGGAATTTTATTATGCGGAACCGCGGTAATTATAACAAAGCATCCCAAAAATAAAAATAATATTTTTTTAAATCAATTATCGTTAGCTATTTGCATAGCCGGAGAAATTTTATTTATAATAGGAACCCAAGAAAAATTCCATAGCGTTTCTATAAACGCTCTAATTACGATTGCTCTTCAAATTTTCTTAATTATTTTGTATAACAATTATATTCACAGGTTTTTATCCGTTCCGGCAATATTCGTCGCCCTGCTTATTATTTTCAAAGAAATAAACGCCGCCTATTTAACGCATCCGCTTGTATTCGCTTCCGCTTTTGCCATACTAAAAGCGTGGAGTTATAAACAAAATATTTTTTGTTCAAAGTTTTCTGATTTGTTCGCTCCAATTTCATACGGTTTGAGTTTTGCTTTTTTACTTACATTCTTAATTGTTATAAATAAAGAAACTTCGCTTTATCTTGAGATAGAAAACTGGTATTTAAGTTCCGCGGCAATTTTGATTTCATTATTGTATTTCGAGAATTCGGCGATTAAAAAATTGACTTTGATTCGTAAAAACAAGTTTTATATTCTTGTTTATTTATTCACTATTTTATTGACAATCGCAACTCTAAAATCTCCCGGAATTATGGCGGCATTTCTGATTATGCTGATATCCTTTAATTACAGAAATATTTTTATGTTGAGCTTTTCAGTTATTTTTCTTTTTATATATATTATTTTTTTCTATTACGATTTAGAAATCAATCTTTTAATGAAATCTCAAATTCTTATATCAACCGGAATATTGTTTTTAATAATAAAATATCTTATTCAAAAACTGCAATTTAATTCTGAAAAAACGGTTTAAGCATTGAATAAACGGAGAAAATTTTATGAAAAAATTATTTATACTTATTTTTTTAGCAATAAACTTAATCGTAATTAATTGGAATATTTACCAAAAAGAAATGATTTTGAAATACGGGAAAACCATATTTTTAGAATTGGCTCCGGTTGACCCGAGATCCTTGATGCAAGGCGATTATATGCGGCTTAGATATAGGATAGCCGAAGATATCAAGACCAAGACGCAAATCCAAAATAAAGACGGATATTTAGTTTTATCAATAGATAATTTTGGAAGAGCGGAATTCGTTAGATTTCATTCTAAAAAAATCAAATTGAATGAAAACGAAATTTTGTTGAAATACCGAAATCGAGGCAATATATTAAAACTTGGGGCAGAATCGTTTTTTTTTCAGGAAGGCAAAGCCTGCCTATACCAAAAAGCAAAATACGGAGAATTAAAAGTTTCCAAATCAGGCGAAAGCCTTCTAATTGATTTGAAAAATACAATTGACTTTTGAAGAAAGAACATTTATGCTAAAAACATATTAAATTATATGACTGTTAAACAAAATATACGTTAATTGAAAATAGTCTTATTCATCAAGAAAAACTACGGAATGTTTTTTAACGGAAAATTTCTTGTTGAAGAGATGTTGGAAACAGGAAAATTTTATGAGCAGCGTCGTGGTTATTACTCCGGCAGTGGGAGTTTATGCGGTTGTCGGCGGCTTATTGGCCGCGGCGTTATTTTATGGCGGCTCTAAAATTTACAAGCATATCAAACAAAAGAAAAATATAAAATTCTGCGCCGCGGCTTTTACAGTAATGAAAAAAGCGATTGAACAAATCAAAGAAAAAATCGAATCGTATCATTTGGAAACAGCCGATAAATTGGCTTTTGAAAAAAAAACTCTTATTGATTTAGAAAAAAAAATTACCCGCCTCGAGACTAAAAAAATAAACGACCAACTCGTCGATGATATTGAAAAAATTAATTATCAAATAAGTTCGATTCAACAAAAAACCATTCTCGCAAAAATAAACGAAGAAGAGACTCAAGACGAAATATCAAGCGTAATATCCGAATTTAAAAATTTTTTTAAAGAACATTTAAGCGATTCAAATTATGTAAAAAAAATCTCTGAGTTTTCAGAAGAATTTCAGCGAATAACAGCGTCGACCGGATTATATACAAAACTCTCCAAACTTTCCGAACTCAAGGAAAAAACGGCGGATATCCAATGTTTCGCTCGTCTTTCAAAAAAAATAGAGTTTAATAATTCCGAAGATGAGCTTTCGCGCGAGGAATTTAAAAGATTAAATATAAAGGAAACCCTGCTATCGCAAATAAAACATTATTCCGCCAGGATTAATTCTCGCATATATGACGAAAATATTGCCGGTCTTGAAAAAGAAGCGGTCGACTGCGGCGATATTGATAGATTAAAGTTGATTAAAGAAAATGTTAAATTAGTTTATTCAAGACTTAAAGAGGATATTTCACTGACAATAATTTTCAAAGAGCGGTTGAATTCAATAAAACTCGAACTTTCAGCGCTAAATACTCCCGAACAATATTTTGAGACAATTGATAATCTATTAAAACAAACAATTATAAAAAGACCGGAATTTACCGACGTTTTGAATAAAATCAACGCCTTTGTAATTTCAGAAGAAAACAAAAAATTAAAAAGTTCGTTTTTGCGGAAGTCTTCTGAAATTCTGAATAAAATGGGTTATTCTCTTATTTCAGAAAACGAAATTTCCGGAGTTGATTCCGGCAAAATCGTTTATATCGACACAAAATGGCCGGATTATAAAGTTATGGTTAAAACAAATGAAAACGGAGAGCTTGTAACGCGTCTTGCGAGAGAAACCGCGGATATGGTTTCATCGGAAAATAATTCGGTTTATCAAAAACAAAAAGACTGCGAAATAGCGGAGCAATGGTGCGCCGATTACGACAATTTTCTTGTCGAATTAAAAAAAGCGGGAATTGATTATTCTGTTATTTTACGCAAGGAGCTTGAAAACGAGGATATTATACGCATACCAAAACGCGGGACAAGTCGCCGCTCCGAAAAACAAAAAGATTTGATTATGGAAAAAAAATCAAATATTAATTATTAAAATACTATGGGCGACATTGATAAAACCATACGGGAAATCGACGCGGATAAAACTGTCAGAGAAAACAGTTGTTTAAGCGGCATATCTGAAAATCAAAATGAAATAAACGGGAGTTTTAGTTTTAACGGCTATAATATTCTCGGGCAACTGCCTTCCGGCGGCGAGGCGGATATTTATAAAATCGAGAAAAATAATGAAATAAGGATTTTAAAATTATATAGATTCGGCGTAGAACCGCGGGTTGATATTTTGAAAAATCTTGTTTCGTTTACTCAAACAAATAATAAACATTTAATAAGGATTTTCGAATACGGATTTAACGACAGTATGAAACGCTGGTTTGAAATACTTGAGTTTGCGGAATCGGGTTCTTTGAAAAAATTTCTTGAAAATAAAAATTTCAAAGTTGAAATTAATCAATTGCTTTTTCAGATTTGCGAAGCATTGGAGCTTATTCATTCCGAAAATATACTTCATCTCGATTTGAAACCCACCAATATATTAATCAGGAAAACAAATCCGTTAGACGTTGCAATTTCGGATTTTGGAATCGCGTCGCTGATTGATCCTGAATTTTCAAAAAAAATAACCGGAATAAAAGGAACTCCGCAATATTGGGCTCCAGAATCTTTTACCGGAGTTGTGGGGAAACAGGCGGATTATTGGGCTCTTGGAATAATCTTGTTGGAACTAATCACCCGGCAAAACCTTTGGGAAAATCTTGATTCTAAAATCATTATGTATAATCTTTCCACCAAACAAATCCCTATTCCAGATAATATTCCCGCGAAATACCGTCTTTTACTCAAAGGATTATTGACTAAAATTCCTGAAAAACGCTGGTCTTCAAAAGAAGTTTTCAGGTTTTTAAACGGAGATAGCTCAATCCCTGTTTTTTATGATTCGGAAAAATCATGCGTATATTATAAATTCAACGGTCGCGAATATGAAACCTTAAAAGATTTGGCTCTCGCATTTTGTGAAAATGAAGATTCCTGGGCGCTTGCTCAAACATATATCGGAAAGGGTTATTTGAATAACGACATTATAAATAAACTTGATTCCGAAGAGCTCGTTAAGTTTGAAACCCTTATGCAGAAGTATTCCGATAATTACGAACGATTGACCGCATTTATCAGCTATTATAATAGCGATTTGCCTTTTATATATTTTTCCAAAAAAATTTCAAACCCGAATATTCTTATATTTTTAAAAAAATTTATTTGCGGCAAATTCGATTCCGCGGAAGAAGAAATCGTTAATGCGTTAATAAACGGAAAATTATTTAATTGTTATAAAATCCATACTCTAATAAGAAAATGTTCCGACAATCAATTAAATTCGGTATTATCCCTTTATAAAAAATTTGAAAATAAAGAGATAGAAGATTATAAAAAAATCGAGTGGTTTTATAATGTTCTATCGATATTTTTTGAAGGAAACGAATATTTTCTGCCCGCTGACACGGCTTCGGATTTTAACGTCAAACTCGAATTTATCGCGTCTGAATTACCGCTGCTTCTTACCCGGATAGAAACAGAAAATTTTTTAAAAAACAATCCGCGGTTTTCAGTTGTGTTTTTAAAAATTATTAAATCGGAAAACATTTTTTCTGAATCTGAAATCAAGGATTTTTTTCTCGCAAATATAAGTCCGGTAGATTTTAACGGCGGACTATTTTTTTCAAAAACCGAATCGTATCTTATGATTTCAAAATTTATTAAATGCGGCATTGAGCCGCAATCATATTTTTTATTGAAAGGTTTTGAAAAAAATTTTTCATATTACGATAAAAAAATTGTTCTCCGATATATAACGTCTTTAAAGAGCGGCAGGGTTAAATGGAACGACGAGGACTCGGTTTTCATTAAGGAAGCGGCAGAATTTGAAATCCCGTTAAAAAGCAAACTCAACAATATGCAGGAAGAATTTCCGGTTTTTGCGTCTTTGATTATAGGAACTCTTTTAATATTATCAAATAATATTTGGTTATCGATTATAGGAGGAATTATCGTAGGTGCCTGCATAGCAAAAAATATTTACGATACGCATTGGTTCATATCTTTTATTCTTAGTCTGCCGGGACCTCTGCTGGCGTATTCGTTAAAAAATTTTTCGTATTCTCCGCTCGGCTCTATTTTCTCATCTTTGCTTTTCGCATCTCTTCTTGAAAAAAGAGTATGCATTTATGAAATATACGGGATAATGAGCGGAATAGCGTTATTTTTAATTTTTAAAAAATTTATTCCGATGAATCCTTATCTTGCGGCCGCAATCTTTGCGGCATGCGGGATGTTTGTTTCTAAAATTCTTTTTGAAATTCAAAAAGGCGGAGAAATATTGAGAAAAAAACTGATTGGCGATATTCTTTTAAAATATAATATAAGAGTAAGGGAGGTTGCGAATGGCTAATACTGAAGCTGGCTTTTTGCCGAAATGGGCGCTTGAAATACGGCGTTTTTTTCCGGTTAAATCGCAGTTTATTTTATGCGGAAACATATTTGACGTATATCCTTTTGAATCAAACGGAGCTGTTAATTTAATAGAATACGTCAAACTTCTTCTTAAAGAACAAAATTTCGGATTAATAGTTTTATACGAGCCGCTTTTTGGCTTTTCGATTTTATATGGAGAAGAAAAAAAATATAAGGAAATTACCGGCTCGGCGCCTGGGCAGGTTTCTCTAAAAAAATGCGCTGAAAATATTGAAGCGCTTACAGCCTGCAGTGAAATGCCTGCGGCGGTAATTTTAAAATTCGCTTCAAGATTAAACGATATCGCAAAAGGCGATTTTGATGAATTTTTATTCCGGATGTTTAGACTTTCTCATTCGTATCCGCAATATTACGATAATATTATTGGCCGAGCTCAATACAATCCCGTATTCTGGTTGATGGATAAAGAAAATGATTTGCCCCCATGGTTTTCCATTGCAAATCACAATATAAAAACATTGCATCTGCCAAAACCCGATTATGCCGCAAGAAGAGAAATAATCTCGATTTTTGCAAAACGTCTTAACGGTTATTCGGAAATGAGGAAAGAAAAAATAGAGGAAAACGAACGGTTATTCATAAATCAGACTTCAGGGTTATACGCTAATGAAATTATTTCGATTTCAAGTCTCGCGCTTCGCGAGAAGATTTCTTTTTCAAATATTGCAGAAGCTATAAAAGCGTATAAACTTGGAATAACGGAAAATCCCTGGGGAAAAATTGAAAAAGTCATATTAAATTCGGCTGAAGAAAAATTATGCGAGCGGGTCAAAGGTCAGCCAAACGCTGTGCGCGCTTCGACCGATACTATAAAACGAGCTGCGTTTAATCTGTCGGGCTCTCAATATTCCAAATACTCGCATAAACCCAAGGGAGTTCTGTTTTTTGCAGGACCGACCGGAGTCGGTAAAACGGAGCTTGCGAAGTCGATTACCGAACTTATTTTCGGTTCTGATTCAAATTATATACGGTTTGATATGAGCGAATTTTCCCATGAACACGCCGACCAAAGGCTTATCGGGGCTCCGCCGGGATATGTCGGGTTTGACGCGGGAGGCGAAATTACAAACGCGGTTAAACAAAATCCGTTTTCGGTTATTCTGTTTGACGAAATAGAAAAAGCGCATCCTAAAATCATGGATATTTTTTTACAAATTCTTGACGACGGCAGACTCACTTCCGGACGCGGCGAAACCGTTTATTTTTCAGAAGCTCTTATTATTTTCACTTCAAACCTTGGCATATATGAAATCAACGAAAATAATCAGAAAATTCAAAGGGTTCGTCAGGATATGCCATACGATGAAATTTCCGGTAAAATCAGGGAAAGCATAGACGATTATTTTAAATATAAACTTAACAGACCCGAGATATTAAATAGAATCGGCGAAAACATAATAGTTTTTGATTTTATCAGGAAAGAAACCGGCGTTAAAATTTTTAAGAAAATGCTTTTTTCTACGCTTGCTAAATTATCCGATAATTTTAATATTTCAATTGAGTTGCATCAAGATATGATAAAAGCCCTTGCGGAAATATGCTGTTCGGATTTAAGCATGGGAGGCCGCGGAATAGGAAATAAAATCGAACGCTGTTTTATAAATCCATTATCCCGGGCTTTACTTGAAATCAACGCTGAAGCCGGCGGAAAATATCAAGCGTCAAATTTTGAATTAAAAGATAACGAATGGATAATAACTCTTCAGAAATAATTTTTATTGATTTGATATATTATCCCGTTTTAACTTTAGGACCGGGGAAACGTCTTGGATTATGGTTTCAGGGTTGCCCAATAAAATGTCCGGGCTGTATCGCAAAATATACATGGAACGCAAGCGAAATTCATAAAAAAAAAATCAGCGGGATTTTTGACGCGATAAATAAATTCGATTTTAAAGCGGTAACAATTTCCGGCGGCGAGCCTTTTGCCCAACCTGAGGCGCTTCTTATATTGTTAAAATTTTTCAGAGAAAAAAATATTTCGGATATTCTGGTTTATTCAGGTTTCGAGTATGAATATTTAATAAAAAAATTTCCGGAGACGGTCAGACAAATTTCAGTTCTAATCGACGGAAAATTTGAAAAGAACAATAACACGGAATCAATCTGGAAAGGTTCTGAAAATCAAAAATTGCATATAATAAATTGTTCTGAAAACCTGCGCGAAGTTTATATAAAGTATTCGCTTAGAAAAAAAGACGGAAAACTTCAAATAATCGAACATAATCAAAACTTTTATGTTTTAGGTATTCCAAATCAAAAAGACAGCGGAGGAATTGCTGATGAACTTGATAAAGTTATGTCCGGTATGTAAAACTGAAAATTCGCATCAAGAAATAATTTGCGTAAGGTGTATGGCAAACATATCCGGAATTGAAGCGGTTCCGAAAATTAATTCGGTTAAACTTCAACTTCAAACGGAAGATAACAAATCGTTTTATTTTGATTCGTCTTTTGAAATCGGAAGGAGTCATGAAATCTGCGCCGCTTTCGACGATTCAAAATTAATCTCCCGCTCTCACGCTTCCGTTATATATAAGGAAAATCAATGGTATATTGTCGATTTAAACTCTACAAACGGAACATATTGCAACGGCGAAAAACTTACGCCGAATGTAAAATATAAAATTGAACCGGATAATGTAATCAGTCTGTCAAGCAAATTTAAATTCACTTGTTTTCTGATAACCGATTGCGATTAAACGAAAAAACAGCGGCGCGATTTTTAAAAAACTCGTTATTCCCAGTTTTTTAAAGAAGTTCTGATTTTATCGATAAAACCGTCTATCCGGATTTTATTAGTTTTATAATAAGCGGCGCCGATGACAAGAGACGCTCCGATTAATAGCAGGGCTATTCCCATTGCGGTCATTTTATATGTTCTATCAAACTTGATAATTAATTTATAAAAAATTGAAACAGCGTCAATTATCAGTCCGGAAAAACCTGTCATAATATACAGTTTGATTTTAAAAAAACTGCCTGCAAACATTATAAGCAGACATGCCGCAATCATCGCCAAATTAAAAACCGCCGTATGGCTCGAATCAATCAAGGCGTAATAACCGGAACATCCGATTATTGACGCTATGCCGGTAAATCTGACGGCTGCGAGCGTTTCGCGCGCCAATGATTTTTTAAAAATCTGCGACAGCGCGAGTATGCCGGACGAAACGGGTATGACAAAACTATGAAGATATCTGATCTCAAGTTTTGTCCATAATAACAGCATGCAAAAAACAACAAATCCTATTACCGCCGCTATATTGTAAAGGGAATCCTTTTCGTCTTTACCGTAATAACAGAAAATCATGCTGTTCAATCCTATGACAAGAAGCGTCATATTAACGCCAAGACGATGAAACATAGTCCATATAACTGCAAATACCGGCATAACGAATAACGTTAAAATAAATGAAAAACGCATATTGCGTTTTTGTCTGTAAATCAATTGTTTAACGCCTGCTATTATGAAGGAAACAGCAAGGGAAGCCCAAACGTCGTATTCGATTTTCCAGAAATCATATGTTAAAGTCAATTGTCTTCTTACAAAAGCGAAAAAACACGCGGCGCATAATTGAGCGGATAAATACGGGAAATAATTTTCGGAATTCCCGCCTTTTAAAAACCAGAATACCGAAAGTCCGAGCCAGAGTCCGGAAAAAGCCGCGGCTGATTTAATTTCAAAAATGGAATTATAATAAAAGACTCCCGTTATTATTAACGCGGCAAATATAACCGACCCAAATATCGAACTTATTGCGTTTCCCGCAGAAGAATACCATTTCAGAGAAACCGCGAAAAACGGAGGATTCGAGCCATTCTGAATTTTATTTATAAACGATTTCCATTTATCATAACAAAGCTGAACGAATATCGCCGAACAAAATAGAGTTAAATATGAAAAAACGAATTGACTTTTACATTTAAAAAAATTCTGAGGCGAAATGCAAATACCGTTTATTAAATTATAATCACTCCGGAGTGTCGTCAGACTGAAAAACGTTAACCAGACCGGAGCAATCAGCAAAAATACGGAAATTATTTTTGTCCGGAAACTTACCGGAGTTTGATTTTTAACGGGAATAAACGCAGTTAAAATCCATAGAATAAAAAAACCGGATAAACCGGACCGCGAAGCCGGATGCAAATAGAATATATGAGAGCCGGCAAGGATAAACAAACCCGCAAAAATATAAAAATTGATAGTTTTTAAAGTTTTTTGAAAAAAATAATGGACTGTTTCAATCGAGGCAAACGCGGTCAAAATTATCCATAGAATATAATTTTTTTTTATAAAACTTGGAGATATAAAATCAAAATGTAAAGCTGTTAAAATCTGAAACGCCGCCGCTATTTTATAAAAATTCAGTTTATCAAAATAATTCTGATGAAGAAATATTGAAGAGCCGGCGAATAACAGCGGAGCCGCGGAATAAGAGTCCGATTGAAAATTCGATAATCCTAAAAGCGTCAGTATGTTTACCGCCGCCGCAATCCATCTCGACCAGACTATTGAAATTTCAGTAAAATCTATTTTATTTAAACCGGAAATTTTTCGGAGCAGATTCCCGACAGGATTTTCATACATCGTCAATGAGACAAACAAATGATAAATTGCCGCGCCTATCCAGCAGCCTGGTATAATTCTATCGAATGGAGACAAACCGGGAATAAAGGTTATTAAAAAAAATAATGCCGTAACAAATCCGAGTCCGCCGTAAAACGAGGACCAGTAATTCGCTCCCAATCCTCGCAGACGAAGCAATATCAGACTTATTGCAAGGATTACGGGCGAATGATAGTGATAATGAACGGTAAAAATATTTTGTTCCGGAAAAAGTATCATCTGGAAAACGGCTCGGTTAACATAAAAAAATAATAATATGAAACTTATTATCATTGCGGTATCCCTGTATTGGGAATATTGCGTTTTGTTTATCGAAAAATGTTTTCCGAGTTCGGCTCGCAAATAAAAATATAAAACCGGCAGCGCGAGAGCTATGAAAACAACTTCAGGCGAGCGTAGATGCGGTATCATTAAAAAAAGACACCACAAAGCTACCAGAACTCCAAAATTATAGAAAAAAGAATATGTTTTAAAAAGAGCCGATTCAGTTTCGCGAATTTTAAACGCCGCGTTTCTGAAAATTAATCCTGAACAATAAGCGAGTATTCCGGAAACAAGAAATCTGCGCAACGTGAAATCTTCTAAATTTGAATTGGAAAAATAATTAAAAGTTAATAAAAATAAAATTATTCCCGACCAGGATGTTTTGAATTTTTCGAATATTTCTAAATTGAAAAAAAATTGAGAATTAAATTTTGACAATATTGAGAATACGATAATTGATATGAAAATTCCAAGACATATCGTATGTATTACGGATAATCCGTAATTGGAAAGATACGGAATACCCGCATAAATATTAACCGTATGAATATTCGCGACAGTAAAAAAAATGTTCGCGATAATCAATAATAAATTAATTTCTTTGTTTATCAGCCACAAAACGTATACGCTTAACGCCGAGATATAGGGAACGCATAAATATGACGCGTTATATCTGATCTCTCCGGTTAGGGTTTGTATCATTACTGCGAAAAAAGCGGCTGCAAGCGAAAAAACCGTAAGAATAATAAAATCCGAATATGATTTCAATATTCTGTATTCGCCGGAAACCGACGATGGACTTTTTTTATACGCCGCTTTGATTATTAAACTTACAATTCCTGCGGCTAACGATAAAACTGAGAGGTTGCGGCAATTGAACAAAATCAATAGTTTCCCTGTTTCGTTAACCTGATTCAATTCCCGAATATGATAAAATAAATAAGCTATAACAGCTGTTATCAAAACTAAAATAGAAGACCCCTGATTTCGAGCCGATAATATCAAGGATAAGATTATCAGCGACTGATGGAATAATGTTATTCTCGCGGTTCCGGTTAAAATATACGCGCAGATTATTATTGAGGCAATAATTAAATTTATAACCGAACAGATATTGAAAACGGCAAATAAAGGCGCAATTTTGGCATAAACTTTTTTTTGAAATTCTAAAATGAATATAATGATTTGAATCAATAGTATTATAAAAAATACGGGAAAAATGTAGAGATGAGTTTCCGTTAAATTGAAGAATACGCCGTTTTTATGATTAATATATGTTATGACTAATTCAATTATAAACCAATAACATACGAAGGCTTCGGCGTTAAATTCTTTTTTTGTCCGTAATGAATGGCAAATCATCTGAACCGCCAAATAATACGAAAAAAAATCAATATTATCAAACCCGAATTTTCCGGCAAAAAGACCCGACATAATAATTACCGCCGCCGAAAAAGACGAATTTTTTAAAATAAAAATCAACGGATTTATTATCGACGATTCCAGATATTCACTTTGATTTTTCGCGGTTGAAAAAACGGCAAGAATAAGCGAGACAGTCAGTCCCGTCAATAAAAAAGGATACTGGATTTGCGGAACCGGAAAAATTCTTTGATTCATAAACAAATAAAAGAGAAAAAAATTAATCGTAGCGGCTCCGCTTAAAATCATTGAAATTTTATGTTTTTTCAGATATACGGAACATAAAATTAAATTGATTCCGGTAATGGCAAAAGCTATGGAAGTTTTAATATTTATAACCGGTTCTGAACATTTTGAAATTAATATGAAGGTATCGATTTTCAGGATGCAATATAACGCCGCTAAAACAACGGGTATGGTAAATAAAGTATAATCGTTTCTACGCAGCGGAAAAGGCGAGGTTTTGTAATAGCAATCCGGAAATTCCGAATTATCAGGCAGTTTCAATTTTCTTAAATAAAACGCAAAACACAAAAAAACGAATCCTGAAACTGACGTTCCAAAACCGGTTCCCCATTCGATGAACGGGAGTTTATGTTCTGAATATGTTTTAATTTCAGGAAAAAGAATTGATATAATAACTGCGGCGGTAATCGAAGGAATAAGAGATCTTGAAAAATAAGACGCCGCAATTAAAGCGGCGCTGATAACAAACGGTCCGGACAAATCCATAAATATTCTAATATTGGAAATAATAGCGGGTTCTCTGCGTTCCATTATTACGCGAAGCATCATTGAAACAAGCGCAAGAATCCCATAAATAAAAATTACCGTAGACCTTGATTTCTTAAGCAATTCGGAACGGGAGAATTTTATGATTATTAAAAAAACAAATGATAAAACTCCCAGCCCGAAAGCAAGCGTATTGCCGTAAATAAACCGGTCGGTCATATTAACGCAGCCGATATAAGGAAGAATTAACGCCGCGATAATCATTGCGGTATGAGCCCATCTTAGTTTTTGAGAATAATATGTTTTTATGGAAAAAAGAAATAGTATGATTATTAAAAAAAAGGCGGTGTGAAACTGATTTGATTTTAAATTCCATTGCGACAGTATTGCGGAGGCAGTCGTAAAAAATAAAATTATGCCGTCGAATTCCTCAAAAACCTCGAAGATTTCGGCGCGCAATTTTAATAAATAGTTTTTTGCCGCTGATTTAAACGCTTTTAAACAAAAAACAAGCGCAATCCCGATGGCTGGAATCATATTTAATTCCGAAGTTTTAGGGAAAGCGTCAAGGAATGCGATTGCAATAAACGATAACAAAATACAGATTAATGAAATATAATAGTTGATTTTATCGGGTCTGGTTTCGGACTGATAAAACCATACGATACCGGCGGCGGCAAATCCCGCTATGCGCATATACGGATTTGTAAATCCGAGAATCGTTCCCGCAATTACAAAAGCAAATCCGAAAAACGAAAAACCGCTTAAAAATTTCCGTTCTTGAAATAAATCCAGATAATTTCGCTCCACATAAAATACTAACCATCCTGCGGATACGCATAATAACGAATATCCGTATCCTTTTGGAATTATTTTTATAAGCAAATGAGACCATAAAAAAATTTGAATAAACGTTATCAATATTGAAGAGCCGATAAATGAGGACGTTATGCCGCCTGTCAAGATTTCTTTTGCCAATCCCTTTTTTTTGAATAAGAATATTGAGTAAGCGACAGCGACAAAACCAATATGGAATGAGATTCTTAAAATCATTTCGCGGTCGCTCGCGGTTTCAGAAGCTAACAATGAAACCGGAACAGCCGCGATTATAAGGTTTAAAAAATTAATAACGAAACTGAATATTTTTCCGGTTTTTTTTTCTACGGCTTCAGACCATAAATAAACCCCGCCTCCGAAAACAATCAAATAAATTATAGCCATCAGAGGAACCGTGAAAAATTTATAGGAAACATCGGGATCCGCAGCGAGCAACGCTATGACGGCATAATTTACCGGAAGCAGACAAACCGCAGCCGCGCGCAGTAATGCCGCCGCGCTTCTAAATTCCGAGCTGCTGTTTTCAAACCGTCTTCCAAGTTCGGCGATTCCGAAAGTTAATAACCCGAGAAGCGCCGGAGTCAAGGTATATCGTATTAGCCAATGTTTGTCCCAAGTGAAATAAGCGAGAAGCGAAGCCCCTATAATCGACATTACAAGTCCGGCAACCATATACCAGTGTTCTGTTATAAAAGGTTTTATATGACGGTTCCACGCTTCGGCTTTTTTGGAATAAGCGTTCTTATCCCGCGATTCTTTTAAATCCTCTTTTTGAATATCTTTTTGATTTTTAAAAGGAGGCGGTTTCTTCGTCGATGATTTTTTTGAATCTGCGTCGTTTGTCGGAAACAAAAAAGCAGACGAAGAAGAATCAAGTTTCTTCGTCGTTATTTTTTTTGAATCAGCGTCCGCGGAATCTATTGCGGTTGGCGTCAATATTCGTTCTTCCGGGTTTTTATTATCAGGCGAACCGGAAATAATATTTTTTTCTTTTTCTAAAATTTGCGACGAGGATTCAATTTGACCTGAATCGCCGGAATATCCTGCGCTGGATATAAGGTATTCGTATTCGGAAGGATTCAAATAATCTTTCCATATTTCAATGAATGCATTCAAAGAAATTTTTTTTATGGAAGATTTTATCGAATTATAGCCGTCAAGAATTTGTTGATTTGAAAAATCCAAAAGGTTAGTTTCGCTAAACTGAATAAATATAATTTCTTCCTTGTAAGTATCCGATAATTTTTCATATAATTTTTTTCGTTCCAAGCGTTTTTTTTGTTCGTCTTCAAACCAATGAATCCATTGATTCCATAAAAAATTCTTCAATCCAAAACGGAGAGCAAGACAGATAGAAGCATAATCCTGCAACCTTTTAGTCAAGCATATAACCGGAAGTATTTCGGTTATAACATCGCTTTTTAACGACAATACTGCGGCTGCGAAATTTTGAAGGGTTCCGGCGTCGCCCGATAAATTATTTTTTTGAAGGGTTTGATAATTGGTTACAATATATTCGCCGGCTAATTCTTCGTTTAATTCGGCGAGTTTTTTAAAACCGGAAAATTCAATAACGGGTTTATTGAAGAATTCCGCGATTTTACCGGACTGTTCTTTTTTTTCTTTCTCTAAAATATTATATTGTTCTTCGGATAAATATTCAAGTTCGATGTTCAGCAAACTCCAACGCTCGCTTATTTTTTTGAAATTATTAATGGCTGAAAAATATTTTTGTTCAATTTGTTCCGCTAATCGAGGTGTCTCTAAATTATTTAAAGCAAGAAAAAATCTTGAATGCAGAAGATTTATCAGTTCGCTAAATGTCTTGTCAATAGAACTGATGTGAAATCCTGCGGTAAAGAAATCCGCAGGAAGAAAAGATAATTCCGGAAAAGATTTTGAAACCTCTGTCGCTCCATAATTTTTTAAAGACAGATGAGCGCGATTTGCAACCGTTATTATTTCCGATAGTATAGAATTAATAAGAATCTCAAAATCAGGATCATTGTATTTTATCAATTCGTCATACAATAATTTCAGGTTCAACTTATCGGTATCGCCGGTTCCGAGTAATTTTGAAAATACCGGTTGAGCGGATTGAAGATTGATTTTTCCCGCGGCAAGATATTTCGCCAGAAGCAAAGATAATTCCTGATTTTTATTCATAAATAAAAAAGGAACAAAATTTTTATACTTATTTTATAAGAAATTTTACCGTTTGTCAATTAAAGAATTCAGATTAAAAAAATTAAATTGACAATAATAAAACGGAATTATATATTAATTCCGAAACTCAATTGGATTTTGAAAAAGTTCGCTTATTTCATTGCATTAGGCGGGATTATTAAAAATGCGGAAAAAATTAACTTATCAAGGGGGAATTTAAATGAGAATAAATGAAATGCTGAAAATAAACGAATTGTTGCAAAGCGAATCATGGAAATCTTTCGTTGAAAATTCCGATAACGTAAAATCCGTTTCAAATTACGCGTCTTATTTTGCGAGTTCATCAGAAACTATTCGCGATTATTCAAACTTAAATTCAAAAATAAATTCTTTTACATTTGCAAACAACAATCTCGCTTCATACGCAGATTCATTGGGCGGAATAAAAACAGGTTATGATGAGGATTATACGGAATCCGGATTGAATTCTGAAAACAGTCAAACGATAGATTCGTTTCAAATTGATCGTTTAAAAAATCATTTGTCGAGATTTGTCAACGCATATAATTCTTCGCTTGAGAACTCCGTTTCAGCGGACGCTCAAAGCGTTTCTGAAAAACTGGGCGAAATACAAATTAATGAAAATTTAAAAAATATAGGATTAAATATGAACGAAGACGGAACAATGTCGTTTGACGAATCGAAATTCGACGAAGAAATAAAATCAGAAGAGACGAACCTCTCCGGTATAAAATCAAATCTGGATGATATTAAAAACTTAACATCAACCGCGTCAGTTGCAATAAAAAATATTTCAAAAGATATTGAAGCCGTCTATTCGGTTGAAGGTGAAAAACTTAAAGAACTTCAAACCGATTTCACCACCGAACAAATTGATTTTTTAAAAAACAGTTTGAATTCCTTGTTTAATTCAAATTCTTTAAATTCTATGTTGGCAGGACTGGGAATAGGAAGAAACCTTAACGAAATTTTATAATATAAATAAAAAACCCCGCCGAATATTTTATGCGACGGGGTTAAAAACAATATTATTATTAAAACTGATAATAATCCATACCCCTAAGAGAAAGTCAACCGGCAAAAAGATTGAATTTTAGAGGGAGCCGTCTAATAATTAATTAAATTTAAATATCTAATTTAACAAACGTCTTTAACAAACGGCTCCTTCTAAAAATTAAAATCAGAAATTACTGAAGCAATTGCAGAACTGCTTGCGATACTACGTTGGCTTGAGCCAGCATAGCGGTGCTTGCCTGAACAATTATCTGATTTTTTGTGTAGCTCGTCATTTCGCTTGCGAAATCGACGTCTCTGACTCTTGATTCGGCGGCCATCATATTCTCCCTCTGAATGCCTACGAAATCATAAGTCATTTCCATTCTGTTTTGAGCGGCGCCCAATTTTGAACGCAGCGTTAAAACTGAATTTAATGCGGAATCAAGCGTAGAAATCGCTCCTAAAGCTCCGGAAGCGGTTGTAATAGTCGTATTTAACGAGCTAATACTTAAAGCCGATGAAGTTATCGATGATAACTTTATAGAAATAGTTTGACCGCTGGAAGCTCCAACCTGCATTTTAATTGATTGAGATGCGTTTAAGAGATTAATTCCATTAAATGTAATCGTGCTCTGCATTCTATCAATTTCGCTGATTAATTGAGCGACTTCTTCGCCGATAAGCTGTCTATCAGTGTTTGAAAGCGTTCCGTTGGCGGCTTGAATAGTCAATACTCTTAATCTCTGCAAAATAGTTCCGGCTTGTTCAAGACCGGCTTCGGCAACCTGAACTAAAGAAATACCGTCTTGAATATTTCTTTGAGCCTGAGCTAAACCGTTAACCTGAAAACGTAATTTTTCAGACACTGCCAATCCGGCTGCGTCGTCCGCCGCATGATTGATTCTGTATCCGGACGATAATCTTTCAAGAGATTTTGATAGACTGCTGGTATTTAAACCTAATTGTCTTTGAGCAAAAGTTGCGGAAATATTATTCATTATTCTTAGGGCCATAATAAAACTCCTCCCTCCATGAGTTCCCGTATAAAAACTATACGGTTCGGACAGTCCTTGCCCGATATAAAATTTCCGGCCAACCTTTCTCAGGGGTCTGGCTTATTATTTAATTGTCAAAGAACTTTTATTCAAAAATTTAATATTTTAAATATACCATTTTTGAATAATGATACTGTTTTTTACGCGTCTGCAACAAACGTATCCCTCGTAACCGTTTATTACAGACGCGAGTAAAAATATAACAATACCCTTTTATCCTCAGGAGATAGAGAAAACTATCTCGAAAAACCTTAATTTATTCATTGGTTTCACCAGCCTTTATTAACCTAAAAGCTGAAGAACCGATTGCGGAAGCAAATTAGCTTGAGCAAGCATTGAATTGCCGGCTTGCGCA
>ERZ795059.1177-NODE-1177-length-30072-cov-9.095612_pt1 | contig 30072 bp, 32 predicted proteins | sample MGYA00375143_ERZ795059 | MGnify/ENA primary metagenome ERZ795059 (study PRJEB30188, sample SAMN05720168) | activated sludge metagenome | isolation source: Anaerobic digester | place: USA | collected 2015-01-07 ... | reverse complement strand
AATGGTGGATCTGCCCGTGATTGGGGAGGAAAAGGGCCAGCATATCATGGAACGCATTATTGAGGCCTTTGAACACAAGGATGAAGCGATGGCGGATCTGCTGGTGGCCCGGTATTTGAACGCGATTCATCAGGCGCTGGTGCCGGAGTTGAGGGCGGAAGGATAGGCATAACTCCAGCGGTGGCATGAACATAGGTCTTTTATCTTATTCTCTGCTTTTATGTATTGCGCATTTTGGGGTTTTATGGTATAGTTAGGAATAAATACTATTCAGAATTTGTTGGGGAATTAGGTGTCAGTGAAGCGCCTGAAGGCCGGGAGGGGCTCGGCAGAGAGGTAGTGCTATGACAACTGAATTTTACATTGCAGATTCGGTGGTAACGTGTGAATGTGGAGCTCAGACCACAGTAGCGGATCCCAATATGATTGAATCGATCACCTGTGGCGTGTGTGGGCGGAAAGTGCATATTACCCAATTCAACGTTCACAAGGCAGGCTCCCCGCCCCCTTCGGCGCTGTTGCGCAGCGCGGAACATGGTACGCTGGCGGAGCGGCTGGCCTCCGCCGTGGCATTCGTCCGGGAGGGCAAGTATGCGGAAGCGATGGAGCTTTACGACAGTGTTCTGAAAGAAAAGCGGGATCAACGCGACGCGTTTTATGGCTTGGGATTTTGCCATTACAAACTTCAAAACTTCAAAGAGAGTTACCGCCTGCTGCGGATGGCTTCTGAGATGGGCCATGCGGGGGCGGAGAAGCTCCTTCCCAAGGTACATTCCCAACTGACCGCGCTCTGGTAGCAGAATTCACACGGTGCAAATACTCACGGCCTGCCGCAGGGAGGCCAGGGGATCTTCCCTTTTGGGAACAAATTCGTGCGCCACGTATCCCTGAAATCCTGCATCCGCAATCGCCTGGCAAATCCGTTTGTAATTGAGTTCCTGGGTTTCATCAATTTCATTACGGCCCGGAACCCCGCCCGTATGGATATGGCCAATGTATTTCATATTGTCCAGCAGGGTCTGAATTACGTCCCCTTCCATAATCTGCATGTGGTAAATGTCATAGAGGAGTTTAAAACGATCCGAGCCGATTTCATCGGCGAGGGCTGTGCCCCAAGCCGTATGGTCGCACATGTAGTCCTTGTGATCACGTTTGCTGTTCAGCAACTCCATGACGACATTCACCCCCAATTTTTCCGCCAGAGGCATGATGCGTTTCAACCCCTTTGCGCAGTTCTTCAGGCCTTCATCATCCGGCATCCCCCGCCGGTTTCCTGACAAGACTATCATGTTGGGCAGGCCGGCCTCGGCCACTTCCCGCAGACGCTTTTCTCCTTTTTCCACCAGTTGATCGTGAATTTTGGGATCATTCCAGCCGTGTCCAATGCCGCTGGGACCATTGGCCATGGTGGCCACTAGACCATGCTCTTTGACAATAGGCCAATCTTTTGGATCCAGTAGATCGATGCCCGCAAGGCCCATCGCTTTCACCTCCTTGCAGAACTGATCCAGAGGGAATTTGCTGAAACACCAATAGGATACGGACTGTTTCAGGCGCCCTTGGGGTGGTGTCTCAACGGCTGCAGGCTGCGCCGTCGTGGAGGCAGTGAAGGTCATGGCGCCTGCCGCCCCCGCAAGGGTGGCGAGGGCCGTTCGCCGCGTAACATTATTTTTCGCCTTCATGATGGTGTCCTTTATTGTTAAGGCTGTCATTCGGACCATTATAGTTTTTTGATCACAATATTTCGATACCAGACTTCCCCGCCGTGATCTTGGAGCATCAGAAGGCCTTCCGCCGGGAGTTCATCAAAGGGGGTTTTAAATTTCCCAAGAGGCGACGTCATTTTAGCTAAATCCGTATGGACAATCATCCAACCGTTCATAATCACAATGACTTCCTTGCCTTTCACCGTGATATCGAATGAATTCCATTCCCCCGCGGGCCGGGACATGTTGTACATCGGCGTGGTGACGTCATAGAGCGCGCCGCAACTGTTTTTATTGGGCGCGTTTCCGAAATCCTCCAAAACCTGCACTTCAAAGCCTCGATGCACCGGATCGTGAGACTGTGATCGCAAGAAAACACCGCTGTTGGCGTGACGTTCGATTTTGAACTCGATATGCAACTGGAAATCACTAAACTTCTCCGTGGTGTATCCGGCATACCGCAACGGCGGCACCATGCGGCCGAAGATATGAAGCACGCCCTCTTTAATTTCGAAGATATCCTTGTCATTTGTAACATTTTCCCACCCTTCGGCGTGATTGGCATCCAGCAGATCGATCCAGCCTTCGCCTTCCGGTTTTGGGGTGGGCTGGCCTACGGGGACCGGTTCTTTAAACACCTGTAGCGCAACGAAAAATCCGCCAATCGCTGCAATAAAAATGACGGTGAGAAGTATAAACGTTCTGCGTTTCATATCCTATCCTCCGATACACCGTTGCGGTTTCTACCCGGCCGACGGCTTTGATCGGTTCATGCACTCTTGCGGCAGGCAGTATACTGCCGGGAATGCATCACACAATGCAATTCTCCTGAAAAAATAGATGAGATCTCTGGACTTTTTTGCCAAAGAGGACTGGGTTCGGGCGTTAAGGACAGGGCTGAAAGATGGATGATGAGAAATTCGGGTCAATCCGGAAAAGAAGCCTTGAACACCGCGCCCCGCCCCGAAGACCCAATTTCATGTAGCCAGGAACACTGCCGTAATGCCGCCACGGTCCGGTCATCCACCGGCCAGGTGTCAGGGCAATACACGACATCCACGCACCACCGCATGGCGATGTCACGGCGAACCTCCTCCGGGGTATTAGGGTTAAAAAAAGCATCCACCTCCGTCTTTAATTGTACATACGGCCTGTCGGTAAGATTAAATGATCCCACCCCGAAGACCACCGGATTACCCTGCTCCCGGGTCCTGGCGCCCATGGGATTGAATGCCGCCGTCAATCGCCGGCCCCGGCTCATCGCAATAACATCAGAAGCGGGCGCGGGCGCAAGCACCATATCGCCCGGCGCATCAAAAACTTTCTCCATAAGCCCCGCATCATGTTCCGTCATGATCTCCGCATGATAGTGGGTGAACGGCCCGCGCGCTTCGGCGCGGCCCGCCGGCCCTTGAAATAAAAACGTTGCCGTACCTACCGAGGCCACTCCGCAAACCACTAAAATACTCCAACAAATCCGTGCAAATGCGGGTTTAAGACCTCCCAATCCAATCGCCGCAAACAAACACAGCGGAAGCCATATAAACACCTGAAGGCGTTGAGGCCCAAACCGGAGAAACCAGCCCTCCCCCCAGCCGGACAGCGCCACCGCCAAATACAACAGCAACCATAACGCCGCCCAATCCCACGGCTTCTGCAATTCCTGCACCTCCGGCCGTTTAAACGCGGCTAGCAGCCCCAGCACCGCCCCCCCCAGCGCCCAATCCGATATATTCGCCGCCACGGAACCATCCAGTCCCATCAGCAAGTTGCCGTAGTACCCTTGATATGCCACGTACAGCATCCCATATGCCGCAAGATATCCCATGGCCGCCCCGCCCAGCATGCGCCCGAATTTCGAGAGTCTCTGAATGGATTGCCCCAGCGGCTTCGCGCCCAGCAGCACATGCAGCCACGCCACCGTGATAAAAGGCGACAGCCACATCGCCATGTTGCCCACCTGCACATGATTTTCCATCACGGTTGGATTAACGCGCATCCATTGATAGGCCGCCAACAACCCCAGGCCGGAAGGAATCCCATATCCGGCAGCCAGCGCCAGCCGTCGGCCAACACTCAGGTCCGATTCAAACATCAAAAACAATACCGCCAACCCCGTGACAAAGACCGCAAATCGCGCGTTAATGAAACTTCCAATTCCTGCAAGGAGAAGCCAGTAATACAGATACCGTGAATTCTGCTTCCGCGCGGCCCGTACCAATGCCGCAAAGCCGCCCAAGCAAAACGCCAATGAAAGCGTATAGTAAAACCTGGGATAATACAGCACCGGATTGAGATGCGGCCCTTCCATCAATTCATACAACGCAAACCGTGTGAAATACTTCTCAAAAAGCGGATGCTCATGCCAGCCTATCGCGCCCGTCAGCAAATACAACACACCCCCCAGCCCGCCCGATAGCACAAACAAAAAAAACACACGCCCTGCCTGCTGGAGGAACAATTCCCGGAGCAGCCAGTACACGACCCAGAGAAAACACAGTACGCCAACCCCGTTCGCAAATCCATACAGTAAAAAGGGCGGCAATCCCAGCGTGCGAAATCGTCCCAATCCCTCGTATAACAACAAATGCGGCATGCTGAAATATACGGGGGAATGCCAGCCGTGGCCGGCATGACATGTGGCATACGGCGACTCGAATTTTGAATCCACCGTCACCATGCTCTGAAGAAACAGCGCGCTGTCGGGGATATGCAGCCCTGTCGGCACGGTTCCCTCCGGCGGACAATAATAGATCAACAAATGAACAACCGGCTGAAGCATGGAAAGAATAACGATGAGCGCCCCTGTCCACCATGATATTCGCCGGGTCTCTTCGTTCATCTTCGCACCTTGAATAATGCCCCGCGGCCCTGTTCCATCACACATTCCAGCCACGGCACTCCGCGCAGTTCCTGAATCACCGCCGGCGCCACCGGGGCCGTATCCGGACAGTAAACATAGTCGACGCACCACGCGTCAATCAACTGCCGCCGCGGCGATTCTCCGGTTCCCGCGCTGAAAAACACCGCCACGGCACGCCGCACGTCCGGCATCACCTCATGCGAGTAATCCATCGTACCGTTCCCATACACCACATGCATCCCAGGCCGCAGCGCGATAATATCCCCAAACAACGGATCGCCCAGCGAGGGGGCCAGCGCCGTTCCCTGGTCCAGCCGCGCCAACAATACACCGTCTGCCTTGGAAACAAAGCTGTAGTTGGTCCATGGGAAATACCGTTGCGCGGTGGGTGCGCCCAGCGGACCGTACACCACCGTCCATGTCACCAGAATCGAAGCAATGCCGCATCCGATGATTGCCGTGACAAAGGCATCCGCAGTTTTCGGCCACGCCACATGCATGCGTTGTATTCCCTCCGCAGCCAACACCGCCATGGGCAATCCCAGCATCACCATTCCCCGCTGCGGCATAAACTGCATCCACCACCCCTTGCCCGCCGCGGAAACGCTTGCGCAAAAAAACAATAGAAACCACAACGCCATCCAACCCAGTGCCGGAAAATAACCGTCTTCGTGGATTCCCTTTTTCCGCCAAAGCCCCGCCCCGGCGCCTAAAACAGCACCCGCCAACGCAGGATCAGAGACCATCAGCGCCGCGGATGTGTCCCCGCCCGAAAACCAATTCCCATAATATGCTTGATACGCGCCGTAGAGCAGTCCGTACACAAGGGCATATCCCAACGCCGCTCCGCCTATCATGCGCGGCAACACCGGCAATTCCTTCACGCCACGGAACACCGCGCCCGGCAAAAAGAACCAGTACAACAGCGTGGCGCTGACAAACGGCATCAGCCACATTACGCCCCCCAGTGAACGGAACACACTGTCCGATAAAGCAGGATTGACCGCCGTCTGAACGAAAGGCAGATAGGCAGTAACGAATGCCACACCCAAGAATACAACGCCCGGCCACCAACGCCATATGGAATTCGCTTTGACCATGGCAAGCAGAAGGCCTGCGCACCCAATCATCGGCCCCACCCGAAAATTCATATAGGCGCTGGCAGCTACACATCCCCATCCCGCAACCGCCCGCCAAATCGTGCGGGTATTCAATGCCTGGCATAAAAAGGCGAGACCAAAGAAACCGATTCCCAACGATAGTGTGTAATACAGGCGGTCCATCAGCAAATATGGTTGAAACCGCGCCCCTTCATTTAACTCATATATAAAGAACCGGGAAAACCATTGGGGAAACGAAGGATCCTGTTGCAGCCCGAAAATGCTCGTCACCATGTACAGAATGCCGCCGGCGCCGCCGCCCGCCGCAAAAATAAAAAACGCCAGGGATGCCTGATGCGGGACAGCAGCGCGAAGCAACCCCCGTGCGCCGAATAGGAGGACCGCAAGCGAAATCCCGTTCGCCAAGCCCAGCACAAACAGCGGAGGTAAAGACACCCCCGCCGTCAGTTTGCCCAACATCCCATACAATCGATGGTGCGGCAGCACATACAGACTGGGATGATGATCCCCCATGGGCGAAGCACATTTGGCGTAGGGTGAAAAATAGTTCTCGCGATAATGTGCCATCGCGGAGAGATAGGCATAACTATCCACGGTATGCAGGCCGCTTGGCTGCAACCCTTCAGGGGGGCATGACACCACCCAGAGACTGACCACAGGGGATATCAAACACAACAAAAGGATCAGGGCAATTTCCATCGCCCCAACCATCCGGCGTCTATGTTCGTGGTCCAGTTCCATGCCGGAGAGTATACACGAAGCGGCTCAGGACCAAAACGGAAGCAAGCAATATAATTTACGGTTTGTCGAGACCTGCAACCGCCACGGGAAGTTGCAGCTTGGCGCGAAGTGCGTCAAATCCTTTCTTCCAATGCTCCGCCTGCTCTGGAGTGAGCACCGCCGCCACCTCATTGCGCATGCCGTCCAATTCCGCATCAAACCTCGGTCGGATCTCCCGCCGGATATCATGAATGTTCTTGAAATGGGCGTTAATGATAGGCCGAATCTGGTCCGCCTGCTCCGCGTTCAGTCCCAATCCCTTTTCCATGCTCTTCACGATCAACACGGGCACATGTTCCGGGTGCTGGATATTGTACAGCAGCCGGTTCCATAGGATTTTTGTTGTCAGACCGCCGCCGATGGCCATGCCGCAGAGCAAAATGACCACCCCGAACAGCAGCATGCGCCCCCGGCGTTTTCCTGGGGGGGGCAGTGGAACCGTTTGCACTTCTTGTGTCATGGGGTCTCCTTTTATTGACCCAATAACGGGGTTAGTTCAAACAACACATTGAGCGGGTTGCTCAATGCATGGATGATTATAAGACTGTAAGCCATGGCGCCCGCCGCCGTAATCATCGAGCCCGCCGTAAAGAGTATCAGGGGCCGATCTTGCGCAAACATCTTGTGCCGCAATTCCTGCATCACTGCCGCGCTTACATCCACCTCCGGCCCCGCCTCCCGCCGCGCGCAGGCGGCGATTTGATCAATGTGATCCAATGGGGTTTTCATACTGCTTCCTTTCTGAAACCTGCCTGCTCCAGCAGATTTCGCAAATGATTCCGTGCACGGAACGCCCGCACCTTTACCAGCGTGCGGCTCCATCCCATGCGTTCCGCAATCTCATAGGTGTCGCATTCCTCAAAATACAGCAGCGTCAACACCAGCCGGTCCGCCGGGTTCAATTGTTCCAGCAACCCATATAAATACTCCGCCGCCTCCGACGGCTCCGAATACACCTTCGGATCCGCCAGTGTATCGCTCAATTCCACGTTCTCTTTCCACTGCCGGGCCGTCTTTTTCCAATGGCGGTAGCCTGTTCGCGTGGCGATGCGCCGAAGCCAATGTAAAAACGGCGCCTTCTGTTTATAGCCGGGCAGGCTCATGTACGCCTCCACAAACACCTCCTGCACCAACTCTTCCAGCACGGCCCGATCCCGCGTGAACCGCCCCATCTGCCGCGCGATCTCCCCTTGATACCGCCGCACCAGCCGCGCATAGGCCTCCCCGTCACCTTGAAGACTCCCGGCGATATCCCGCTGATCCTCCACACAGAAAACCGGCGTGGCAGGCCGAACAGATTCATTGTCCCGGGCCATCATCGCATTCATATCCGAACATTCCATCCAATGTAACGCATACGCAAACATTCAACGCCTCTATAAGGGGGGCGCAATGCCGGCTTTCTCTGCATTGTGACGCAGAAGCAGCAGAAAGAGCAATCCCAACCGCTGCCGTGCGTTTTGCGCCAGGCCCCAGCCATTTCCATTCATCAACGCTCCCAACTCGTCCGCAAATGTGCCGTCGCCCAAGCCTTCTTCCCGCAAGGCGCTCAGGGATTCAAGCGTTTTCAACAGCGGTTCCAGATTGGCGCTCAATCCCTGCCCCATGCCGGACATCCGCCCCGCAAACTGCCCTTGAAGCCCTGAGAGTTCATCCATGACCCGCTCCAGCATCCCGCCCGTGGATTCCAGCATCTCCGGACGCGCAAACAGATCCTGAATCGAGATCGAATCATCCCATTGATCAAGCCACGTAACAATCTCCTCCAAGGCCGGATACCCGCTCCCTCGCGTTTCGCCAAGCCAAGAGCCCGTTTCGTCCGATAACAGCCGGGCCGCCGTGGGGAAGAGTGGCTCTGACGGATCTCTATCGTCCGGATTGGCGGCACTTGCCGGGCTGGCTGGTTTTCCGGATCGCGCCATCGCTGATTCCACCAACCGCTGCAAGGCTAGTTTTAAATACGCCCGGCTTAACCGTTCACGCTCTGCTTCGCCGTCAGCAGGCTCGTCCTTTGCTCGAACACCATTCCGATCGTGTACCTGCGTATGATCGGTCCGGTTTGCTGTTGTATTTTCCTCAGCGCCCTTATCCAATGCCACATTTATTGTGATGGGAGAAGCATCGCGGGCACTGACCCGCGTCAATGCCCACGTTAAACCCGCGGCCGCCATCAGGCTTCCGATCCACAACCCCGCCAACACTATCACATACACCGGATTCACAAACACCTCGCCTTCCTTAAATTTGCGGGCGGGTGTCGAATATGTGAAGGAGCGCCGCCAAAACCGGATTCATCGGCGCATTGCCAGGATATTTTTGATATTCAACGTGCCCGTCCATATACAGAATGTTGCTCCCGCCGGGCACATGATTAAACCGCGCCACATCCGTCGAAACATTGTCCCACATGACAAATATACTGCTTTGCGCCTTCGCCGTGGCCGCCGGATCATTCACGTCCGTAATCAAGAACCGTTCAATGCCTTCCCGCAGGCGGTATACCGTTGAACCGCCCCCATTCCCGCTGCCTTCGGACACACTCCTGTCCTGATCGGCTTCCGCTTTGAATCCTGCTGCATTTCCTGCCGCTGCATACGGCGCTAAAGAAAGCAACAAGTCCGTGAGCGAATCCACCAGTTGCGCGGGTCCCCTGCTAAACTGGGGTGGAATCTCGTTCATGCCGATGATGGAAACCCAGTCCGCGAGCGAGGTCAAATCAACTTCCTGGCCATCTAATTTGTCCATTACAAATCCCGTATAGGTATAGCTGGCGTCAATGGCCTCCACGCCTTCTTGCCGGTTACCCTCCAGCTTCATGGTCAGCGTCAGGTTGCCATTGGCATCATAATGATTATCAATCCGGTCCATGGCATCGGACGGACAGAACGCAATCGCCGGATCGGTCAAATACTCCGGATAGATCGCATCCACCAGCGGGCCGAACGCGACGCAGGCGCGATCATTGCACGCCCACTCCAATTCCAGGGGAGGAAACTTGTTCCCAGGGGCTTCCCCCGCATACATCTTGTAAATCAACCCCCATTGCTTCAGATTGTTCTGACAACTCGCGCGCCGTGCCGATTCCCGCGCACGCGCCAGTGCCGGCAATAGCATGGAGGCCAGTATCCCGATAATCGCAATGACTACCAGCAATTCAATCAACGTAAATCCCTTCGATCGCATGTTTCATCTCCTCATTCGGTTGTTAATTGCCCTGAATATCGCCCAAAAGCTGCTGTACCGCGCCCAACCGCTGCATGCGGTCGGCGCGTTGTTCATCAAACTTTTTCCGTTGGTCTTCCGTGAGAATGCCCCGGATCTGGTCGCCCATCTGCTGCGCACGCTCGCGCATGGCTGGAATACGGCTTCCCAATGCCCCGCCGGGATTCTCTTTTCGGACTTCCCGTATTTCCTTTCGAAACTCGGTAAACATATCCGCCACCTGGCGGGTTTGTTCTTCCGTAAGCGCCAGCCGCTCTTTGAGTTCCAACGCCCGGCGCTCCGCCACAACTTGTTCCTGATTTTCCGGATGCAGCGTCAGTTCAGAAGGCCCTTTCGCCCGCGGCGCACTCACATACCCGACAATAACAACCGCCACGCACGCCACCGAGACCGCCGCCGCTCCCCCCGCCAATACTGTCTTTTTCTTGTTCGTCATGGTCCTTGCTCCTGTTGTTTGTTCTTCATTTTCCCTAGTGCGCCGAAATGCGCCCCCGGTTACACCTGAATCTCTTCCACCGGTTGTGGCAGAATGTGACTATTGAGAAGGAGCATGTGTTAATGCACGTCTGTATTCTGGCCTTGGCGAATCCATTGTTCTGGACCCGTCACTATGTGGACGCATTCCGGCAATGCGCCGAGGTCCTTACGGTGGGTCCTCCCTTCGGCCCGGAATTCCTGGTCACTTTGCAGATGAACAGCCTGCCGGAATGGGCCCAACCCAACGATATTGAAACCAATCTCAATGGGGTAAACCTTGCCCATGTGCTGCCCAATGGCTGGGAACCGGATCTCATTGTGGCCATTTCCGACTTTGGCCGCCCCCTCAATCCGCTTATGCGCCAATTCTCCTGCCCTAAAGTCTATCTCAGCATCGATACCTGGCAATGCCCCCGGGATTACTGCGATGCCCGCTGTTACGATTTTGTTTTCGCCGCCCAGCGGGAATTCGTACCCCGCCTCCGCGCCAACGGCGCGCGAAACGTCCATTGGCTCCCCCTCGGCTGCAATCCCGCCGTGCATTATCCTGCACGCGTTGCAAAAACCTGCGACATCGCCTTCGCCGGCGCACTCGTAGGCGGCGTACACGAAGAAAGACGGCGTCTGCTCACCGCATTACAGCAGCACTTTACCATGCGTTCGCACCAGCGTGTATACGGTGACGCCTTATGCCGGGCCTGTTGCCGGGGCCGCTTCGTCTTCAATCATTCCGCCGTATCCGACCTTAACATGCGTGTCTTTGAAACCCTCGCCATGAAAAGCGTGTTGTTGACCAACCGCGACTCGGAACGCAACGGCCTCCTCGATCTGTTCCAGGACGGAACGCATCTCCTTGTATACAACAATGAAGAACATCTCATTTCACTGGTGGAGCGCTATCTCAATGACGATGCCGAGCGCCTGCGTATCGCTCAGGACGGCTATGACGAAGTCATGGCAAAACACACGTACCTGCACCGCGTGCAAACCATGCTTTCCATCATCGCGGATCGTGTGCCAGGATTCCCGCAGCCCGCTCCCCCCAAAAATCTGCTCGAACTCCCCGGTCATCTCCCCCCGGATCCAGGCTTCACCGTGGATTTGGGAATGACACTCGCGCCCTATGCGGATATCCTGCGAAAACAGGGGGTTCTTGAACTCATCGGAATTTCCCCCGATCCCATTTGCCCGGAAAATGCGTGGGACCAAACCTTCCAGTGGCCCGGCAGTGAACCCTATCCCCAAAACGCCGATTCGGTAATTATTGATACGCTAACTCCTTTTCCTGTGGCTCATGAAGACGTCTTCCATTTCGCACATCAGTTGCTCTGCGAAGGCGGCCTGCTGCTGTGCCGGCTCACCATGGAAGAAATTCAGGCTATGCATCTTCCGGCCGATGTCACGGCGTTCAGCAATTGGTTGTTGGCGTTGAATTTCCATCTTCTTGAAGTGCACCAGCATGTCAATGAAACCACCGGTCAGCCGGACAGCTTTATCTTCAATGCGCGGAAACGCACCCGCACCCTTATGGATGTCGTCGATGAGGGCCTGCGCGGAATCCCCTTCGAAAACAAAGCCATCCGCGACTATGTCGCTCAAATGCCGCCAGGCATTTAGACTGTTCACAAAACCCACTGCGCCTCTTCCGAAAACATTTGGATTTGCCGTGTAAGAAATCCAGGGCTGCGTTTATTGCTTAGAATTCTTCGGCAATGGCTGACGCCGGCTCATCGCGCGGATTTCCTTCAGTTTTCCCCGGCCGCGCATCACCGCATCCTCATAAAAATTCGGGCCAAAAATCGCTGCAAAAAGTCCGATAACAACACACAAAACAAGGCATAACCAGCCTTGGACAAGGAGAGTTCCATCAAGATAACACACCAGAGCAAAAAACGCGGCAACCATTCCCCCCATGAAATAGATCGCACGCACAAACAGGTCCACGCCCAGCCGCAACCACCATGGATCTTTTTTCATGAGACCTCTCCACTTTTCTGTCACTAAATACAGGCAGGTCTTTGAAATTATTCACTTAAACATCCTTCAATGGCTTCTTGGAGATTCGTCCATAGTTCGTCGAAGGTTTCCCCTTGTGTTGCGCATCCTGGGATCGAGGGCACTTCCGCCCAATAGCCCCCCTCTTCCGCTTCATGAACGATGGCTTTGTATTTCATTAGAGCCCCTCCTGCTTGATGAACATTATTAAGTATAACACGATAATTTACGCGTCACAGGCTTGATGCCGGGGCGGCGTCCCGTCATAATGCGGGGGAACCTCCTGGAGCCGATGGGGTTAAAGGAGATAGAAAAGGCAGTCTGCTGAATGCATGACCTGGACGACTGGGAATTGGTGGCGCAAACGCAAGCCGGGAATACGCAGGCATTTGCCGAACTGGTCCGGCGCTATCAAGCGCCCGTCATCCACTTTTGCCAGCGGATGGTCGGCTCCGCCCAGGAGGCGGAGGACCTGGCCCAGGAAAGTTTTATTCGAGTGTACCGCCACATCGGACGGCTGGCCCCCAAGGCGAAGTTTTCAACCGTGCTCTTCGGCATTGCGCGCAACCTCGCCCTGAACGCCTTGCGCGACGCGCGTCGTCAGGGTCGAAATTCCGCGCAATCCCTGGAGGAACAGTTGGTGGAGCCAGCGGCATCCGCGGAAACAGATCGGCGGGCCCGGCTGAAAGAAATTGAATCGGCGCTGGCGAAAGGCATTGCCCGGCTCTCGCCCGAACATCGCGAAATCCTGCTCCTGCGCGAAATGCAGGGCATGGAATACGATGAGATTGCGAAAGCCCTTCACTGCCGCAAAGGCACTGTACGAAGCCGCCTCGCCCGTGCACGAGAGCAGTTGCGGCTGCGGTTGGTGGAACTCGGAGGCGATTGGCTATGAACGAAAAACATGTTATAGAGGAATTATCCGCCTATATCGACGGTGAAGCGCCGGATCCGGCGCGCATCGCCCGGCATTTGCAGGTATGCGAATCCTGTGCCCGTCATCATATGCAACTGCTAAAATTATCCACCCACCTTCATGCCATGCCGATGCCTGCACCTCGCCAAGAGTTCCTCACACGGGTAATGGCGCATGTTGCCGAAGAGCCAGTCCCGTCCGCCGGATGGTGGAACCGCATTAGCTTTGCCACGCCCGCATGGGCCTTAGGCATGGTGGTACTTCTTGTCATAACAGCGCTCACAGGCGCTTGGTTATACGGACCACCCTCCACACCGGAACCCACCCAACACATCGCACAAGAAACCATCGAGCCCGTCCTGGCCCCCCCGGATCCCAGTCCAATGGAGGACGTCGGCAGCTATTCCGCGGATACCGCCGAATCCGTATCCTACGATGAACTGTTGGCCATGCTGGCAGAAGCTTCTGTTGAGGAAGCGGAGATGTCCTTCTTTTATGACGAATCCGATCTCGATGATCAACTGGAAGCGCTCGACGAGCAAGAAATACAAGCCTTACGGGAAGTGCTGTCGGAGTATTTGCAGCAATCATACACGGAGAACAACGAAGGGTGAACATCATGAAAACTTTGGCAACGGCCTTATTATGTTTGGCAGGCCTGACACTGCTCATGGCAGGAATAGCCTGTGCCCAACCGCCACAAAATGCGCCCGCACCCCCTCCGCCGCTTCCTGAAAACGCACCAGAAATTGCACCGCCTCCTCCTCCACACGCCCTGCCTGGCAGACTTCCGGAAGAACGGGGCAAGATGCGCTGGCGCGGTGAAAAATCCATGGACGCCGATACACGGGCGCTCCTGGAAGAAGTCATGATCGCCCGCATGTCGCAGGAACTCGCGCTCGACGACGAACAAACCGTCCTGATGGTGCGCCGTTTCAGCCAATTCCGCGATCAATTGCGCGAAATGCGTAAACAACGCGCGGAAATGGCGAAAGAACTAAAAGCGTTGATCAAGCAAAACAAAGAAGATGCCTCTATCGAGGAAAAACTCAACGCACTCACCACCATAGATGAAAAAATCATCCAGGCGCGCGTCGAGGCGTTCAACAATGCCGCCGCCGATCTCACGCCCTGGCAACGCGCTAAACTCTACCTTTTTATTTCCGAATTTGAAAACGAAATCCGAGGTATCATGCAAAAGGCCCGAGAACAACGCTACCTCCAGGATGGAATGGGCCCCGGCGCCATGAGCCCCAAAGGCCCCGCCGGAAAAGGCCCCAGTGGATTGCCCGGAAAAGGCCGCAGCGGCCGCGGACAGGGCGGTTCAGAGAACTAGCCGCCGCAGTCACATCATTGGAAAGCTGTTTTAAGTACACAGCCCCCCTTCACAAAGGCGTATACATCCTCTTAGTTTTTTTAAGAAGACATGCTATAATGATACAGTCTTGAGCCTAGATAGCGGAGAACCATACGTGCGTTTTAAAGTAATTCTCGAACCCTGTGCTGAAGATGGCGGCTTTACCGTCTATGTGCCAGCACTACCCGGTTGCATCAGCGAAGGGGATACTGAGGCTGAAGCCCTGCACAACATCCAGGAAGCTATCGATCTCTATCTCGAAGAGGTTGAGGATGATGTATTACCGGGTGAACATGCCTTAATTCGGGAACTTGTTTTGTGAGTAAACTGCCAAGTCTCTCCTATCGAGAGATTATCCGTGCACTGCAACGAGATGGATGGACTATTGTTCGGCAACGAGGGAGTCATATTCGTCTTCACAAACATTTTCCTGAAAAAACTCTTAAATTGGTGGTTCCTGCCCATGTGCCTGTTAAACGTGGCACATTGCATGTAATTCTCAAGCAGGCTCAAATAGACATCGAGTACTTTTTAACGTTACTTTAACGTTATTGGTGAGAAGAATTACTCCTAAGTTGCTTTCCATACGCTCAGTAGTGATCTTAATTCCGTGACATCAAGTCTCCTTTTTCTTTGAATACGAAAGCGCTCCCAAAAAGCATGAGGGAGCGCGCGGAAGAAGGAAAACAGGGTGCTGTAGAAAATCAAAATGGCCTTTGCCGCGCCGAATTCCGCCCGGGCGGCGGAGAACAGCATGCGGGCTTGGTGGATACGTTCTCTGATTAGCGCGGGGCTATATCGAATGATCAAAGGCAGCGGCATGTTTTTAATAATTAGCAAGCCATGATTCCGGAAACACTGCGCGCTGCGCCACCATGTTTTTCCTGAAATGCTGGCGGAACCCACATGATATGCAATCGCTTCGGGGGCTAAGGCTGCGGTAAACCCCGCCAGCCGCGCACGGAAACACAGATCGCTGTCCTCAAAATAGGCGATGAAGGTTTCATCGAGCAGGCCCACGGTTTTGAATATCCGCGAATGATACAAACCCGCTGCGGCGGACACCCCGAATATCGTTTGTGGGAATACAAACCCTTCGCACGGACTTCTAAACCCGATGCTTTCCGGCCGCGCATTCGTCCGAATAGCATCTCCGGCACTGTAAATGGTTTCCGGGGAATCTTTCCACAAAATCAATGGCGCTATCATGTCCGCCTGTGTTTGTGAAGCGGATGCCAGGAGATGTTCCAAACATCTGGGACCCAATGTAACATCATTGTTAAGCAAAAAGATCCATTCGCCGCGCGCCTGGCGTATCCCTGCATTCACCGCCACGGCAAATCCCTGGTTTTTGCTTCGTTGTATGACCTTTGCCTGCGGAAAATCCCAGTGCAGCACTTCCACCGTATCATCCGTGGAACCGTCATCCACCACAATGATTTCAACATCTCGAAATGTTTGCTTCTCCAGCGAACGCAGGCACTCCGCCACCAGATCGCACCGGTTCCAGGTGGGGATGATGATGGACACCGTTGGACCTGTCATCGCCTCGCTCATATGTAGCGTTCCTTTTCACCCATGGCGGGGTTCAATCCAGATCAGCGTGCGGTAATACGGTTCCTTGCCATAACGTGCTAACAGCGGCGTCAACCAGCGGAGCAGCACCTGAAACACCACATTGCCATGCCCCGGCCATCCGCACATCAGCACCCGCCACATCCACTCCCAAACGCGTAACGAAGCATTTCCTTCCCGCGATACACGATACGCGCCTCCTGCAAGATCATGTGCAACATCAAAAATCGCGTCCGCATCCGGCAAGCCGTGCGCGCTGTGTTGTTCCAGCCATGAAATGGTCCGTCCGCAATACGCCTGATATGCCGTGCACACCCGCCCTTCCGCCAATACCGCCGGTTCCCCGGATGGGAAACCGATGACCGCCCGCCCCTGCGGATGTAACACCCGCAGGATGGACAAAACCGCCGCTGCCCGCTGATCCGCCGGAATATGCTCCAGCGTGTCCATGCACACACATATATCAACGCTCTTGTCCGCAAACGGCAGTGCGGCTAGATCCGCCTGAACCGGCACTATCGCCTGACTGTTCCGTGCCGCGCGCAAATGTTCAAAAGAAAGATCCACCGAGATCATGCGCGCCTTCACAAAACGCGCCAAGCCGTTTTCATTCGCGCCAATCTCAAGAATGCGTTTGCCCTCAAGACCCGCCTTTGAAAGACGCCGCGCTACGGGAAAATACCGCAATGCCCAATCCGGATATCCGCGCCCGTCTTTCTCCGCATAGGCCCGCAACCGATCGGCAAGTCCATCAAACACGGCGCGCCCTCCATGTCAGCAAGCCAAATCCCGGCAAACGTTTTGCGTGCAATGTCGTTTCCAAAAATGTCACGTCAAAAGCGTCCAGAAACGGTGTGCGTCCAATCGTTACCACGTATAGCATGCCAAAGATTGCCGCCGTCGCGCCCGCGCCGAGAAGATTCGGCAAATGGCCGCCCTGGCCGCTCAGTATCCACTGAGCCATCAAACATACCGATGCACCCGGCAGCGACGCTAGCGCGGGCCATGCCACGGCCACCCGCATCAATTCCGTACTACTCAACGCCAGATGTTTCCGCAACACCCAGAAAAACCACATGGTCGAGATGAGCATGCCGAACGTCGTGCCGAGGGGAACCCCATAAAACCCAATTCCATATACCAACCCAATCGTAAACAGAATATTGCCCGCGGTGGAAATAATCCCGGCATACATCGGGAGATCCGCCCGGCCTTTGCCCAGCACAATACTGACCCCCGGCCCCGGCAGCAGATTCATCAGATACCCTATCACCAGAATGCGCAGGACCCAGGCGGCGGTATCCAACCCTTCGCGATTCCCCAGCCAGGCATGCATCAAAATATCGGCCGCCGCACAGAAATAGATCGCCAAGGGCACCGATACCGACGCCATATACTTCGTCGACACCAGGTAAAGCCGCCGAAGTTCCTCCTGCTGTCCCCGGGCATCCATATCCGATGCGGCCGGCAGCAGGGCCGTCACCAACAACGCCGGCGCCTGCCGCATTTTGCCCGCCAACTCTTCGCCCAAGCGGTAGAGTCCCACCCAGCCCAGGTTGCCGTAAAACCACACAATGATCAGCCGGTCCGTCTGGAAATTCACCAGATTGGCCAGCTTGGCCACCTGAGCCCGCCAGCCGAAAGAAAATAATTCGCCCATGCACGATCGCGTAATCTCCGAGAGGCCGATCCGCAGACCGGGCATCAGCCAATACGCAAGCGCAATACTGGCCGCGCCCTGCACCAGCAGCACCACGGCATTGGTATACAACAAGCCCGGCAATCCAAAGCCCGTCTCCAGAAAAGCAACCGTAACCGCAAGCTTCAGCGCGGAACTGATGATGCTTAATCCGTTGCTCAGCCCCATGCGTTGCAATCCAATTGGCGCCGCCATGAACGGCGCGAGGCAATTGTTGGCCGCAAACAATATCAATGCGCCCCGCAATAGAAATTTTAACTCTGCTATATTCGGCGTCACGCCCGTCCTCGCGGACGCGCGCGGCGCCACCACCCAATCCATCAGCACATCCACCGCCACCCAGCCCGCCGCCACAATCGCCGCGCCAAACACAAAATAAAAAAACAGCCCCGTGCTCAACACTGCCGAAAGCCTCCGCGCCTCCTTGCGCGCGGCATATTCCGCGATATATTTCGCAAACCCGGCCGAAACCCCGAAGTCGAACAACGCCGCGTATGCCGTGAACACTCCCACCAGCGACCACAGCCCCCAGCCCGCCGTGTCCAGCCGGAGCACGATATACCACGTCAACACCAGGCTGATCGCCGCCTCCCACAGGCGCCCGCCCGCGTTAAACACCGTATTACGCGCTATCGTGCTTCGTACCGACATGGTCACTACCACATCACTCGTAGTTGATCTCGTAAAAATCCACCCGCTCCTGCCCTGCGCCTTTTATTCGAGGCAATGTCATCTCTTCCAGCAAATGAAAATGAGAATCGGCACGCCATTGATTTAACAGCGATTCCACATCTTTCAATGCGCCCGATTCTCTCAGGAACGTGCCAGGAATTATCACATACTTGATATTATGTTCTCGCAGCCAGGCCAGTTGTTGTTCAAACGGCAACTCGCAAAGACGCTTCATGCCCCAATGGTTCTGGTAGGCCGGGGCATCCAGATAATAACTCCGCTGATCCACCGTGAGGATGACCCCGCCCGTGTTCAAGTGTTCATTCGCATATTGGAACGCCCCATATCGCTCCACCCGCCGCGTCAAATACTCATCCCGGGTTTCCATTCCCAGTACCACGGGGATCTTGAAATGCACTGCCGCCCCATGAAGCACCAAACCAAAAACAAAGCTCGCCACCAGCAATACGGTAAGACTGCGCTTGAACCTTGGGCTCTGCACCGCCGCCGCGGCCGCCGCCACCATCATTGGCGCGAAGAATGGCAGGATGTACCGCGCCAGACGCTGGAAGTAGAAAAAGCAAATCCCGCCCGCAATGCTGTACGCCCCCAATTGCCGCGCGCGCCGGCCCGCGATAAGCAATCCCGGCACGCCCAGCGCCAATACCAGCCCGCCAGGCGATTTCGACCATCCATCATAAAGACTGGGCCGCATGATAATATCCCACGGGAAACGCAATAGAGCTAATAGTCTATTTCCGCCGGTTTGCGTAACCGATTCGTGCATGCCTAATCCTGTTATGGCAATATGGGGCATCGAATGCGACGGAAACCACTCCGATAAGAATGGAAACACGGGATTCCCCACCACTATCGCGGATCGAATCAGCCACGGACTCGCCGCCACCACCGCCACGCCGCAAAACAGCATCGTGGATTTCCGCCGCTGTCCAGACGCACTCAGCAACACCCAAATGCCCAGTAACACGCACACAAGATACCCGGTATGCCGCACGCCGCAGGCACTCCCCGCCAACAATGCGCTGATCGCCAGCCATTGCCACCGCTTGGGATCATCCAGCCAGATCAACAGTGCCGTCAGCGCCGCCAGCGACAATGCCGTGAATGCCAGATCAATCGAAACCCCGCCCGCCTGATCCATAAAAATGGGCGCTGTCGCAAGAATTGCCGCCGCAATCCTCCCCGTGCGCTTATTGAAAGCCCGCGCGCCCAATGCATAGATCGCCCAACACGCCGCCAGCGCCATGGTCCAATTCAACAACGTGACCGGTTTCTCCCCGCCCCGGAAGAAGGCCACGGCATACAACGCATGCATCAATTGCGGATACCCCGAATAGACATTGCCCTCCTCCAGATAGAGATGGCCCGCGCGCGCATAATCCGCGGGAAGCGCAATATGCGCCACTGTGGCATCCCAACTGGTGACCGGCGCCAACGCACCAATCAGCGCCACTAGCAATGCAATTCCCACCGCCGCAACGCTGGCATAATCTAATAGATCCCATTGTTCTTTTGCCGACTCTGAAGATGGGGTGGAAGAAGAACGGCGCGCATAGACCGAAAGCTCACGAACCAGCCCCGCCAACGCAATCCCCGCAAGAATGACTTGCGTCCAGCCCAGGGAAAAACTGCCCACCGTCAGCGCCACCAGTGCACAGCCGCACATTCCCAACAAAAATGCGCATACACCGGCCTCCGCTCCCGCGCCCAGCTTCAGCGTTCGGGAACAGGCCGCGCCCATCACCGCTGCGGCGGTTATCACAATCACAAATGACATGCCATAACCCGTATGATTTCAACGGATGGCACGATACCACGGACACCGCCGGAAAGGAAAGTGGATAGGCTCTGCTATCGGCGAAGAATTTTTAGCAGGTCTCGTTGGCTTTTTCGCCCGTGTGGATCTGTAGGGGTCCGTGTTCCCTTCTCCCTCATTCCCCAAAAGTCTTTTTACGTTCTATGCGGTTAATCATCTTCGATACCCACGGGGTTGAAGAAGTTCTCAAGCAAGCGCCATTCATTGTTGCCCAAGCTTCTGCAATATTTCCGGGTCCGCTTCATCCCAGGCAAGCACCGTATGGCAAATCGTGCAATCCTGCCCAACACTCTTGCCGTCGCTGCTCTGCATCGAATCATCATGACAGCGGAAGCAGCCGGGGAAGAGTTCGTGGCCCAGATTATTCGGATGCACCCCCCAGGTCAGGTTCATTTTCGGAAATACATTACGCTTGTAAATCGCCTGTATCTCCGCGATGGCAGAATCTACCATAGCCTTGTTCTCTTTCAGAAAATCCGGATACTTCTCGTTATAAAAGGCACTTACCTTGTCGCTAATCTGTTGAAGATCATGTTCACCGCCTTTCGCATCCGTCAATGTTTCGACGCCCAATTTTTTAATGTACGGAATCTTCGGATTGATCCGGCCTGCCGCCATCGATAGATCCATCTCCGTGGCCGGCAGCTTAAAAATGTGCGATGGACGGTTGTGACAGTCAATGCAGTCCATCCGGCGTTCTTTCGCATCCTTCAATTGTTCCGGCGTGAACTTATCCTCTGGCGTTTTGAAAGTGAATTCCGTGCCGTCGTTGTTCACCACGCGCACCCGCGCGATACTCTGCCGCTTGCGATCCGCAGGCGTGTAATAGGTTTGGTGCTTCGGGCTGATGTGCCAGCTATGAATCCCTTTTTGTCCCGTGCCGCCCCCGCCGATATGCAGTAGCAACACGGTCTTCAGCGGAGAGTTCGTCTCGTCGTCCTGAAACTTGGTGATCACCTTTAACCGGTCGCCCGTAAATTTCTCCGGCCAATGACAATGCTCGCACGTGTCCCGCGCCGGGCGCAGTGTTGTCACCGGCGACTCGATGGGCCTGGGACAGGTATTCAGCGCGACTGCTGCGACCTGCTTCAATCCGGCCAATTTCGACTCAACAAAGCCCTGCATGCCGGGCCCTACATGGCATTCCACGCACTTAACCCGCAGGTGCGGCGACAATGAGTAGGCCGTATATTCCGGCTCCATCACCGTATGGCAGACCTTCCCGCAAAACGGCACCGAATCAACATATACCGCGCCTTCGTACGTTACGATGGCCATTACAAAAAGGGTAAATGCAGTAATGATAAAACACGTCAGCGCGGCGCGGCGCGTGTTAGGGGAGTTGAAATCGATGACAAGTTGAGAATCCGGCTGCCCCTTGTGCCGCCGCCGGCGCGCCCAAAGGATGCCGATGATTACAAATCCCAGCCCCAATACAAGGAAATTTGGCAGCACCATATAGGCGACTACTCCAAGATAGGGAGACGACGCCGATTCCGTCAGGCTCATAATTCCCAGGCCAAACATGAGCACGGTGCTGAACCCGCCAATCACCCCTCCCAACAGGGTGAGCCAATTATGGCCGAAAATCATCATCCATGCCGTCATATACCCCGGCTTTTTCGAATCCATGGCACATTTCTCCTTGATTGAGCCTTTGCCAGGTACTTCACCCTACTACGATAATCCAATTTCCCATATCATACATCCGTAATAAACCACAATCAGACTGCCGGCTTTCACGCCAGGATAGCCCATTTTCTTCTCTGCGGCTGCCATATTTTTAGAATTCCGGCCCCCCCTAAACCAATGGAGATGCAGCGCACGTAGTAAATGCGCTATGCTTACCCCTTGCGAAACACATCGTCATCAAAGAACGGTTTCGCATCGTTCCGGAACAGGCATGGCGCTCCCTATGCAATATGCGAAAGGCGAAACGCTTGTTTCGGGCGTTGAACGGGCAGCAAATATAGCAACTATGGAAAACCAATGGCGGATCGAACGAAAAAAAATGACAATAAACCAACCTCCACATGGTCGCCTATGACCATGGCGGTATTTGCAGTTGGATGCATTATCACCGTGGGCGGGATCCTCATTGTAAGGCATGCCGGCGGCAAACCGCCCGGCTCCGCCGATTGGCTTTGGTGGACCGGTGTGGTCATCGCCGTGCTCGGCGGACATCTCTGCTTCTTCAGCAGCATGTCCCGGGAGCAGATCTTCGAATGGATCAAGAGCGAGGCTTTCGCCCTCACGCTTGCCCTCCTTATCCGGTGGCCCATCGCGGAACCCTACCGCATCCCCTCCGGCTCCATGGAACCCACATTCCACGGCGATCCCGGCTTTGGAAAAGGCGACCGCGTCTTCGTAAACAAATGGATCTACGGCGTGCGCTATCCCTTTATGAACAAACGCATCTGGCACGGACAAAAACCCCAGCGATGGGATATCGTTGTTTTCAAAGCCATCCACAAGGACGCCCCCCATAAAACTCTGGTAAAACGCGTTGTTGGGTTGCCCGGCGAACACATCCAAATCCGCGACGGCAAAGTCTTCGCGGATGGAAAGCCCCTCGATCTGCCGCCCTCCATGCCGGACATCTATTACACTTCCCCGCCCCCCAATATGCTCAGCCCCATGATGTACGGCGTGCGCCCCGAAGGGCAGTTCTCCGTCGTGCCGCCGGATCATTACCTCGTCCTCGGCGATAACAGCGCCAACAGCGGCGATGGACGCTATTTCGGTTGGCTCCCCGAACAAAACATTGTTGGGCGGGTCGCATGCATCTGGTGGCCGCCCCCGCGTTGGCATGATTTCACCGGATTCTCCCAAACCCTCTGGTGGCGCATCACTGTTGCGATTGTAGGCATTCTCACCGCAATCCGCCTCATCATTGGCCGATCCTGGGTCGCAGCGGAGACCCACAAGCATATCTTTGTGCATTTTCTTTCCTTTGGGCTCCGGCTCCCCTTCACCCGCTGGTGGCTGATTCCCTGGGGAAAACCCCGCCGGGGCATGCTCGTGCTCTACCGCTCTTCCTCCGAAAAAGCCCCCGGTGGCGCTACGTTCCTGGGCCGCATCGCCTCCTTGCCCGGCGAAAAAATCGCCATCAACAACGAAGGCGCTTTGTTGATCAACGACGCACCCATCGCCGACATCCCAGCATTCGCTCAACCGGAATATGCCTGTACGCATCCCGATGCAGTCTATGGCCGATCCCGGAGTAAAGCCCATACCGCAACCCCCGATGACTGCTATTTCATTCTGGCCGATCCCGAACTTACTCCCGATAATGAACTGCGCATGGATAGCCGTGTGCTCGGATGGATTACCCGGAAAGAGTTAATAGGTCAGGCCGTAGCGGTATGGTGGCCTGTCTGGCGCTTCCAAAAACTGCGCTAAGGGCTGGCATCTGTCCGGACAAATCGTTAGAATAGGGCGCGTGGTGGAGAAACGGACATGAGTTCCATCCTGGATGCTTTGAAAAAGCTCGAAGCTGAAAAAGCGGCGAAACAAAACGGCGACCCCGGACCAGCGGAAGAATTTTGCATGGAAGCGGCTGAAGAAGAACTCACCGCTTCCACCCGCAGTCACGCTGCCGAATTGCATGTGAAACCATCCTGGCTCCTTGCCGGGGCGGCTATTTTTGCTGTTGTGCTTATCGTAGTGTCGGTTACGGTTTCCATTATTGTGACCCGCGCCAGCGTACACTCCGCCGTATCCCCCATTGCAGCAAACGCGCCCCTGCCTCCGCAAAATACGCCGCCGCCACCCGTGGCCGTACAACCACCAGCGCCTCCACAACCCGCCCCAGTGCAAATGGAACCAGCCGCGCCCACGCTTAAAGAGACTTCACCAACCGCGCCAAAAATAGTGGTAAAAACGCTGGAACCGCCGCCACCCCCCACAAAGACGGTGGAACCGCCGGCCGCGGCCATTGCCCCTCCTAACATAGCGGCCCCAGTCCCCGAACCCAAAGCTGTGAAACCTGCTCCCGAACCAACGCCTGCGGAATCCACACCGGCCGCGGCAACGCCCCAGGAAAAGTCCGAACCGCCGAAACCAGTTCCGCCAGAACCTGTTGAGCCGGTCAACGCGGTCGAACCGCCGTCGGCAACCGTGGAACCCACTGTGGAACCACCCAAACCGGCACCCGTTGTCGTGGCTAAAAACACACCAGTCCCCGAACCCGCCAAGGCTATGGAACCGCCACATCCGGCTTTTGCCCCAGAACCGCCCGTCCTTCCGCCCAAACCGGCTACAGCCGTCTCGATACCCCCTCCGGCTCCAGTGGTGGACATGCCGCAGCCCATAGTGCCAAAGGCCTCCGCACGGAAAATCACGGAAGTATTGAACCTCGATGAACTACCCATCCTGAAATCCTCGGACCGAGCCCGCTTCGGCCTTGAAAATCTGAAACTCAACGTGTTGCGGGAAGCCAATGGCAACCGCCCCAACGGTCTGGCCATCATCAATCTCAACAAGGTCTACATCGGCGAAGTCATTCCCGGAACCCGCGCCAAACTGATCGAAGTGAAGTCGCACGGCATTGGCATCGAAATTATCAATACCGGCGAGAAATTTTACGTGCCCCATTGAGAAACGGACAGGAGCTGCTGCACCCCATCTGTGGACCGCACACCAATATCCATTATCATTCCCGCCTTTAACCAATTGGCGTATTGCCGGGCCTGCATCGACTCGCTGCGGCGATGCACACCGCGTGAATACCGCCTCATCCTCGTGGACAACGGTTCGACCGATGGCGTCGGGCCGTTTTTCGATTCCGTCAAAGACGCCACGGTGATTCACACACGGAAAAATCTCGGCTTTGCGGGCGGCGTGAATTACGGCCTTGCCCACGCCGACGGACATATAATCCTTTTGAACAGCGATACGCTGCTCACGCCCGGATGGCTGGATCGCCTCGAAACCGCTCTTCTTAGCTCGGACGACATCGGCATGGCCGGCCCCATGAGCAATTGCGCCGCCGGTCCTCAGCACATTGACGGACTCTCCCTGAACAACGAATCCGCCATCGACGCCTTTGCCGAAGAATGGGCGCAGAGGAACACTGGCCGCATCCGCGATGTCAACCGCTTGGTGGGATTCTGCATGATGATCCGCGAAATGGCCTTCCGGCGCATCGGCATGTTCGATGAGAGCTTCGGCATCGGCAATTTCGAGGACGACGACTACTGCACCCGCGTTCGGAAAGAACGATTCCGCCTCGTGATTGCCGAGGACTGTTTCGTGTTTCATCACGGCGGACGCACCTTTCAAGGCATGGGACTCACCGGCGACGCCTTCGAGCAACTCCTTGCCGAAAACCGCCAGCGCTTCGAGGAAAAATGGGGCGTGCACGTTCCCAAACCTCCTGCGGCACAACGCCGCGCACAGCGCCTCAACGAACAAGCCCGGCAGGCTCTTGCTAAAGACGATCCGCTAGAAGCCGTACGGCTCCTCCGCGCCGCCATCGAAACCTGCCCCGAAGAAGCCCAACACTACAACGACCTCGGCGTCGTCCTCTGGCAGACCGGACGAATCGATCTTGCCCGGCAATGCTTTCATCAAGCCCTCAAACGCAATCCTGAATACACCGACGCCCGCGATAACCTCGCCTCTCTCGGCCAAAATCCCATTCACGAATGATGAGAGTATCCACTACTTCAACAGACAATCCTGTTTGGTAAAGGGAATCATACAGGCCGGTATGCGCGATATCATGATCTGTTGAAGATCACATTCGCGCATACCAACCGCCGCTATCCTGATATTAACGCTCCCGTTCAAAGTTGCTGGAAAATGGCCATTGCAGTTCTTCATAGGGCCTGTGAAATCCATTGCCCTGTAAATAGACGCCGGAGTTGGACTCGGATTCTTCCTGGGCCTTGACCTTATCCCGCGCTTTGGCTTTAGCCTCGGCTTTCACTGCTTTGACCTTCACTTTGGATTCACCCTTGGAGTGGGCCGTGACCATTGGATGGGCCGTGTTCGCCGCAGTTCCAGGCACTGCTGAATCATGACATGTGGCAGCGGTACACTTTAGAGGGGGCGTGCTTTGTTCTTCAGCGAATGCCGATAAGGCAAAGAGCATAACCGCGCCCGCCATGACAACTATCGCAAAAACACTAGTCTTATTCATCGTTCATTCTCCTTTTACTGTTTGCCCATTGGGGCCTTTTCCCTTTGGATGAGCAATTTCCATACCAGCGCCAATAACTTGGATTTTTGAGAAAAACAGGCGTTTTTCGAAAAAAAGAGAACCATTGAAAAGGAAAGATTGGTCAGAAACTGACCGCCATCAGTGGTCAGATTATTTCCATGCCCCTGTACGCCGCCCTTTCTATGGGGTTCCGGCGTCCTACCGGCATAAAACGTGCTCTCGTGAGATGATAATCATCGATTTTCTTCCTGAGGGTTACACGTGTTACACCGAGTTGCTCAGCGGTGCGCGTTATATTCCATCCTGAAGCTTGGAGGGAACGTGCAATATGATCTTTTTCCATTTCACGAAGTGTTTTGAAAGAATCGTCATTACCCGGTCTGGAGTACGGCGGTTCCAAAGCGTCCAGCAAGTCATGTTCCGTCAGAAGGTGTCCCCGTGTGAGCAGGGCGGCCCGCGTCAACACGTTGACAAGTTCCCGGACGTTTCCCGGCCAATCATATCCCTTCAGTCTTTGCAGGGCGCCCGGTTCGATTTCGCGCAGGTCTTTGTGGAGTTCACGGTTGAGATGGGCCAAGATATGATTGGTCAAGGCAGGAATATCCTCCAGCCGTTCCCGAAGTGCAGGGAGATGGATGGTGGACACCGCGAGCCTGAAATAGAGATCCTCGCGGAAAGTTCCGGCGGAAACCATTTCCAGCAGATTGCGATTGGTCGAAGCCACTACCCGCCCCTTGAAAGATAACAGTTTCGATCCCCCAACACGCTCATACTCCCGCTCTTGCAAGACGCGCAGGAGCTTGGCCTGCAAATCCTGGGCCATATCGCCAATCTCATCCAGAAAAAGGATGCCCTCGCCTGCCAATTCAAGTTTGCCCATTCTGGCTGAGTCCGCACCCGTATATGCGCCTTTCTCATGTCCAAATAATTCGCTTTCCAGAAGGGTGGGGACAACGGCGGAACAGTTGACGGCGACAAAGGGTTGAAGCGGACTGCTGGCGTTGTGCAGGGTGCGCGCAACAAGCTCTTTTCCGGTTCCGCTCTCCCCCGTGATCAACACGGCCACGCGGTTCTCGCTAAGCCGTGCAATTGTTTTCAAAACATCTATGATCCGTTCATCCGAGCCCACGATTTCATACGGATTTTCCAATGGGCTTATAGGAATGCCTTCTTTTCCAGTTACGGCCCGGCGGTTCTTTATGTGTCTTGCCGCCTTCTCTATAACCAAAAGTACGGTGTCGAGATCAAAGGGTTTCCGGATGTAGTCGAAAGCGCCGCTCTGGATCGACTCGATGGTGGCCTTTGCATCCTGAACCCCCGTGATCATGATAATGATCGTGTCGCATTTCATATCCTGAATCTGTTTCAACAACCGGAGCCCCGTCGTGTCGGGCAGATAAAGGTCCAAGAAAAGAATGTCCGGGGAATCCGAAGCAAGACGCAACATTCCGTCGGCGCCGGTATGCACAAAATCGACTCTATGGCCTTCGGCTCGAAGCTGAGCCTGCATGGACCGGCATAGGTCCACGTCATTATCGATTATCAATATCCGCACGGGTCGATCCTTTGTAGCCAGAAATATTCTTCATCGGCAGCCACGCCGCAAAAAAGTGGCTGAGCCTTACTCTGAAACAATCGAATTTCAATGCACTTTCTTCATAAAACCTTAATCCGGACAATAGGTATAACACCGGCCACCCCGGACTTATTGCGTTAAATCCCTTAAACCTTATCTTTTATCCGCCATAGGAGATTGTCTTCTGGTTCTATTACGGCATATTGGGGGCATTTCCCCATATACCTTCCATTGTACCCAGGATATTGAAGCTGGGCTTATTCTTTATGGCCCTGGTAGAGGGTGGCAATGCCGAAGGTGAGGGGGTGTGCGGTGGTGTGTGCGAATCCGGCTTCAATCATGAGGTGGAGGAAGGCATCCCCATAGGGGAAGGTTTCTACGGTAGCATTAAGATAGCGATAGGCGGAGGCGTCTCCGGAGATGAAGCCACCTATACGCGGCAGAACATGGCGAAAGTATGCGAGGTAAAGGGCGCGAAAAAGCAGGTTTTTGGGGAGGGAGAATTCGAGAATGAGGGCGCGTCCGCCCGGTTTAAGGATTCGAAGCATTTCTTTAAGGCAGGCAGTGACATCGGTAACGTTTCGGATGCCAAAGGCAATGGTAACGAGATCGAAGGAGGCTGAGGCAAGGGGTTGACAGGTGGCGTCCCCACGCAGAAGGGAAAATTGCGGATGGAGTTCAAGGCGGGCAAGTTTCTGATGGCCGTGGCGGAGCATTTCCCAGGACATGTCGAGGCCAATGCCGGAGATGACACGCGGATCTTTTGCTAGGGTGATAAGGACGTCCGCGGTTCCGGTAGCCAGGTCAAGTACGCGAAGACCAGCGTCTTGGGGAAGGTTTCGTGCAAATTGCTTGCGCCAAGCGGCATCGCGCCCAAGAGAAAGAAGTTGATTAAGAAGGTCATAGCGGTGTGCGATCCGGTCAAACATCCTCCAGACGTGGTCGCGGGAAGGTTCGGCGTTCTGTTGGTCTCTAGTGTTCATGGTAAATTGGCCACAGGTTTCTGTCGAGGCGTTATCGTATGCAAAGGGCTGTCAGAAGTCAACTTAGGGGGATTTTACCATCGGCGTGGGTATGTTAAATATGATTGACACACGCAATATATTGTGGTATTCTGGTTTCATGATGGGATTATATTGTGTTTTTGGAATATGGATAGTGTGATTGGAGGGGTAGCGTGGCTATCCGTGGACAGACGGTATGACGTTAGATGATGTCATCTATTTAGGACAACAGGCGATGCTGATAACCTTGCTGGTATCAGCGCCGATGCTATTGTCAGGAATGCTGGTGGGGCTGGTGATCAGTGTATTTCAATCAGTAACGCAGATCCAGGAAATCACGCTGACGTTTGTACCGAAGATTGTGGTGGTTTTATTGTCGTTTATTTTGTTTTTACCGTGGATGTCGGATGTATTGATAGGGTACATGCAAGATTTGTTTCAAGGCATGACAATGTATGTGAAGTGAAGGGTGAATCATGGCTGAAGTGGAAATTTTCAAGTTGTTTCTGCTGGTCATGATCCGCGTGGGGGGGCTGGTGGTATCGGCGCCGGTGCTGGGATCGGGGAATTTTCCAATCATGGGGAAGATTGGCCTGACGGCGGCAACGGCGCTGCTGATTACGCCGACATTACCGGCGTTGGCGGCGGGGCTGCCCGCGGAACCGATGGCTTTTGGCGTGCTGGCGATCGGTGAACTGATGATCGGTCTGATGATGGGATTCGTGATGACGCTGGTGTTTGCAGCGGTTCAGGTGGCGGGCCAGATCATGGATTTGCAGACAGGTTTCGGGATGATGAATGTTTTTAATCCGGCGATGGAGACGCAGTATCCCATCTTCGGTTTCTTTCTTTTTATTTTAGGCGTGTTGTTTTTGCTGGTGACAGGGGGGCACCGGATGATGCTGTGGGCCCTGTATTCAACGTATGAGCATATACCAGTGGGGGGATTCACGGTGCATCCGGAGTTGTGGGTGGAGGCGGGGCGATGGGGCCAGTGGCTATTCATTGATGGCTTGATGCTTGCGGCGCCGGTGACGGCCGCAATGTTGCTGGCGTATGTGGTATTGGGTCTGTTGGGGCGGGTGGTGCCTCAGATCCAGTTATTC
>ERZ795059.1176-NODE-1176-length-30095-cov-7.685220_pt1 | contig 30095 bp, 17 predicted proteins | sample MGYA00375143_ERZ795059 | MGnify/ENA primary metagenome ERZ795059 (study PRJEB30188, sample SAMN05720168) | activated sludge metagenome | isolation source: Anaerobic digester | place: USA | collected 2015-01-07 ... | reverse complement strand
GGCAGGTATCATTCGCTGGTATGAAGGGATAAACTTCGAGCGAAGCACACACTTCATACCAGCGAATGATACCTGCCTCTCCATCCGCTGATGCTGTTGGTAGATAACAAATTCTTGGTTTGGGTTTGCCTGTACGTTCAGCTACATACTTTACGAAGGGTGGATTATATCCCGCTCCGTACGCTACAATTTTTCTTCTCGTTTCTGTCATCTCTCTATTTTCAGTTTTTAAATCCAGCGGCAACATCATAGCTGCCATTGATCCTCCTGTTAATTCTATAAAATTACGTCTTTTCATTTTATCAAACTTTTATGTTCAAAGTTCTTAAATATACTTAATGATTATCTATTCTGGAGTAAGGGTTCGCTTGTACCTAAATAAATTCCAGTGTTCACTGAAATTACTTAATCACATACTTTGATATTTAATATAGAACAAACCCATTCTTCTTGATTTCGTCTTTCACAGAAATTGACTTCTCTAGTAAAGCAAACGTTTGAAAAATTATACGCGCAAGCTGACGTTTAGGTGGGTTGGAGAAATGAGTGACAGTTTACCATTGCAGTCTTTTTTTACTAACAGGTGGTCCAGTCTCGACCCAGTGTAATAGTGGGAGAGACTCATTACTACCCATCATGTCTGGTGTAATGCTTTGCTGGAATTGTTTAATCCTCATCGTTTGCCTAATCCTGAAATAGGTTTACACATTTCGTAAACTTAAACCAGAACTAGACATGAATAAACAACTCTGTTAAGGAATAACCACCACAACCTTCACCACCTCCACAACCTGCCCTTTCTTCCGCGCATAAATACTATGATCATACATCGCTTCACAACTTACAGCAGGAAGGTAATATGAACCAGCATAACTCGCAGTAAGAATGGTGTTGAAAGTGCGCACTTTGCCCGGAGCTAAATCGAAATAGGTATACACCCGGTCATCGCGAATGTCCTGATAGTCTCCGCGATCGGTCTTTGCAGTGGCTTCATCATCATTCAGTCGCAAATTATTAATCTCCCAACCTGATGGAAATATTTGTGACAAGGCCATGTTTTTATACTGACCACGAAGTCCTGGATTTTTCACCGAGACACTTACAATGAACTCCGTACCTTGTTCAAGTTTGGTTGGATCAATTACCTTTCCTTTTACATCATAATAGCTTGTAGTAAGCACCAGATTATTTTCTTCTGACTCTTCTGCTCCGCGTGCTGGTATACCTGTATTGATTACGCGCACAAATAAACTTCCACCACTTTCATTCGTGAAATTGATGGCGCTCTTCTGTATACCCGTTACTGGCAATTGAATTTGTGATAGCGGTAAGTCCGTGCTGGCGTGAACGGTCTTGCCTCCATAGGTATAAGCGAAACTTAAATTGCCCAGTTTTTCCTGCGCTACAAACAAACCTACCGACTTCAAACAGAATGCAACCGTCTGTGTACTCATCCAATAACTGCTGGAACTTAATTGAGATGAGATCTCCTTCAGCACTTCAAAACCTTTTGCTCTTTCATCTAACAAGGTAAGTGTTTCAAGGATGATTGCTTTATCACGCAAGTCGCTTCCGTATGAGTATCCCAACTCCTGGTAGGGTTTAATATTCGTGGTGAGCGTGCTTACAATTTTCTTTCCTGCTTCAGGTTGCCCTGCCCGAACATACGCAGCAGCCAATGTCCATTTTGCAGAAATAGAAATGTCAGGCATCTCACGCAATCTATTCATAGCACTCAGCTCTGCTGCTCCGCTCGCAGCTAATGTGTATAACCGATACGCTTGAATCTGATCGGTATTGTAATATGCATTTTCATTTTTTCTCCACTCCATCGCTTTGTTTTTCTGAAATTTCTTCCAACGCTTCAACATATCTGCAGGAACATAATATCCTTTGCTCTCCGCTTCAATTAAGAAATGGCCTGCATAACTGGTTCCCCAACTATCTGCATCCTGATAACCTGGCCAATATGCAAAACCACCATCGCGTGTAATGAATAGCTTAACGCGTTCGATTGCCATCTGTACATTACGTCTGGTTCTTGATTTTTCAGACTCTGTAAGTTTCTTCACCACATCTAAGTATAATTGAGGGAATGCCGCTGAAGTAGTTTGCTCAATGCATCCGTGAGGATACTCCATTAAATATTGGAGACGATAGCCAAGGTTGATTGGTGGAATGGTCGAGACTTCCAACACCGCATCATTCGTGCCGGCAACTCCGACCGGAACAACACTTCCATTCCAGGTTTTGCCTTTCTCAAGGAAGGTATCCGATACCTGGCTCACAAGAGGGTTCGGATTGCGCACTTCAATTTCAATTTCATCTGTTGATTGAATTGAACCCGATGAAGCAATCACGGTAATTTTACCTATGCCGGTTTCTGATTTTACTGCGAGATCAAAATCAACCGTAAGATCACCCGATGGCGACATGACTACATTGCGTGTCGAACCATTCGGAAGGGTGAGTGGACCTTGAGCCTTGATTTCAATCTTTACATTTTTGATTTTTTTGTCTTGCGTGAATAAGGTAATCGGAAGTTTTAAGGTTTCTTCTGGTCCCAGTACACGCGGCAAAGTTGCCAACACCATCAGCGGTTTGCGAACGGGTGTTGCTTTTTCTGCTTGTCCGTATGCACCTTCATAACCCGCCACAACCATGGTTTTAACCGAACCAATGTATTGCGGCATAATGAATTTAATTTCTTTCGTTCCACCGTCTAAGGTAATCGGGCCAAAGAATTTCACCACTGCTTTAAAACGATTAGCACGTGGGTCTTCTTCCTTCGCTTTCATTTCGTCATCACCACCAATGGCAAGCAAGCGTTCAATACGTGAACCAAATGCACCCATTACATCATCAAACACATCCCATGTTTTTACACCCAATGCTTCTCTTGCATAAAAGTTTTTCCACGGCTCAGGTGTTTTAAATTTCGTGATGTCCAACAATCCTTCATCTACTACCGCCAGGGTAAACGTCATCTTCCGTTTCGATTTCTCTGAAACTTTTATCGTTACTTCTTTTCCGGGTTCTAATTCATCCGGCATCGAAATGATAGGTTCGATATGCGTGGCCGGATCTTCAATACCTATCGGGATCACACCATACATACGAATCGGTAAATCATTGATGGTTTGTGAATGCGGCTGAAGCAAGCTTACGTTCACAAAAATATTAGGCGTCATCTCTGCCGTGGCATCAATTGAAAATTGTGTATCTCCTTTTTGTGTTTCTACCCAGAAAGTATTCAGAACCCTGCTTCCATTCTCTACCGATACTAACGCGCGACCCTGACCACTGCTCGGAATGGTCAGTTTTATTTTCTCGCCAACATTGTATTTTGTCTTATCAGATGAGAAGGTAAGTTTTGTTGCACCTCCCTTATCTTCATTGCGGCTATATCGACTATAATATCCAGGCTGATCAATGTAAACGGTTTTACCTGTGCAATGTCCTGAAACCGGATCGCATACGCGGATGTAATACGTTCCCCAATCGGGAGAAGGAACGGAGAATTTCCAACTTGCTTTTCCATTGGGAGCATTCAATGTTCCGGAAGCCATCTCTTGCGCATTGTTGCCCTGAACATAGTTTGCAATATTGTCCTGCGAGTTATCCCACCACCAATACCTGTTCAAACGATACAAGGTAATTTCTGCTCCATCACGCGCCACTGGATTTCCATCAACATCCAAGAACGCAACATCAATGCGATGTGTCGTGTCGGTGTAGAGCATTCCGCTGTACGCCTCTCCCTTTGGAGTTTTCAAACCAACATACGATTCATAAGGAAAATACGGTAAGCTGAATCGATCGATGCTAAAGTTTCCGCTTTCTTCAAAAACTTTTCCTCGGAACACAGCAGTCATGAAGCCAGGGAAATTTGCTGACGATTCTAATGTCGCATTAAACGATGCTTTACCTTCAGCATCTGTTGAACCATCAAAAGCAGTTTGCGTTTCGGGAGTATAATATCCGGATGGTTCCTCAAAAGTATAATCGTTGTATTTTGGAAAAGCGGTGTTGGCTTTTAAAATGGTAAGATCAAAATTAGCATTCAGATTTTTACCAGGCGCACCGTGAAGCCACTTAACATCCAGATTACCTTTGATCGTATTGCCTGTTATTCTTTCTGTTCCAAAGTCAAGAAGAATTTTTAATCTGTTGGGTTTAACGGTTTCAATTTTTACCTGTTGATTGAAATAGGTTCCGCCTACCTTAATGCGCGCCATCCAGTTTCCGGTAGGTGCATCCGGTGACGTTGACGTTGCAAAAAGGTAGAAGCCATTTTCTGAAACCGATTTAACCTGTCGGTTGGTAACAATACCTTGTGGATTCTGTAATTCAAAAACTACCGGATGTGATGATGGCAATGTTTTATTTCTGTCCTCCAGCATAAAGCTGAGAAACAATGAATCGCCTGGCCGCCACACTCCGCGTTCTCCATAAATAAATCCTTTCAAACCTTTATCGATGTATTCGCCTGAAACATCAAAGCCACTGAGTGATAACGATTCTCCATCTGTTAAACGCATGTAACCACGCTGTGCTCCATTCTTCGCGATCACTGCAAAAGGAGTTTCCTTCGAATTAAAAATGGCTTTGCCATCCGAACCCGTTGCAACAGTTCCCAGAAGTTGTTGTTGGAAATCGTAGAACTCCAATGAAATATTAGCAAGTGGTTGCGTTGTTTTTAAATCTGTAACAATCACCATCGTGTTGTCATCATAACCACGCTTGGCAGTAATTCCAAAATCGGAGGCTAATACATTTTTCTTAATGGTACGTGATGAAGAACTGTAGTATGATGAGTTACATGGATTATCGCGCTGATCCCAATCGTAATCATCCTCATAATATTCATACTCTTCATCATAATACTCACCACCTTCATATCCCTGATTGGTGAAACCCTCCTCCTCTTCTACTTCAACCTGATTCTCAGCATCATCGTCTTCACAGATGAAGGCTGAATATGGTCTCTTAAACCCTAAGGTAATTTGATAAATAGCACCTGGCTCGGTGTTGATTAATGTTGAAAGATCAAGGGTATAGCGATTCCATTTTCCAAGATCGGTTATACCGGTGTTGTCTAACTGTACTTTTTTCTTCAGTACAACTCTACCTACACGATTCAGATCATAATTACCTTTAATATTATTGACTTGCAGAAACTGCAGAATGTTGTTTTCAAAAATCTTAGTGATGGTTAAGTCAACAGCTTTAAGATTCACTGCTTCGAAAGGTAGAATCAATCCATCCGTACTTGGCAAAATATTTCCCTTACCTACAAACCGAACCAAGGGCTTCAGTTGCTCGAAGGTTACTTCGGCAACTGAGAATGCTTTCATCTTGTAATCATTAATATTCCGAACGCCCATTTCAATGCGCAAGGTTTTTACGCCAGCCTGACGAACGGGAGGATACACCCAGATCTCATTGTCGTGAATTTCAAAATCAAGGGTAAGACTGCGATCTTCTTCAATGGTGATCAGCCCGCGCAATTCTTGTTTCTCTTTTAAGGGATCAGAAAACTGAAGTACAACATATTGATTTGGGTTTTGAACTACCTTAGCGTTCACCACTTTGAAATCGCCCAACGCTGGAATTTCAATTTCTTCTTCGCTTGATGTTTTTACTCCGAGACTTGTTCCATCAACCGACAAATTGACTTTGCTTGGTTCATCTTTCCGAGCCACATCTTCTACTACAAAATTATGTTGCTTACCTTCCGCAGTGTGAGTCCATGTTACCTTTAACTCCTTGCCCTCCTGCTTTGCCTTCACCATACCTTCAACCGCGCCATCTTCAGCAAAATCTGCTGTGTTCAAAATTCCTTCAACACGCTGACGTTTCAGTTCTGTCTTTATATAGGGTTTTACATTCTCAATGGAGACCTCATAATTCTGTGGCATTACCTGAAAACTATATTTAAACTCCGAAAGCGCTTTGCTTACCGTTATCAGTTTACCAAGCATAAAACCCACTTCATAAACCTGTCCCGATGGCAGGCGGGATTCCGGCCTAAACTCCACGGTGTTTTTATTAAGCCATACTGTTTTACCTTTCACCGAGGGACTAAAATCAAAAAGCTTCACAGAAGTTTCCTGGCCAACGGAAGCAGAGTCCACCGCATCTTTTGTGAGAATGATCCGAAAGGCAGAGTTGGATGAAACAACACCTGCTGTATAAGAGGTAATGTATTCGCCAAAGGCAGGATCCATATAACTTGATGTTTCTTTTTTGTCGGCACCTTTAGTGAAGTAGAAAATACCGAAGCCAATAATACCAACGGCCACCACAGCGATGGCGATTTTTTTCCAGGGAACGTTTTGCATAGTTGTAAGTTGTAGGATAAAGAGTATCCAATTTAGTAAACAAAGATAGACGAACAACGAATTAAGGATTGATCATGTATTTATTTAGAGGGGATTTTTTCGAAAATATTTATTGGACATATCTGGCTCCAAAGGACCATTCCTTCTATAGTAGTTTAAACATGTTAGGTTGGTTAACGCGGCAAGAGCTTCGGCTAGCTTTGAAGGTAATTTGAATGCTACACAAATAGGTGACTCCTCCAGAGTTAGGTTGTAGGGCTGTTGTTTTCTATAAAGAGGTTGCTCCTCTGGAGCAGGACTTTTGTGAAATTTATAAGGTGAGATCATCATGATTACCATTTTGATTTCAATGACAATGGATCAGACAATTCTCTCTATATATAAGCAGCTCCGCAGGAGCATCGTGTCTATGGCAATTAAACATGGTAAGTTTGTTAGCTCCAGAGGAGCTTCCTGAAATTTCTGCAGACTTTTTGAATGTTATGCAAGAAGGTTGCTCCGCTGGAGCACTACATGGTGCATAACTATTGCTCAGCCTTCCCTCTTCTCTCCATCACTTCTCTCCACGTAGTTAGAATAATACCTTCATCCCGAAGAAACTTCTTGAAGGCCGGGTCTTGCATGGCCAGCAAGTCTCCTTTTCGAATGATTCCAGAATTGGTTATGTGTTGAAAAACTTCTGTCGGAGCCGTGCAATGCATAATGACCATGGTTAAACCTGGCTTCAGTTCGCCAATGGTTTTAATGTATTGAGATGTAGAAAACTTTTGCAGAGCGGCATCACTGATGTTTTTATCGGTTGGGTATTTCCATTCATAACTAGCATTGTGAAGATCGTCCAGCACGGGTAGGCCCGCACTCCAGATCATTTGTCCGGCTTGAGTTAACTGATTTAAAAATTCGGCAGAGGCCATCATCTGTTTTCCGATCATCGTGTTATGACCACCCGGAAACATGACCGGTATTTTATTTTCGATGCCTACTTTAATGTAGCGTTGTAAAAACTCAGGAGTGGCAAACAAGGTACCCATGTGCGAATCCATGTGTGTGGGTTCAAAGCCCATGGTGCGAGCCCGTTCAAGCTGAGAGCGAATCTCCATTTCAACTTCATCAGACTTGGCATTTTTTACTACTTCTTCCACGGATGGCCAAAATGCTCCTTCATTATCCACAAGACCTGGCGTTGCTTTCTTTCCCGACAAAGGTGCCCAACGATAATCAGTCCACTCCGAAGTTAAAGTAAGATGGAGGCCTGCATCAACTTTTGGATGTTGCTTAAGGTAATGAACGAATCCAGGAACCCACGGACAGGGCATCATCACACTCACTGAGTTGGCCACACCTTTTTCCATCGCCTGAATTACTCCCTCGTTCGAATCCAGTGACATACCACCATCATCAACATGAAGAATCAATACCTTAGCTCCTTTCGGGAATCCTAATTTTTCGGCATAGGTTTGTTGGGCATTTGAGGTGTTGAGTACAAAAAGTAAAAACACGCAGGCAAGCAAAGTTTTGATGATGCTCATGGTAAGGTTGAATTATAAAGAATAAAGTTAGACTATTTTCGAATTGAACTAATGCATGCAAGTTTGCTCAACTCAGAATTTAAAATATATTTGCCAACCCAATTGGGGGATTAGCTCAGCTGGCTAGAGCGCTTCCATGGCATGGAAGAGGTCATCGGTTCGACTCCGATATTCTCCACAAAGTCCGCATCTACTGCGGACTTTTTTGTTATGAGCTATTTGGTTTAGAGTCGATACTCTGACTCACTCGATAAGTATGATTTAGGCTAATCAGAATCTGTTGGAAGAAAATTAATTTACTACTCAGGCAAATAAAAAAAAGCATCCCTTTCAGGATACTTTTTCTAATTAACCTCAAACTAAAACTTACTGAATGATATAGGTACTTATTGAATGTGGTAAACTTGTTGAAGGGGCGGCCATGCCATCCATCCATAGTTTAAAATCTAATTTCTCATCACTAAGATTAAGTACTACCACCACAATCTTTCCATCAGAATTAACAAACGCTGTACTTTGTAATTTATCACGATTCGATGCACTTCCTATTCGCTTTGCTCCCGGCCTGATAAACTTCGAGAAGTGACCCAAGTAGTAATATGCATTTGTATAAATTAAACTTCCGGATTTACCATCGGTATGAACAGGTGCAAAACAAAAGTTGCCAACATGATTGGGTCCGCCCGTTTCATCCAACAAAATATTCCAATCCGTCCAGGCCGCTGTGCCACTATTAAAATCATTCACCATAGAAAGACCATACCTTTCTCCGAGTGACCAATCATTTACCTTCGGCAGACTGAATTGTTCTTTGCAGCCTTCCGTAAAAATTAAACTCTTGCCGGGGAAAGTTTCAGCCACGCGCCTTACATTTTCAAATTGCATTCCACTGCCTGTCCAGGTTTCATACCAGTGAAAACCAATCCCCCAAATATATTTGGCAGCTTCTGTATCACTCAGGATCACGCTCGCACGTTGAAAAATCAAATCACGATTGTGATCCCACGCAATTAATTTTTTATCCGCCATTCCATTCTTTGTTAACGTTGGACCCAGATACTCTTTTATAAAATCTCTTTCTTCTTCAGCAGTATAAATACATGACTCCCATCTCTGCTTTGCCATCGGTTCGTTTTGCACGGTAAGTCCCCAAATCGGAATTCCTCTTTTCTCGTATTCCTGAATAAACTTAATATAAAAGTTTGCCCACGACTGACGAAACTGTGGAAGCAACTTACCTCCCTGAAGAACTGAATTATTATCTTTCATAAATGCCGGTGGGCTCCACGGACTAACATACATGGTAAGTTTTCCACCTGCAGCAGCAATGGCTTGTTTGATAAAAGGTATGCGATACTTCTCATCGTGTGATACATCAAAAGTTTTCAACGCTTCATCCTTGTCGCTCACATAACTATAACTTCCACTAGAGAAGTCACAACTCTGAATATTGGTTCGGGCAATTGAATAACCGATACCTTTCTCAGCATCGTAATACGCTGTCAACAATTCTTGTTGTTTATCTTTTGAAAGTTTGGCAAATGTTTCGGCAGAGGCATCGGTCAATGATCCTCCAATACCTACTATAGATTGAAATGTTTTGGCGGGATTAATAAAAACACAAACCTCCGTTTCGAAAGGCTGCTTCATTGGTTTGAAGGTAAGTGTACTTTGCGGTGATAAACGCAAATCAGTTTTGTCAGCAGTTGTGTAAACTTTTACTGATTTTTCTGATGGCACCGCTCGATTATTTTTATTGTCAGTAGGATGTTGAGGTTGTGCATACGCAGAATGCAACATTCCACTAAACAGCAATGCAAAATATAATTTCTTCATGTTACTAATGTAGTTCGACTTCGGTTGTTTTGAAAGCTGTCGGTAAAAATTACCGACAGCTTGTTAACATATTATTACACTTACTTCGTGCCTCGCAATTCTACATTATCAATTGAAATACCGGTAGTACCCAAGTCAGCCCCGCCACCACGAATGAATAAATAGGCTGTACCACTTTCTTCAAAAGTAAATACACCGCCATTTGTACCATCACATGAAATCACCGAGAGTTTTCCATTAAAAGGAGTCTTGGCACATCCAGCCCAGGTATTCAGCGCCAGGCGTTTTCCACCATCATTATAATCTGATCCAGGAACAGGAACAGCCATGCCTACATATACTTCAAACCAGGTATCAGTAGCACCACTTCCGGAAACAAGCATATCCACTTTATATTTCTTTCCACCTTCTACTTGAACGGTTTGATAAATTCCGGATTGCCCCCAACCACCGCCAGTGAAAACCATTTTTCCACCAGCAATGGAAGAACTAACACCGGCTGAATAGGTTACAAATTCCCAGTTGCTGTCGTCACCTTCATCCATTTTTCCGCCCACCACGAGGTTCCCTGCATTTGGATCTGAAGTAAGTACTGTAACATCCTGAGATGTTGAATTCATCATTCCGCCTTTACCAATTGCTGTTAAAGTGATGGTATATTCTCCGGCATCGGGGAAAAACACAGTATCTATTGTGTTTCCAAAAGCAGCACCAAAACCGAAATCCCATTTTACACCTAAGACATTTTCGGTTTCAGCCTCTAACAGGTACTTATTGATTTCACCATCAATTGGTGTTACCGTAAAGGACGCGTTCACATTGGGATCACTTAATCCATTGCCGTCTCCAAACTCATCGGGCTGACAGCTAATTAATGCTATGGTAGTACATACACTGAAAAACCACGAGCAAACTTTTATTGTATTCAATTTCATATTGCAGTGTTGTTAAATTATAATGAGCCTCCCCATTCTACACTTTGCAGAATCTTTGTGTTTTCCATTTCCAATAATGGTATTGGCAAAATTTCATGCTTACCGGCTACAAAACCTCTGGATCCTAAAGCTGCTGCTGCCTTATCTGTGCGAACAAGATCGAACCAACGGTGTCCCTCCCCGGCAAGCTCTAATCTTCTTTCATTAAAAATATTTTCAAATGTTGCAGGTATTGATGCCAGACCTACGCGATCACGAACTGCATCTAATAAGGCCTGTGCACGAACAGCGCTACCTCCACCACGAACCAATGCTTCGGCTTCCATAAGGTAAGTGTCCGCTAGTCTGATCTCGTAGATATTTTGAGGATAGTTCAAGTCCGCATCACCTGCGCCTGTCCATCGGTCTTCTACTTTTGCAGCAAATTTTTCAAGGAAATATCCAGTGTCCATAAAGCCAGGTGTATATTCCACTTTACCTTCTGCGGCAAGTCCTCCGATATCTGCAATGGTGGCAGGAAAGCGAGGATCACCTTGCATTGCTGTTGCCAGACTTGGTGTGATCGGAAAGAAACTCCAACCTGAAACATAATTCGGCACAGTACCTTCGTTTCCGGATACAACTTTGAATCCACGAGGACCAGACATTACATTTAAAATATTACCTTCTGTACAAGCAGAACATCCCCAATTTCCTGCAGACGTATTGGTAAAGGATATTTCAAAAATTGATTCACTGTTGAACTCGTTATTTGTTTTAAACAAATCGCTATAGGTGCTCACCAAATTATAACCATAAATAGCAGATGGCTGACCCGGTGTTGTGCCATTTACTATAGCGAGTTCTGAAGCGGCCTCCGCAAATTTTTCGCGATACAAATAAACTTTACCCAACAATGCATGCGCCATACCAGTAGTGGCTCTCGCCCTTTCAACTCCTGCTACAGTATTCGGAAGATCAGCAATACACTCTTCTAGCTCTTGCTCGATGAAAGCATATACATCATCAGGACTAGCCTGTGTTACATTATACATTTCACCCGCTGAAACAGGGGAAGAAAGCAATGGAATATTTTTGAATAACCTTACCAGATCAAAATAAAAGTAAGCACGCAAAAATCTTGATTCTGCTACAAACCTTGCTTTCTGATCTTCATCCATTGGTACACCAGGAAGCTTCGATAGAAGTACGTTCGCGCGAAAAACTCCTGAATATCCTTTGCTCCACAAATCGCTTTGAGGACCAACGGATGGATCCAAAGTATAATCAGACCATACTTGAAAAACAGTCATATCGGTTGGGCCACCTCCCCCTGCAAAATGATCATCGGATGCAGAATTAACAGCACCCAATTTCGTTACCAGACCACCAGACATAAAACCTACCACATCATAAACGGCTACAAGACCTTTGTATGCCTCTTCCTCATTTTGATAATAGTTCGCCTCCAGATCTGACCCTCTTGGTTCCACTTCCAGAAAATCTTTTCCGCAAGCACTAACCAGCAGCACTCCAATAAATGCTAATGTGTATTTTTTAAATATTGTTTTCATATTTTTTGTTGCGTTTAAAATTAAAAACCAACATTAAGACCAATGATAAAAGAGCGTGCCTGAGGATAGATACCGCGATCGATACTCATTACGCCACCACCAATTTCAGGATCATATCCTGTGTATTTTGTGAAGGTCAAGAGGTTTTCGCTCATCACGTAAACACGTGCCTTTTGCAATCCTACCTTAGAGATTAACGACTTTGAAAGAGTATAGCCAAGCTGAACTGTTTTCATTCTGAAGTAATCACCATCTTCTAAATAGAATGAAGAAGGGTTTGTGAAATTGTTATTTGGATCACCACTAATTAGTCTTGGATAATCATTCGATGTGCCTGGACCTGTCCAACGCCCCATCGCTTCGGTTTGCCAGTTTGCATTGAGTACATCCAATCTTCTCAGACCCTGAAAAATTTTATTCCCGGCAACACCCTGACCAAAAACTAAAATGTCAAATCCTTTATACGCAGCGGTAAGTGTAATACCGAATGCCCAACTTGGCGTTGGATTACCTAAGAATTTGCGATCGGCTTCCGTGATTTCACCATCATCATTTAAATCAGCCCACATAAAATCTCCCGGCATTGCATCGGGTTGAATAACGGCACCTTCGCTGTTTCTATGATTCAAAACATCTTCTGTTGTTTGAAAAACACCTAACCTTTCAAATCCATAAAATGAATTAATGGGTTGTCCAACTGCAGTCCGTGTTATTGGATAACTGCTGGCCTGAAACGTTTGACCTCCTGAAATAAAATCAACACCATTACCAAGATTGGTCACCTTGTTTTGCATGTAAGACACATTTCCATTCGCTGAGATCTGAACTTCTCCAATTTGCTTTCGGTAACCAAGCTCTAATTCAACACCCGTGTTTTGCATGTCTGCAACATTGGCAGCAGGATTTGAAATCGCACCAACATAACCAGGTATCCGTGGGTTCTGTAAAATATCAGTTGTTACTTTCTTGTACCAATCGAAGGTGATGGTAATATCATTCTTTACCGTAGCTTCAAATCCAATATTCGTTTGCGTGGTTTGCTCCCACTTCAAGTCAGGATTCGATGGTGCATTCGGACTATAACCAACTGCATAATCTCCGGTATTCCCTATGGTATAGTTTCGGCCGCTACCAATTGTTGCCAGATATGCAAAGTCTCCAATGTTATCATTACCCACTACACCATAACCACCTCTTACTTTTAAGAAATCAACTACATTGTTCGAGAACCAGAATTTCTCCCGTGACACAACCCATCCCACTGAGAAAGAAGGAAAATAACCGTATTTGTTATTTGATCCAAAGCGAGAAGAACCATCTCTGCGAACAATGGCCGTTAACAGATATTTTTCATCATAGTTATAATTCAATCTGGCAAACAAGGATGTAACCGTATGAAGATTCCCTTCATATCCACTTGAGTTTCGATCAGAAGTTGGAACGTTGTAGTTCAGAGAGGCATCGTCAAAATTATCAACCGGAACATTGTAATACGTTACGCTGGTTCCGCGTGAATTGTTATCCTGATAAGCACCTTGTCCGAGCAATAGATTAAAAGTGTGTACATCAATCATTTTTGAATACGAAACTGTATTCTCCACATTCCAATTCACAACCTGATTGGTTGATCGATTAAAGGATGTTTGCTGTGAACGTGATGAGGCATTTAAATAAGAAATTGGCGTAAAGCTTTCTCCTCCCCAAAAGGCAAGTTTACCACCCATGGTTGAACGAAATTTCAATCCTTTGATCGGCTCTGCTTCTAAGAAAACATTTCCTACAAAATCATTTGCCCAACCGTAATTACCTAATCGGGTTTGAATATACGCCAATGGGTTTGTTAACTCCTGACCAACATGACTTGATATACCATACGGATTTCCATTTGCATCGCGAACGGCTCCTGGAATAGTATATGGAGATGCATTGGCTTTAGCAGGATCTGTTTCAACCAGCGGTGTGGTAGGATCAAGGTTAATGGCCGAACTAAGGGGTCCACCAAATTCACTATTCGTATTTCCTAATCCAACACTTTTGGTATATGCATAACCCAGATTCTGTCCGAAGGTTAGCCACTTCGTAACTTTATGTGTCGAGTTTAAGCGAACATTTATCCGCTTATAGTTTGAAATATCAGTAGCGACAATTCCTTCCTGGTTGACATAACCAAACGATGTATAGAAGGTTGATCTTGCACTCCCTCCACTTATGCTTAGTTCATGATTCTGGCGCTGGGCATTAGAATTAAAAATAGCCTTTTGCCAGTCTGTACCTTTTCCGAGTGACGCTGGATCAGTGAAGACTATTCCATTACCATTCGCAACAGATGATTCATTTCGTAATGTAGCATACTGTGTCGCATCCAGTAAATCAAGCTTGCGTGCAGGAGCTGAGGTTCCAAAAAAACCGTTATAGTTTACCTGAATACTTCCCTCTTTTCCTCGCTTTGTAGTTACTAATATTACACCTGCCGCAGCACGCGCACCATAGATTGCCTGCGATGCAGCATCTTTTAATACTTCGATTGATTCAATATCAGATTGGTTAATGTAACCGATACCTCCATTGTCTACTACAACGCCATCCACTACCCACAAAGGATCATTGTTTCCAAACGTAGTGATACCACGAACACGGACGGTGGATGAAGAACCCGGCTGACCAGAGCTGGCCGCAATGGTAACACCCGAAACTCTTCCTTGCAAAGATTGTTCGATGCGGTTAATGGGCATCGTGGCAAGATCAGAAGCTTTGAGACTGGAGATGGCTCCTGTTACAACACTTTTCTTTTCAGTACCATAACCTACTACCACCACTTCGTCCAAAGTTGAAACGTCTGCAACCAAACTGACATCAATAACAGACTTGTCGCCAACCATCACATCATTCATGACGTACCCAACAAATGAGAATACCAGAACAGCTTCAGGTGAAGATACCTGAAGAGAATATTTTCCGTCTGCATCTGTAATCGTTCCTGTTGATGTGCCCTTTAATACTACGTTTACTCCCGGAAGTCCTTCCCCGGTTGCCCCGTCTTTAACTGTACCACTCACACTTTGCTGGGCTTGCGAATAACCCCATACCAATGTGAAGCACAGTATAAGGGAGTATTTCAAATACTTCCCTGACTGTAAAAATTCTCTCATACACTTTACTTTAAGGTTGGATAAAACTTTTCCCGTAAACGATTTTTATAGTCATCATTCAGAAATCGTTTTCGGTTAAGTCAAAAGTATCAGGAGGGACTGCTGGAGCGAAAAAAATGACTACGGTTCTATTACTGCAATCAAAAAATAGCGTTCGTCAACACTACGTCAGCAACAAAAAAAATACTGACTATCAGAAAGTTGAGTCAATGTCGGAGTAAAATAATTATTGAGCTGTTACAATTTAAAAAAGATCTTGTAAATAGATTACGCCTATCTGCTACATGAACAGAACAGAGTCGGCAAGATTAACTAAAGTGTCGAGCGCCATTTTCTTTCTAACCCTGTTGCGCAAATCTGCACACACGAACCGACAAACTTAAATTGATCTAAAAAAATGATCAGGATACTTCCTCTTCGTCATCGGCATGTGTTTTATCTCCAGCAGAATGGAGTTTATCCAAAAAGGCAGTCATGTCTTGTTCCTGACTCATGCCTAATCGCTTGCGTAGCCGATAACGCGCTGTCTCCACTCCGCGCACAGAAATATTAAGGATTGAAGCAATTTCTTTATTAGTAAGGTTCATTCGGACAAACGCACAAAGTTGAAGTTCCTTCGAAGTAAGATCAGGAAAAGTCGATTTTAACTGAGAGAAAAATTCATGATGGACCCGTTCGAAATTTGCTTCGAAAACTTTAATGTGTTCTTCGTTTTGAAGGTTAGCGGTAATCTTTTTAATAATGTCGCGCACCATTTGCCTTGGACTATCCTGACGAAGCGTTTCTTTTAAAACTTTTAAATCCTCATGCATGTCAGATAGCAACTCGCGCTTTTTCACCAGCAACATCGTGTAGTTCGCTAACTCTTTACTCTTATGAATAACATCTTCCTCGAGCTGCTCTTTATCCTTTGTGATTTGCTCCTTCTCTTGTTTGAGCTTGATTTGTTCAAGTTCTAATTCCAATACCTGACGTTTTTTAAATTCTTCATCACGCGTCTTTTCGGTTTCCTTTAGAATTTTACGTTTCACTAAATTGATGATGGTAACCAGAAGCACGCAGGCTGATAGTATATACAATGCATATGCAATGCGCGTTTGATACCATGCCGGAAGAATTTCAAAATAATAAAGTGCCTCAGCAGCATGCTCTCCTAACAAACTTCTTGCTTTCACATGAAAAACATACTGACCCGGTCTTAAATAACTAAATTCCTTGAATGGATTTTCCTGCCATGCCGACCATTGCGATTCTATGTTCTCTAATTTGTAACTATACTCAACATTCATTCTATCCTGAAAATCAGGAGATGCAAAATCAAAATGAATGTTTACAACTCCATTCACCAATTGAAATGGTGATGAAGAAGTGGTTTTCAAAGTACCACTAATGGCTCCTTCCTTTTGAACAGCTCTTACATTTTCAATTTGAGTTTGAGCAGAGTCAGACGGAGAGAACTTGAGATTAAAAGCATAAAGGCCGGTGTTCGTACCTAATAATACCTGAGAATCACCAATGGGAACAATGCATTCCATTCCCTGATTGAATGATCCCTTCAGACTTAAAAACAAATCTTTGTGCAAAATCGGGTTTGGAGATTCTGTATTAAAATATCCCGCTTCATCCCCGTGAACAAACCATGTAAGGGTATCACGCTGATACAGTTTTCGAACATTCAACTCCTTGCCAAAAAGTTTCGTAAGCGACTCCTGAAGTTGAAACTGATTTGTTTTCTCATTAAAGGTAAAGAGACCATGATTGGTTGTGAAAATAATTTCATCCTTCCAACTGAATACATTATTGCTGAATGCTGATGGCAATCCATTTTGATCTTTAAAATGTTCAAGACTAATGGCACGCGTCAACTTTTCATTTACCTTGATCCGAAACACTCCTTTATATCCATGACAAATCCAAAATACTCCCGGCTCATCGCTTTGAATGATATCCCGGCTTGATTCGTTAAAACCTTCCAACTTATTCTGTAATTCAAAACCCTTTACGGGATCAAATCGAAGAACATAAATAGCATCATACGTACAGGCGAAAAAATAACCGGGCTTATCTTTAATCGGAATTACCTTCCATACTCCAATGATGTCGGGGATTTTTTTTATACCTGTATCTGAAATCAGAAACAAACCACGATCATGACTGCAAATAATTTGTCCATTAAAGTACTGAAGTGTCCAGGCCTGCCCCTCAAGCCCTTCAATTTTTTTAAAACCTGACCTCGACTTGCGGGATGTTGAAATCTCTGAAACAAATACACCTTGATTTGTAGCGAGGTAAATTTTATTCTTCACCATAACAACATCGAAAATGGCGGCATTCTCAAATACGATTGACATCGGTGAAGATATGTCGATGCAATCAATACCATTGTTCAGTAACGCCCAGATGTTTCCATCCTTGCTTTGAAAAAGGTTAAGCACTGTTTTATCCTGAAGACTTTGAAAAGCCTCATCCGCAATAATCTGCTCACCGAACGCATCGAGTAAAATTACCTTTGTGCTGAGCGTACCAAAATAGTACTTACCTCCTGACGACTTGATGCCGCAAATAATCAGGTTACTCGAATTTTGTGGAATTAGTCTCTTTAGAAAAGTAGCATTGTGTTTTTCTCCATCCAACGCGTAAGCACTACCTTGTTTCGTTATCAACAATAGTCCCTGATCCTTAAAATCAGGTAACAGCGAAGCAATTTCTTCACCGTGAAATTCAGCTTGCTTAACTACTTCCGTAAACTCCATTGACCTCAGATCCAACTTCTTAATCCCTTCATCATCCATCACGTAAAGTTGATTATTCACAACAGCACTGCTTCTGTAGAATGTTGTTGTGGGAATTGTTACAGCCTTGTTGTTAGTGATAGCGATCAACATTCTTGAACTCCGGAATACCATGTACCCTTGCACTTCGTGGATCTGCCAAATGTTTTCAAGGTTCCGATCTTCAGGCCGAAGAAGATTCAACAAAGATTTATAGTAATATTTGCCTTGATCGTTCCGCTTAATAACACCAAGTTCATTAAAACCACCTGCGTAAATCTCTCCAAAGTTGTTCGCTTTCAAACTTCGGACAGATGAATTATTGGGGAGGTAAACCTTCTGCCATCGCTCTCCATCGAAAACAAGCGTTCCATCATTATTACCAAAGTATAATACACCATTTTTATCCTGGCACATGGTCCAGAATTGAGGATCGGCATTAAATTCCTTTTTGCTATAATGTATTATGCGTGGCACACCTTGCATAAATTCCGATGTCTGCGTTTGAGCCATGACAGAATTACCAGCATCACAAATTAATTCTGCTATTATAATGAGTAGCAAAACTTTATACAGGAAAGAAAACCGGAAATGAACGTTCATTTTATAATTGGCAATCTGCATAAATAATGCATGTTAAGGACTCTTGAAAGAAAAGTTAAAGGTAAAGATCGAATTCATTGCCCAAACTGCTTTATCAGACTAATTAATTGATTGTCAGTTGCTCTTACTCTATTGAAGTAATGTTGACGTACTAATAAAATTAACATGAAGTGTATGAGATGTAGAATGTTTTAAAAATTAGTGAGATGGCAACAATATACTTGAATTTCGAAATCGATTGTTGCACTTTTAATAAAACCTGAACGAATGAAGAAGTTTTTACTCCGCTATCTGATCATACCTTTTCTGTTTTCCTGTCTTTTGGTAATATCTACTCCTCTGAAAGTTTCAGCCCAATACCTTCATGTGGATGGAAAGAAAATTGTCGATAAGAACGGATCGGAGGTAATCTTACGCGGAATGGGACTTGGCGGTTGGATGCTTCAGGAAGGATACATGCTGGAGACCAATGCATTCGCAAATCCACAACATGAAATTCGTGCAAAAATTAAAGAACTTATCGGAGAAACAGATACACAGGAATTCTATGACGCGTGGCTGGCAAATCATTGCACCAGACGCGATGTCGATTCATTGGCATCATGGGGATTCAACTCCATCCGATTACCGATGCACTATAATCTATATACTCTGCCGATTGAGCAAGAACCTGTAGCGGGCGAAAATACCTGGCTTGACAAAGGATTTGCAATGACGGATAGTTTACTTAAATGGTGTGAAGCAAACCATATGTATTTAATTCTTGATCTTCATGCAGCGCCCGGAGGTCAGGGACACGATGCCGCCATTTCGGATTATGATGCAACCAAACCATCGCTTTGGGAAAGTGAAGCGAACAAACAAAAGACAATCGCTCTTTGGAAAAAACTGGCGGAACGTTACGCTACTAAAGAATGGATTGGTGCATACGATTTGATCAATGAACCAAACTGGAATTTCGTAGCTGGGCAAAATGCAAACGGCTGTGATGAAACAGGTAATGCACCACTTCGGAAATTATATGTAGACATCACTGCCGCAATTCGTTCAGTCGATCCAAATCACATCATCTTCATTGAAGGAAATTGCTGGGGCAATCGCTATAACGGCATCTTTCCGAAATGGGATAATAACATGGGCGCAAGTTTTCATAAGTACTGGAACTACAATGATCAGGGCTCAGTACAATTTGCTATTGATATGCGCGATCAACAAAATTTACCTGTATGGCTTGGTGAATCGGGAGAAAACTCGAACACCTGGTTTACCAATGCAATCAAGTTGGTTGAAACAAATAAAATAGGTTGGGCATGGTGGCCTATGAAGAAAGTAGCTTCGGTAGTAAATCCGCTTACTATTGTTAAGAATGCAGATTACACTACCCTCACAAACTACTGGACCAATGGCGGAACAAAACCTTCAGCAGCATTTGCCAAAAATGCAATGATGCAACTTGCTGAGAATACCAAAATCGAAAATACAATCTATAGAAAGGATGTTATTGATGCGATGTTCAGACAAGTTCAGGAGACAACAACAATACCTTTCAAAACTAACAAGGTACCTGGCACAATTCATTTCTCCGATTATGATTTGGGACGAAACGGAAAAGCATATTCAGATACGGATACAGCAAACTATAGAGTAACCACCGGAACGTATGCCGCCTGGAACAACGGCTGGGCTTACAGAAATGATGGAGTTGATATTCAGGCATCGTCTGATACCGATCCATCTTCCAATCATTTCAATGTGGGATGGACCCAGGATGGTGAGTGGTTGCTATATACTCTTGATGTTGATTCAAGTGCTGTTTATGATGTTATCATTCGTTATGCAGCCTCTAACAGCAATAGTAAGATCATCTTAAACTTAAATGACGCAAACATCAGTGCAAGCTCAACATTGAATTCAACCGGGGGAAATCAAATCTGGGGAAATAAAACAATTAGTGATGTGGTACTGTATAAAGGAAAACAAAAGCTCAAAGTTATTCTAGAAAAGGGAGGTGCAAACCTCGGGAACATAAGCTTCTCATTAAAAAAAAAATTAAATGAAGTTTCATTTACTGCACTTTCTTCAGAAACCAGTAACGCTGGGAATATCATTTATTTATCGGTAAATAAAAAAACAGATGCATCAACGTTAACGAGTGCGACTGGTTTTTCAAGTCAGGTAAACGGTGAAGAGCGGACAATTGGTTCCGTTGAAGTGGATGAAGCCAACACAAGTCGCATAATCATTCAAATTGATCAGGAGGTATTCGACAATGATATCATTACCATTAGTTATAATTCAGATCTTGTAAAGTCTACGGATGAAACCTTACTGGAAGATTTTGCTAACCTTCCTGTAAAAAACAATCTTCCCTTTCATTTTGCCATTCCGACTAAAATTGAAGCGGAGGCATTTGTTGTAAACCAAGGTCTCCAACTTGAAGCTACAACCGATACAGGTGGTGGTCAAAATGTTGGTTATACAAACGTTGGTGATTATTTAGAGTACAGAATTCGTGTATCAGAAGATGGCGAGTACCCGATGGAGGCTCGGATAGCTTGTAATGCCACTGCCGGAATTATTGAAGTGGAGCAGCGTAGTGAAACAGGAGAAATATTAAATAGTGTAATCATCAATGTTCCGGTTACGGGTGGATGGCAAGCCTGGCAAACTGTAAAAGTAAAAATGAATTTAACGGCAGGTCGGGGAATCCTGCAAGTGAAAATACTTCAACCTGAATTCAACATTAACTGGTTTCGATTTTTAGCCGCTGATATTATTAGCGGAGTAGAGGATAATCGTCAGGGAGTATTAAACATTTACCCAAACCCCGCTGACCAATACTTAACCATTGAATTACCTGAGAATATTCAGCATCAGGAGAAGTCATTTGTTATACGATCCGTAAATGGAACAACCGTTAGGAAGAATAATTTGCTGACGCGCGAACCGTTCGCTACCATACCCATTGGCGACTTGTCAGCAGGGATGTACATTGTTGAATTGAAAGACCATGATAAGGTATGGCGAAGTAAATTTATTAAGCTGAAATAGTGTGTTAATAACTTTGCCTGATTGATTAAATGCAGGCACATCCTTCTATTGCATCTGATTGCGTTCTATAAATTCTTTGAACGTTTTTCGATAGGTATCACTGATGGGAATAAGTGCATTTCCAATCTGCACCTCGCCTTTATGAATAACTTCAATCGCCTCAACGGCTACAATGAACGAGTTATGTATTCGAATAAATTTATCAACTGGTAATTGTTCTTCTAAAGTCTTAAGGCGTTGAAGGGTTACAACCTTTTGTTGCTTTGTGTGAATGGTGACATAATCTTTCAAACCTTCCACATACAGAATATCGTCCCAACGTACCTTCACAATCTTGGTTCCATCCTTTACAAAAATGAAAGGCTGAATTGACTCTGAAGATTTTCCTTCCATCATCACAACCGGTGGCGGTACTGCGTTTCGCTGGCTTGCTTTCTCTACAGCCCGAAGAAATCGCTCGAACGTTATAGGCTTTAACAAATAATCAATGACATCTAACTCATATCCTTCCAATGCATATTCAGAATAGGCAGTTGTTAAAATGACCATCGGTTTTTTCTGCAACGCTTTTAACAACGAGATACCCGTAATCTCCGGCATTTGTATATCGAGAAATAGCAGATCGATTGATTCTTTCCGTAAAATCTCCATGGCTGCAAGCGGACTGGAGCACGCATCAACTAATTTAAGATACGGAACCTTCTTGACGTATTCCGTCATCAGGTTACGCGCCAGCGGTTCGTCTTCTACAATAAGGCAGGAAAGATTCACGCTACAATTAATTTTAATTTTACAGTATATGTATCGGCTTGATCATCCACATGCAATTCATATTGATTGGGATAACTGAGTGCTAATCTACGATGAACATTTTGTAATCCGATGCCCGACTTCCCGCCATTATCAATCTGGGCAGAAGGTATTTTACTGTTGCTCACGGTGTACAGGCATTCATCTCCGTTTATTTCGAGCGAAATCTTAACCCAAGCCGATGCATTGTTGTTTGTTACGCCATGCTTAAATGCATTCTCTAAAAAAGTAATCAATATAAAAGGTGTGATCAATACGGTACTTACATTTCCTTTAACCTTAAAATCGATGGGTATCTGGTTATTCAATCTTAATCGCTCCAGACTTATGTAACTCTCGATGTATTCAATTTCTTTTGTAAGCAATACCTTCGGATGATTTGAATCGTAAATCATATACCGCATCATTTGCGAAAGCTTGGCAATTACCTCGGTGGTGTTTTCAGATTTACTATACGCCAGGTAGTATAAATTATTCAACGTATTAAAAAGAAAGTGCGGGTTGATCTGCGCTTTTAAAAAATTAAGTTCAGCGGTAAGTTTTTCATTTTCTACTTCCTTCTTGCGCGCTTCCAGTTCCAGCCATTCCACAACGAATTTCAATAATCCAACAAAAGCAACAATAAAGAAATTAGTAGTAACAACTTGAATAATAAATCGTGGATTGTAGAGGTAGCCATTCTCCCCACTATATCCATCCAGTAAATATCGCTCGGCATGCAATCGCGCGAACATCACGACAGAAAAGGCAATGACAAACTGAAGTATAAACATCCAGATCTTTCTATTCCTCAGAAACCTGGGCAGGAGAAAGAAATAATTGAAATACGAGATGATGAGTATAAAAACCAATTGATTGGAAACAACCAGGAGTATTCTGGACCAATCTATCTCCGGATCTTTTTGATAGCGGCTTATTTGATATAAGAAAAAGGAAATGTAAACGCACCAAAACGAAAGGTGCATCAACAACATTCGATTGCGATTTACAGTAGATGAACTATTGAGCATAGAGCATGAATAAAATTAATATCGAAATATAGTCGTAACCGTAAAGCACCGTCCCGTTTTTCATCACTATTCTACCGCTCCCACTATTTCATCGACCGTTAGGCACGATTGTACATTTCTTTTCCAAAGCGCATGTTCTTCTGGATTGTCGAATTAAAATCCCCGATGGTCTAATAAGAGCCAAACAAGGCTAACAAAATCATTCCTTTGCAGTTAAAGAATAGTGTTGCGCTTTTGCAACAACATGAAACCGTGTTTATGAAAAATTTAGTACTCATTATTTTACTTGTTTCTACCTTTGGATTACAAGCTCAAGACCAATCCTCCACATCAAAAAAGGGCAATACAACAATTAGTGGATCTATCGTTGATAGTTCGAGCGGTCAGCCGGTAGAATTTGCGAACGTGGCCTTAATTGATCCTACCACCAACAGACCTGTTGATGGTGCTGTTTGTGATGATAAAGGAAAATTCTCCATTTCAAAAATTGCCGAAGGCACTTATACTGTGTCGATATCCTTTATTGGTTACGAGACTCAAAATATTGAAAACATTACCGTAACCGATAAGAGAGAAGATTTGAATCTGGGGCTTGTAAAATTAGCATCCAGCACCAAGATTCTAAATGAAGTTGTGGTTGAGGGACAGAAGTCTTTGATTGAAGAACGTGTTGACCGGACTATCTACAATGCCGAGAATGATGCCACAACAAAAGGTGGTGATGCAACGGATGTTTTAAAAAGAGTACCCATGCTTTCGGTGGATATGGATGGAAATGTGAGCTTGCGTGGTAGTCAAAACATAACCGTTTTGATCAACAACAAGCCATCAACCATTATGGCATCGAGTATTGCAGATGCATTAAAACAAATTCCGGCAGATCAGATCAAATCTGTCGAAGTGATTACCTCACCATCGGCAAAATATGATGCAGAAGGTTCAGGAGGTATTATCAACATCATAACAAAGAAAAATACTTTACAAGGTGCCACATTAAATATTGATGCCGGAGTTGGTCTTCGCGGATCTAACCTTGGTTTGAATGGTAATTATCGAAACAAGAAAATGGGATTTTCATTGGGCGGTTTTGGTCGTTCAACCTATAACACTCCCGGCCATTTCGAAAATAGCCAGCTGATAACGGACTCTGATGACAATGAAATTCTCAATGTTCAAACTGCAGATACCAGAAACAATGGTCTGTTTGGAAATTATACATTGGGTTGGGATTATGATATTGACAAAAAGAATTCACTCGCTGCATCTGTACGCTTTGGTGCTCGCAATCGCAAGAGTTACCAAGATGATCTGTATACAACAAACACGACATCTGGCAGCAATCTTCGTAATGTAGTGACGAATGATGTAAATGAAACGGTTGACGTAAACTTAACATACACACGCCTTTATGATAAGCCTCAGCGTGAATTCAGTTTCCTTGCACTTTATAGTCGCAATAACCGAAACAACGATTTTCAAAACGTAACAACAGAAAGAAATGAAGTACCTTATTCAGAGGGGTACAAAAATCTCAATGATAGCTATAATCAAGAGATCACCATTCAAGCCGATTATCAAACACCTATCGGAACAAATCAGATGATTGAATTTGGTGGAAAGGGTATTATGCGAACAGCCATTAGTGATTTTACATATTACTCTGACGTTGATGGTGATGGTATCTATGAATTATCGGATAATACACAACTCTCCAATAATCTTAATTACGATCAAAACATTTTATCAAGTTACCTTTCATACACATTAACAACAAAGAGTGGGTATAGCGTAAAAGCCGGAACCCGATATGAGTATACTACCATCAATGCTTACACAAAAACAGAAGACAATATTGAAATACCTTCTTATGGTGTAATGGTGCCAAGCATTAATCTTTCAAAGAAATTAAAAGAAGGAATGGTTAAGGTAGCCTATAACAGAAGAATTCAAAGACCATCCATTCAATATTTGAATCCTAATGTTCAATCATCAAATCAGCTTAACTTATCACAAGGTAATCCTGAGTTAAGCCCAGAATACACCAACAATTATGAATTATCATATAGCACATTCAAAAAAGGAACTTCGATAAACTTAACATCATTCGTTCGTAACACCACTGGATCAATACAAAGTGTTAGTCAAAATCTTGATGATGGCCGGATTCTAACTACCTATGAGAATATCGGTATCGAAAACGCATATGGAGTAAGTCTTTTTGTAGGCATCAATTTGGGCAAACTCACATTAAATGGTGGTGGTGATACGTATTACGCTGTTCTGGACAATAAACAAGGCACCAAAAATGAAGGTTGGGTTATAAGTGGAAGAGCCTTTGGAAGTTATGATTTAGGCAGCGGTTGGGGAGTTCAATTCTTTGGTTTCGCAAGAGGTCGCAGAGTGCAGTTGCAAGGAACACAAGGGGCGTTTAGAATGTATAGTCTGGGAATTAAAAAAGATCTGAAAGACAAAAGAGGTAGTATTGGAATTGGAGCAGAAAATTTCTTTACACCATCAATGAAAATAAAAGGTGAAACCAATACTCCGACCATCACACAGAGCAGTACGAATATTATGCAAGTCATGAGCTTCCGGGTAAACTTTAGTTATCGTATAGGTAAGATGAGCGTTGATGCCAAGCCAAGACGGAGTAGAAAATCGATTAACAACGATGACTTGAAAGAAGGTGGTGGAGATATGGGTGGTGGCCAAAGTGATGCTGCACCAACACAACAACGTAGTGGTGGAGGTGGTGGATTTACACCTGGTCAAGGCACTGGTGCCAGACCTGCCGCAGCTGCGGGGGCCGTAAAAGTAGTAGCAGGAGATCCTACAGCTGTTGTTGATGCTGCTGGAGTCTGGAACTATACAGTGGAGTCACCTCAAGGTGGTAGTGGTGTAATTACACTTGTGAAAGAAGGTGATAAACTCAGTGGAAAAATAAAAAACAATCAGTTTAACAGAGAAAGCGATTTATCTTCCGTAACGCTTACCGGAAATGAATTAGCATTTAGTTACGAAGTTTCAATGGGTGGTAACTCCATGGTAATTCAGGTAAAAGCAATTATTACCGGTGATGAATTGAGCGGCAACATGGCAGTCGGAACGTTTGGAACGTATCCAATAAAAGCAAATCGTTTAAAATAATAATGGGTTAAATCGTGGAGATAGTTGAGTGATCAAATAATGGAAAAAGAGACTGTAGAATTGTGGAGATTGAAAGGAAGAGTTGGTGAAACCATTCCGAAGAAAGAGTATGATTTGATTAGTGAGTTTATCTTAACCTTGCTCACTGAACGTGAAACGATTGAACTTCAGGAACTGCTTTTAGAAGCGCAAGAAAGTCTGGCAAGTGTTATAACAAAAGACATTAGCCGACCTTTGCTTGAGGTAAAGCAGGATTTAGAAGCAAAAGGATTTATTAAAGTTACGCGTCAACCAAACCGGTTACAGTTTATTAGCGTGGTCAGAAAAAATTCCAGAAGAGAACGATTTGGTTCCTGGGGTCAGCGATAGATTTTGAGAAGTAGGTATCAGATTCAACTGATACCTACTTTGCTTTCACAGCAATCTCCCTTATTTTTTTTACACGTTCCGGATCAACAGTACGAAGTTTAAATTCACTTCCTTCATCCGAACCCATTCCTGCAATTTGTGGATTTCTAAAAACCATTTCGCTTTCGCGGAACGCAGTTGCGGAAAAATGAATTTCAGTTGATTTAGATTTTGAAACGATCTCTCCTACTGTATTTTCATTTACACCTGATCCCGGCATGATGGCAATTCTTCCATTTGCCTTAATAATTAATTTACCAATTAAATCTGCACCCTTAACAGCCTGAGCTTGCTGACCAGCTGTAAGTATTCTATCAAACCCAGCTTCAATACAATCTTCTAATGCTTCAAACGGATCGCGCGCCATATCAAATGCGCGATGACAGGTAACGCTCAAGGGACGTGCCTGTGCAATTAATTCTTTACAGCGTTTCTTATCAATCGTTCCGTCAGGATTTAAAATTCCAAACACAACACCGTCTACACTTAGTTTCTGGCATTGTGAAATATCGCGCTTCATGGAGTGAAACTCATAGCTATTATAACAGAAGTCGCCACCCCTTGGACGAATCATCACAAAAACATCCATGCTAACATTTTGCCGTACTAATTCAATCGTTCCATAGGAGGGTGTTGTTCCACCTTCGCCCGGATTATCACATAATTCAATGCGATCCGCTCCACCTTCCTGAGCCTTGAGAGCTGACTCAATATTATACACTACGATCTCAACTTTCATCAGTAATTACTTTTTGAATCAAAGAGTTTATTTCCAGAAGCATCATGCACGGCAAAGGTAAATCCCTTCTGTAAACAGTAAGCTCCGTATTCTCCATTCTTATTCAGTGCAAGAAAACCTACCTGAACTTCTTTTGATTTCGCTGGATTTTTTTTGATGATACGCTCAACAGCAAGCTGACATGCCTCCTGCGGACTATGGCCCTGACGCATAAACTCCACCACAAGGTGACAACCCACAATGCGCATTACTTCTTCCCCCACTCCCGTTGAAGTGGCAGCCCCTACTTCGTTATCAACATATAAGCCTGCACCTATAATAGGCGAATCACCAACGCGTCCATGCATTTTAAATGCCATCCCACTTGTAGTACATCCGCCTGATAGATTTCCGCTTACATCTAACGCCACCATACCGATGGTGTCGTGATTTTCAATATTTGCTATCGGTTTATATTCCGATTTCTTTAGCCATTCCTTCCAAATCTTTTCGGTTTTCTTGTTCAACGATTTTTCCTTTTTAAAACCATTGGCCAATGCGAATTTCAACGCACCCTCTCCTACTAACATAACATGTGGTGTCTTCTCCATCACCATCCGCGCAACGGAAATGGGATGGCCAATGTGTTGCAAAAAGGCAACTGAACCACAATTCCCATGTTCATCCATAATACAAGCATCCAATGTTACCTTACCATCACGATCAGGCAAGCCACCTAACCCAACAGACATCTCAGTAGAATCACTTTCAGGAACACGTGCTCCAGCTTCAACAGCATCTAATGCGCGACCACCACGTGATAAAACTTTCCAGGCTTCAGCATTAGCCTCCAAGCCAAAATTCCAAGTAGAAATAACAATAGGCTTATTTACTGTGGGCTGCGACTTAGCAAGCAAGTCTGAAACAGGTAATGCCGCTGCACCTAATGCTGATAGTTTTATAAAATCTCTGCGAGTACTCATTTTAAAGTATTGAAGTTCGAAGTGTTAAGGTGTTGAAGGTAGCATAAAAAAGAATATTTTAAACCCTCAGTGATTGAAATCTAAAGGTGTTTTTAATTTTCAAAGTTCCAACCAAATTAGCAGTAACTATAGAACAAGTAATTCGAGTGACGATAACTTCAACACTTCGGACTTCGAACCTCAACACTAATCAATAATCCGCCTCGCAAGCCTATAATGCTTTTGGTAATAATCAGCATACAAGTTCGCTTCTACAACACCCAACGAACTGGAGGAATGAATAAACTTGACATCTTTTTTTCCTCGCACATCGGTTACTAAACCGACATGCGTAATCTCTCTCTTTTTTCTACCCGTAGCAAAGAAAACCAAGTCACCGGGTTGGAGGTCACTCATCTTTATTTCCTTTCCAATTTTACTTTGACTTTCTGAACTTCGGGGTAACGTTAAATCAATTGCACGAAAAGAATTGAGTAGCAATCCAGAACAGTCCATTCCGCTTCGTGTTGTGCCGCCATATTTATAGGGTGTACCAATATAGGTTCTCGCAGTGGTGATTACCTTACCAACAGTATCCTCTCTTGCGCTTACATGTTTATGCGAGGCACATGAATACTGAAAAAGCGCAGGCAACAAAATAACAAAGAGAAAATGCTTTTGACTAAACTTGAGTTTAAAAAATGACTTCATAGAAGTTTAAAAAATTAATGGGCAAATATACTGGTTTCATTGCATTTACAGAAGCCACTAACCTCATTGCAATGCGGTTCAAAGAAACCAAACCGCTATAAGTCTAATGCTTTACTTTAAATGAGAAATTCTTAATTTCAAGTTCTAAATTATTGTCATGGAATCAGTCATTGTTATTATTGTCATTATTGCAGCAGTTTACATTACCTATAAGATTTTCTCTGCACTACTCAAATGGATCCTCATTGGGATTGTTGTTGTGATGGCCATTGCCTACTTCAGTAACCCGAATGAATCGAACCACAAAAAGAGGTTTAAGGAAATCGCGAAGAACCTGCCGGTAGAAGTCAAAGATGATGCCCTACAGGTAGCCGACTATAAAGTATTCTCCCTTGTAAAGGTGCGAGTAAAGGGCGAAAAGAAAACGGTCGGTGTAGGTATGTTTGGTAAAATTTGGTACTTTGATGATATAAAGGAAAGCATTGTCAATCCTTGATCGATTGATACGCTATTGAATAGTGGTTGTTTGAATATGAGGACTGATGATGGAGCAATAGC
>ERZ795059.1175-NODE-1175-length-30096-cov-9.839719_pt1 | contig 30096 bp, 14 predicted proteins | sample MGYA00375143_ERZ795059 | MGnify/ENA primary metagenome ERZ795059 (study PRJEB30188, sample SAMN05720168) | activated sludge metagenome | isolation source: Anaerobic digester | place: USA | collected 2015-01-07 ... | reverse complement strand
GTATAAGAAGCGGCGTGGACGCCGCTTCCACGGAAGACACAATACCCCCAGTGCGCTATGTAGACGCGACGTCCCCGTCGCGTATAAAAAGCGGCGCGGACGCCGCTTCTACCATAAGCACGATATAGAAGCTTATCACCAATATACACATTGCATGGAGAGTAGCCTTCAGGTACTCTTGGAGGTGAGTTGGCAGGAATAGATTCATGGCGGATTATCATAAAATCGGATTGTTAATGGTTCAAAACGGCGCGATGTTACTGTGCCGGAAGAATACGCTGTCCGCCAAGTTGATTTTGCCGGGCGGGACGCTGGAGCCGGGGGAATCGGCGATGGAGTGTCTGGCGCGGGAATTGCAGGAGGAATTGGGCGAGGTTACGGCCTCGAATGTGACCTTTATTGGACGTTATGAGGATCGTGCGGCCACGCCGGACCCGAATGAGTATAAAACCGTGCGGATAGACTTGTATCAGGGAGATTGGACGGGCACGCCGGTGGCCTCGTCGGAAATTGTGGAGTTGGTGTGGTTCGGTCCGGATTCGGACCCCGCACAATTGACGCCTATTCTGATCAACAAGATTCTTCCGGATCTCTTAAAGAGAAATATACTTCCATGGACTCATGTCTGATTCTTTATAAAAGTCCTACCTGGAGATAGGACCTACTAAAAGGACATTTTTAAGAAATTCTGTAGTGTGAATATGATGGAGAATACCAACAAAAATCAAAGCATTCTCGAAAAAGATCAGCTTGAATTGCTGGCACCTGCCAAAGACGCGGAATGCGGCATCGCCGCGATTCAGTGCGGGGCGGATGCGGTGTATATCGGCGCGAACCGCTTCGGCGCACGTGAGAATGCCGCCAATACCCTCGATGACATCGAGAGACTGGTCCATCAGGCCCATCTTTATTGGGCGAGGGTCTATGTGACGATCAACACGCTGCTTCGCGACGATGAAATCTCCCAGGCGCAAAAATTGGCCTGGCAGCTTCACGAGATCGGTGTGGATGGGTTGATTATCCAGGACACCGCCCTGCTCGAACTCGATCTGCCCCCTCTCCCGCTCATCGCCAGCACGCAAATGCATACTAACACGCCGGAGAAAGTGGCTTTTCTCGATGCCGTGGGATTTCAACGCGCCATCCTCGCCCGTGAACTCGACCTGCGCCAGATCCGCGCCATCCGCAAAGCAGCCGGCCACATTGAACTGGAATGTTTCATTCACGGGGCCTTGTGCGTGTGTTACAGCGGGCAATGCTACCTGAGTTACGCCATCGGCGGACGCAGCGGGAACCGTGGCCAGTGCGCCCAGCCCTGCCGGAAACGCTATACCCTGACCGATGCCAACGGCCAAATCCTCCAGTGCGGGAAGCACTTGCTTTCCCTGCGCGATTTAAACCTCTCCGGAAGCCTGAACGAACTAATAGACGCCGGCATCACTTCCTTCAAAATCGAAGGACGCCTTAAAGACAAAGCCTATGTAGCGAATGCCGTGGCGTGGTACCGGGCGCGTCTCGATGCGATCATGAAGGATTCCGGGCTGCACAGAAGTTCTTCCGGCGTTTCCAACATCGGATTCACCCCGGATATCACCAAAACTTTTCATCGCGGATTTTCTGAATATTTCCTGAACGGGCGCACAGGCAAAATCGGTTCCCTGGACACGCCGAAAATGATGGGCGAACCTCTCGGCCCCGTAACCAAAATCAAGGGCAGCAAAATAACCGTTGACACCAAGGCTCTATTGCATTCCGGCGACGGCATTTGTTTTCTGACTTCCGAAGGGGAATTACAAGGGAGTACTATAAATTCCGCCTCTGCAAACACTATCGTGCCCGACAAACCAGAGGGAATCGCCCAAGGCGCCTTCCTCTACCGGAACCACGATCATGTCTTTCTAACGCAACTCAACAAAAGCCGCATGGAACGGCATATTTCCGTTTCATTGTCCTTGCGGAGGGTAAAGGAAACCCTCACCCTCTCAGCGCACGACAACGATGGCGTCAGCGCCTCCATTTCCATAGAACACCCCAAAACACCAGCCGAAAAACCCGATTTAGCCCGGGATACGATAAAAAAGCAACTCTCAAAAACAGGCAATACCCCGTATCAATGTGATGCTGTGGAAGTAGAAATCTCCGAAACCGGATTTTTACCGCAATCCGTCCTAAACAACCTGCGCCGCACTGTGCTCGATGCCTTGTCCAAAGCCCGGAGGGCGCAACACCCGCGAAAAACAGGCGGCATCATCCCGAATGACGTCCCTTATCCTGAAACAACTCTCTCCTATCGCGGGAATGTGCTAAATCATGCCGCCGAAGCCTTTTACCTGCGCCATGGCGTCACCCAAATCGAACCTGCTGCAGAATCGGGGCTCAACATGACCGGCCGCACCGTTATGACCACTCGATATTGCATCAAATACGAACTCGGCCTGTGTCCCCGCGAAAATAAATCCGCGGTCCTCGCCGAACCACTGATCCTGACGGGGGAAGAAGGCGACCGCCTCCAACTCCGTTTCCACTGCAACCAATGCCACATGGAGATTATATTATTGGAGTAACGCAACAAATTATTTGTTCCGGACGATCCGCACGCCCATGAAATCCACGCGCATGTCCGGCGCCGCAAACCACGACCGGTACGCACACCCGCACTCCGGCGTCAGGATGCACCAACTGCCGCCCCGCGTAACCCGCTCTTCCCTCTCCCCTTCCACCCATGCCGAACCGTCCATAGGCGCTCCCTGATAATCAGAATGGCAGCGATCCTCGCACCACTCGCACACATTACCATGCAGGTCGTGGAGTCCCCAGGCATTGGGCCGCTTCTCCCCCGCCGGATGGGTTCGGCCCGCCGCATTGTCCGGCGTCCACGCATAATCGCCGAGTGATTCACCATCATCGCCAAAACACCACCGGCCCGTGCTGCCCGCCCGGCATGCATATTCCCATTCCGCTTCCGTGGGCAGCCGGAACACCCCCAGCCCCATCGCATTGAGTTTTTCGATAAACGCTTTGCAATCCTCCCACGACACACTCTCCACCGGCAACCGTTCATCCCCTTGAAATCCCGAAGGATTCTCCCCCATGATCGCTTTCCATTGTCCCTGCGTGATGGGATATTTTCCCATCCAAAAACCGTGCGAAATAGTCACGGCATGCTCTGGCTGCTCCTCCGCCGGTCCGTTGTTCTGTCCCATGGTAAAAGACCCCGGCGGAATCCACGCCAATTCGATTCCCGCCACCACAATGGGGTCGCGCGCCTCTTTTTCCGATTCCAACCGCCTGCGCTCCACCGTCACCCGAACCGTTTCATGATAACGGACTATCGCCGCCTGGCATAGGCGCTGAGCCTCCTGGAAATCCGGCAATGTGCCATCTATGGCAAGAAACAACGCTTCCGCCGCGCCCCATTCCTCCGGTGCATAGTCCGGCGCCTTCAACATCACTGCCTTGCGCCTGACTGTTTCCAGCTCCTTTCGCGGTTCGACAAGTTGCTCCTCACCGATGCGCCGCGCTTCCCCCAAAGCTTCCAGATACAGTTCCGTGGCGCGGGCATACCGGCAGGTGGCATCCTGCAAACCCGGTGTTTTTCGAGCGGCTTCTTCTTCATGGGCTGCTTTTTCAAAAGCGGCCGGGGCAAGTGTTTCCGCTTCCGCGCGCCGGGCTGTTTCCTTCGCCACCTCCATCGCATGCTGGGCGGCCTTGAGCGCCCGGATTTCCGCCATCACCTGTCCGGCACGCTGTTCCGCGTCCATAAACCGTGTATATGACGCATCATAATGCGCCTGTGCCGAAGCAAACTGCTTCAAGCGCTCATAGGCTTCGCCATCCCGGAACGCCTCAATGGCGGTGGTGAAAATTCCATACGCAAGTTTATCCGCACCGGCTTTCTTGGCATCTTCCGCAGCCTTGTAGGCGCGGGTTTTTGAAAAGACCGCGTCCTGTGATGAGATCGTTTCATCCTTTAGGACGGGCGTTACGGTCCGGGACGATAAAAAAGCGCGAAGTTCCGCCGCAAATGCTTCGGCAGACGGAAGGCGGTTTTCCGGATCTTTGATTAGCGCTTTATCCACAAGCGTGCACAACGTCCCCGGTAAATCGGGATTTAACATGCGCAGCGGCGGCCAGGATTCCTGAAGCATGCGCACCATCGCCCGGCTGGGATCTTTTTCCTCGATGGGTTTCCGCCCTGACAGCATTTCATATAACGTAATGCCCAGTGAAAAAACATCGGAACGTGCATCCCCCACTCCCCCACGGATGATTTCCGGCGCCATATAGCCCGGAGTCCCCCCCGGTTCATTTCCAGCCCCGCCCGCGGCGGCATCAAAAAAATGCGCCACGCCAAAATCCGCTAACTTCGCCCGGCTGCCATCAATCTCCAGTAAAAGATTCGCCGGTTTTACATCCCGGTGAAGGATACCCGCCTTATGCGCATGGGCCAGCGCGTCCGCGCAGTCCAAGGCGATACGTGCGGCCCGGTCCGGCGCGAGGCCATTCCGATTCACCTTCAACAACATGGCGGCATTCGATCCGACAAATTCCAATACAAAATAATTCCGGCCCTGATACTCGCTGTACTCAAAGATCTGAACAATGCATGGATGCTTTCCCAGGGCTGCGATGGCCTTGGCTTCCTGTAAAAACATGGCCTCGTGCCGTGCATCCAGGAACTCATGCAGAAACTTGATCGCCACAAAGCGCCCCAGCTTTGCGTCCTGCGCCTTATATACCGTGCCATAGGCGCCTTTCCCGATTACAAACAGGACTTCATAGTTACCCAGGTGCGTACCCACCAAGGGATCTATCAAGGCATCCTGCCGGCCTTTGGCCGGCTTTGCCGCATCAGCGATTAAGCTGTCAATCGACGGGTCCATACGTTCACCGATTCCATACGACACACATCATAACCAACCAGCGGGGTCAAGGCCAACGTAATGCCAAGCCGTTCCACGCTTCGCCGGGTTGCTTCAACCTGTTTTCCATCAGGCGAATAATGATATCCTTTAATAAGATTATGGAGCAATAGCAGTAGGATGATGAATGAATGGCGGCCGCGGACATCCCCAAAAGAGTAAGCCATCTGGTATTCCAACCCCACCGGGTGCGGCGCATCCGCACGTTTCTACGGTTTCAAAACGCTCAACGCCAACTGGCCCATATTCGGAATGAGATTGAGCAAGGCCAGGTTGTCTTGAATTCCCGCCCGGTGTACATGAATCTTGAGCCCGGCCCCTTGTGCAATCTGCGCTGCAAGTTCTGCTGCACCGCCAACGGAATCAGCACCCTGAAACGGGAATTGCTTCTGCCGGAAACATTTCAGCGTATCACCAGGCATCTGCCCATGGATTCGCTTTATGAAGTAAACCTGTATAACTGGGGCGAGCCCTTGTTGAATCCGCATCTCCTCCACTACATCCGCTTTTTTGCGCAACGGGGAATCCAGGTGGTAATTCACACCAATTTCAGCGTGCGCGATTATGACGAGGCCTTTATGGAGGCATTGGTGCAATCGGGGCTGGGGCATCTCGCCGCATCGGTGGATGGCGCCTCCCGGGAGTCCTATGAAAAATACCGCATTGGCGGAGACTTTGACCGGGTGATTCATAATCTCGAGCGGCTGGCCCGCGTGAAGAAAAAAGTGGGCGGCGATACCCCGCGCATCAGCTATAAAATGCTGCTCCATCGCTACAATCAGCACGAGGTGGAACAAGCCCGCAAACTCGCCGAATCCCTTGGGGCCGAATTCTGGCTGCAAGAAAATTTCGGCATGACAGAGGAAGACCGGGCGGAATGGACCGCGGATAGCGTGCGTGAGAAATACGGCCTGGGCCCCATTACCAATGTCGACATGAACGGACAGACCCGGGTGACAACCGAGTGCCGCCAACTCTGGGACACCCTGGTGGTTAACGCAAACGGGGATGTCTTCCCCTGTTGCATTGTATGTACGCCCGGGAGCGCTGTTGGGAATATTATCGAGCAGCCATTTGAAAAAATATGGAATAATGAAAAAATGCAATATCTTCGCCGATATGTACTTGATACGACCCTGCAGGCGCCAAGCTTTTTCAATTCGTGTTCGGGGTGTGCTTTTCGAAACTGCATATTCAAGTGCAATGTGTTATAATTATCGATAATAATATTTAGAATGTACAAAAAAACTGGGGTTGGGATATAATATACGGTGTTTGGGCAAGATGTTCGTGGAGGGTAACGGTCTTGGCGCGGGAAGATATTTCATCAGCAAAAGCTTCCGTAGCAATTGTCAACGATGATCCCCTGCAATTGAAGCTTTTGAGCGCTATGTTGGAGCAGGCAGGTTTCCACGTCTCTAGTTTTTTATCCGCGGAGGATGCGCTGCGTCAGACAGGGAATTCTATGCCGCCAGATCTTATTATCACGGATTTGAATATGCCTGGAATTGATGGGTGGCGCTTTTGCCGCTTACTGCGCTCTCCAGAGTATCCGGTATTTCATAAAGTTCCTATTCTCGTTGTATCCGCGACATTCAGTGGAGAGGAAACGGAACACATTTCCTCGGAATTAGGCGCCAATGCCTTTCTTTCTCTGCCGGCGGACCAGCACGAGATTCTCTCGGCTGTGGAGCATTTGCTGGAACTCCAGGAGGCGCCGGAGTGTCTTCGCCGTGTATTGATTGTGGATGACAGCAAAACCTTCCTGAGTGCGATGAAAAAAACATTTGAGAAGAATGGTTATGGCGTGGATACGGCGCTGACGGGCGAAGAGGCGGCACGGAAGTTCGCCGCCGGCAAATATGAAGTGGTAATACTCGATTATCATCTCCCGGATGTGGAGGGGGATACCCTGTTGGTGGACTTTCTGAAGCAGCGTCCACAGACCGTTTATCTCATGATTACCAGCGATCCACAGCCGGACTTGGCGCTGCAATGGCTGAAGGCCGGCGCAAGTGCGTATGTCCGGAAGCCCTTTGATCCCCGCTATCTTCTGGAAGTATGTGAGAAGGCGCGGCGGGAAAAATCCCTCCTGGGCATTGCTGATCTCATAGAAAAGCGAAGTCAAGTATTGCAGAAAAAAGAAGAACATCTTCAGCGGATGACGTCCAGGTTGCCCGGTGTTGTATACCAATCCTTTACCCATCCTGATGGCACTACGGAAATCCGGCATGCCGATGGGCGGATAGAGGACATTTTCGGCGTAAAACCAGAACCACACCGTTTATTTGATCAATTCATGGAGCTTTTGGATCCCCGGGATCTTGAGAAGCTCCTTCAGTCGATTCAGGAATCGGCGGATGAAAGGAAACAATGGGATTTCGAGGGCCGGATCAGAAAGCCTACCGGTGAAACGGTCTGGATAAAAGGCGTATCGGTTCCAGAGCAGTCGGACGGCGAAACGGTCTATAACGGCATTATCGTTGATATCACAGAACGCAAACGCACGGAAGAAGTGCTTCAACTGCGTCTGCAATTAACCCAGTATTCAGCAACGCATTCATTGGATGAACTGTTGCAGCAAATGCTGGATGAGGTGTGCCGAATTACGGACAGTCCCATCGGCTTCTACCATTTTGTGGAGGGCGATCAGAAAACACTTACATTGCAGGCATGGTCCACGCGAACACTGAATGAATTTTGTACAGCCAAAGGAAAAGGAATGCATTATAGCATTGACAAGGCGGGCGTGTGGGCGGATTGTATCCGTGAACGTTGTCCGGTAATTCATAACAACTATGATGCATTACCCCATCGAAAAGGCATGCCGCCAGGTCATGCGCCAGTGATTCGGGAGTTGCTGATCCCCGTGCTTAGAGAAGATAAAGCCGTAGCGGTGCTGGGGATCGGAAACAAGCCCTTCGATTACACCCAACAGGACGTTGAAACCGTTTCTTTCCTGGCCGATGTGGCCTGGGAAATCACCTTGCACAAAAAAGCTGATGAAGAAATGGAGCGGCTAAATGAAATCCTGGAAACCACCAATGATATGGTTTCCATATCCATGCCAAATGGGAAAATAGCGTATATAAATACGGCGGGACGGCATTTGCTGGGAATGGACATGACCACGGATTGTACGCAGTGTGTCATTTCAGATCTTCATCCGGCATGGGCGGCTAAAATTATCCTGGAAGAGGGGATTCCCGCCGCCATAGAAAAAGGAATGTGGCAGGGCGAAACAGCGATTCGGTGCAAACATGGCAGAGAAATCCCCGTTTCCCAGGTCATTCTGTCTCATCGCTCCAAAAACGGCGATCTCAGCCATATGTCCACTATTATGCGGGATATATCGGAACAAAAGAAGTCTGAAGAACTATTGCAGTTTAACGCGGACAGGACCCAAACGCTTCTTCGGCTTAATCAGATGACGGAATCGCATCTTAACGAGATTACGAATTTTGTATTAGAAGAGGCTGTGCGGTTGACGAAGAGTAAAATCGGCTACTTGGCGTTCCTGAATGAGGACGAAAGCATCCTAACCATGCATAGCTGGTCACAGTCCGCAATGGCGGAATGCACCAGTATCGAAAAACCTTTTGTATATCCGGTGGCTACAACAGGATTGTGGGGGGAAGCCGTACGTCAGCGGCGGCCCATTATCACGAATGATTACTCAGCACCGAATCCCTGGAAAAAAGGATATCCCGATGGACACGTTCAGGTATATAGGCATATGAATGTCCCGATCTTCTCCAGTTCCCGGATCGTCCTTGTCGCTGGAGTGGGCAACAAAGAGTCAGCCTATGATGAACACGATGTGCAGCAACTAACATTATTAATGGAGGGCATGTGGCGGCTCATCGAGCGGAAACGGGTACATGAGGCCTTGCGCGAGAAAGAGTTGTGGTTGAGCACGATACTGGAGGCATTGCCAACGGGCGTGATGATTATCGATGCGGAAACAAGGACGATCATGGATGTGAATCCCGCCATGGCCCATATGGCAGGGGAATCAAAAGAACATATCATCGGGCAGATCTGCCACCGGTTTGTTTGTCCCGCGGATGTTAGGAAATGTCCGATATGCGATCTGGGGCAAGTTGTGGATCGTTCCGAGCGTATTATGTTGACGGCGTCCGGCCAGAAGAAACAGATCCTGAAGACGGTGCATCCCACGGTTCTCGGGGGCCGGAATGTGCTCATAGAGAATCTGGTGGATATTGAAGACAAGAAACAATTGGAAGAGCAATTGCACCAGGCTCAGAAAATGGAAGCCGTGGGGCAATTGGCGGGGGGGATAGCCCACGATTTTAACAATATTCTTGCCGCGATTCTGGGATATTCAGAACTTGCCTTGGATGAAGTGCCACAGGATCATCCCTTATATGAATACGTGTGTGAAATCGCTAAAGCGGGCAATCGGGCGCGTGACCTGACCCGGCAACTACTGACCTTTGCCCGGAAACAAGAATTGACGCTGCAGCCCCTTAATCTGAATCGCGTGGTATTGGGGATTGAAAAAATGCTTCGTCGAACGCTGCGTGAAAATGTTGACATAAAGGTTAAGCTTTCCCCTGAGATTGGCGCCATTCAAGGGGATCCCGGTCAAATAGAACAAATTATTTTGAACCTTGCAGTGAATGCCCAGGACGCCATGCCCGACGGGGGGATATTGGTCATTGAGACCGTGGACATTTTCCTGGATGAAGCATATGCCAAAAGCCATCAAGGTATTGCCGTGGGCGCTTATGTGCTCTTGACATTAAGTGACAGTGGCGCCGGCATGGACAAGGAAACCCTGGCAAGAATCTTTGAGCCTTTTTTCACCACCAAGGGCGCGGGTAAGGGCACCGGCCTCGGGCTTTCCACGGTCTATGGGATTGTGCAACAGCATAAAGGTCATATCTGGGCCTATAGCGAGGTGGGTGAAGGCTCGACATTCCGTGTGTATTTTCCGAGACTTGAGACAGCGAGCGATCCGGAGCCATCCCTTGAACATGTAACAGAATCACGAGGCGGTACAGAAACCGTTTTGGTAGTGGAGGATGAGAAAAATGTCAGGAATCTGACTTGTACACTGTTACGGCGGCTTGGTTACACGGTACTGGAGGCGGCAAATGCACAAACCGCCCTTGAAATCGCAAAAAACGGCCCGCATGGCATTCATTTGGTACTCACGGATGTGATCATGCCGGATATGAACGGGAGGGAATTGTACTCACACTTGTCGGCCTTAAATGCGAACATTAAAGTGCTCTATATGTCCGGATACACGGCCGACGTCATCACTCACCACCATGCGCTCGAACCTGGCGTACAGTTAATTCAAAAACCGTTTACTTTCATCACCCTGTCGCAAAAAGTACGGGAAGTCCTGGATCAGCGATAAGCAATGAAGCGCTTTGCTCTTTGTACACGCTGTAATATTTGCCTTCCAGTCATTTCAACACGATAAAGCGTTATGCGGGGCCGACGCAGAAACCATCTTCCGTAGGAGGCACGGCGCCGGGGCAGGCATGGTAGCCGTCCGAATTAAAGAACTGAATCAATCGCAGCAATTCAGACAGGTTCACATGCCAATCCGCCGGGTTGTAATCACTTTGATGATAGGTGCAACTCACCCAGTCTCCCGGACCAGGATTGTATCCATCTTCGCCCGCCGCATCGCAATGGTATCCGTCTGAATTGAAGAATTGGATTACGCGCAGCAATTCGGACAGATTAATGAGTCCATCGTGATCTTGATCAGCCACGTGCCATTCATCCTCCGCCCCGCCTTCGCCTTCACCTCCACCTTCCCCTTCGCCTTCACCTCCACCTTCCCCTTCGCCTCCGCCTTCACCTTCCCCTTCGCCCCCGCCTTCGCCTTCCTCTCCGCCTTCACCTTCCCCTTCGCCACCACCTTCACCTTCCTCTCCGCCTTCTCCTTCGCCTTCCCCTTCCCCTTCGCCCCCACCTTCACCCTCAACTTCCTCAGAAATCCCAATGCCCCACAGAATGACAGTATTCGGGCTGTTGTTTGCATTAGAAACGATTGTAAACACACCTTGCCGCACTCCGAGCTCGGTGGGCACAAAAGAAATATGCCTCCCACAGGATGAGCCCGGTTCCAACATACCAACCACACAATAGCCTTTTTCATCGGTAAAATCGCCGGAAAGGGAAATATCTTCAATTTCGACCGTGCCCGGCCCTGGGTTAAAAAATCCAATTTCCTCGGATTGTGAGCTACCGCCTATCGGGACTTTGCCAAAGTAGTGCGGGGTGGTAATCTCCTGACACAATCTGTACTGCATGACTTCCAGTGCAAACTCATCGATACTCCAGGTATCGGCGTCAATGCCGTAATATCGGAAGGCCAAGTAGATGTCTTGTCCTATATAGGAGGACAAATCGAGCGACATCCCTTCCCAGACTGTTTCTTCGCCAGGACCTGTTTCAGCAAGTTCGATAAAGTCACCGTCAGCAGGATTCCAACTTCCTTGAGAAATCCACACCGCGGTGTTCTGATATGTCATGACAACGCCGGAGTTCCGGTATTGCCAAAATCGTAGCGTGGCGGCCAACTCAGTATCAGGGATATGAATTTTAGGGGAAACCAGCCAGGAAACCGCATTATCGCTCGTACCGGCCGTTACATGATGAGCACAATCCCAGTTATTGACAGACCCCTGCGACCACCCAGGATCATCCACAGGGCCAGTCCGAGTGGCCTGCCAACCCCGTGGGGGCATTACCCCTTCGCTAAAACCGTTTTGAAGGAGCACGCGCCGCTGAATCCAAACGTCCGCGCCTGTTACGGCATTATTTACCGTAATAGCATCCAGTTGGTTATCGCCATCAATGTCTCCCACGGCAATACTGCTGGTGGAATTGCTTCCCATTCTTTGTCCGCTGTCAGAAAAACCGCCACTGCCATCATTCCACCACAGTGTATTTGCGCCGTCCGAGTCGCCTACTAGAAGATCCAAGTCTCCATCACGATCAATATCCCCAAGCGCCACATCACGGCTCGATGAATACCCAAGCGCCTGACCACTATCCAGGAACACGCCCTCCGTGCCGCCTTGTATCCCGCCTTGATTCAACCATACCGTGTCCGGTTCCCCATCATCATTCCCGATAACCGCATCGAGATCACCGTCGCCATCCAGGTCGCCCAGCGCCACACTATCGCCTTCCCCGGGATCCAGGCTCTGACCGCTGTCGGTAAAACCGCCATCTCCATCATTGAGCCAAACACGATCCGGATCCCCGCTGTTATTCGCGACAAAGGCATCGAGATCGCCATCGCCATCCAGATCACCCAGCGCTACCGCGCGGCCATCGTCGCTGCCCAGCGCCGCGCCAGCAAGAAACGTCCCTTCCGTCCCACCTTGGCTGCTCCCCTGGTTAATCCAAACCTGATCGGGCGTTACTTGATCGCATGCGACATAGGCATCGAGGTCGCCATCGCCATCCAGATCGCCCAGGGCCACCTCCGCGCCATAATTCACAGCCAGGCTTTGGCCGCTATTGGTGAACGTTCCGTCCCAACTATTCATCCAAACTTCACAGGGGCCGCCATAGTTTACAATGAACGCGTCGATAAAGCGATCTCCATTCAAATCGCCCAGGGCTACCGCTCCAGTATCCACACAGGCCAGGGCTTGTCCGGAGTCGGTAAAAGTGGCAGACGCCATTCCGTTATTGGTATAGACCTTGGCGGGCAGGCCGGCACTGTAGAGGACAAACGCATCCAAGTCACTATCAAAGTCCAGGTCCGCCAAAGCCACATCGGATGCATTGGCGCCAGTAAATCCCGCGGGCAGCAAGACAAAGCGCCAGACAGGCTCAAAGGCGGGCACGGTTTTTCCCGCGCTAAATTCGGAGGTGTTGGGACCACTCGTCGCCGTCGCATGCAGGGTAAGACCGCTGAACGGACGGAGGTCCGCGCTGCTATGCCATTGACCGCTGCCATCGGCTGTCACGGTGTCCACATACAACCTGCCCTCATCTTCATCGTCTGCGAAGAGTTCGACCGCCGCATCAGCCGGCGCTGTGCCCTCGGGCGGGGTCGCAGTCGTGATCGAAGGAGGTGTCACCACAGGTAATATCCAATAAATTCCTTTAAACGAACTCCCGTGATTATGAATGCTATTCCGGCGGATTGTGATGGATGATGCATCGTCGTCTATGCACACGCCATGGCTGCTATTATAGGCGATGTGATTGCCGGCAGTTGCGGTTGATCCCCCAATCGTGACACCGCTGGTTTCGCCATATAATGCCACGCCATGCGAAGCATTTGGCAGCGGAAACGCGCCGGTGGCACAGACACCGATGTTGTTTCCCTGAATCACGGCGCCGGTCACGTTAGAGAGAAAAATGCCTTTCGCGTTGTTCCCGGAGATGGTGTTTCCCTCGCCCGCCACCGTTCCGCCAATGGTTATATTGTCTCCGGAAAGGGCGCGGATTCCATCTTCTCCATTCGGCAGTGCCGTGCGCCCGGCGGCATCCACGCCGATAAAATTGCCCTGGATGACAATATCGAACACCGCATCCACGGGATCCCCTGTGCCAAGAATGCTAATCCCTTTAACCGCATTCCCAGAAATCACGTTACGGCTGCCCGGCGCGGCGCCGCCAATCGTCACTGTGTCCGTCCCCACATAGATGCCACTTTGTCCGTTGGGAATTGCGAATGTTCCAAAATAATCCACCCCGATGAAGTTGCCCAGAATCGTGATGTTGCCGTCCCCGCCACATGCAATTCCATGCGCTGCATTTCCGGAAATTACATTGGCGGCAGTTGAATCCACTCCGCCCACGGTGACTTCGCTGGAGTAAAGGGTTATGCCGGATCCGCCATTGGGCAGAGCCGAGGTTCCACTATTGTCAACACCGATTAAATTGCCTTGTATTATTGTGCCTTCGCTGTCACTTAAGATGCGTATTCCCTCATCCGTATTTCCGGAGATGAGATTGCCGTCCCCCGTGTCCGTGCCACCGATGGTAGTATTTATACCGCGCGCAACGATGCCAAAACCATTTCCAGCAGCGGCACTGCCGTCGTTTCCAATATAACAGCTTTTTACAGTGTTGTTATCTCCTTGGATTTCAATGCCGGCAGCCTGGCAATTCACAATGATGAAAGCAAACACGGTATGTCCGGAAGACGAAATGGTTAGGCCCGTTGCATTCGATACAGCATCGCCATCGATCGTGCTCGCGCCTCCATTCAAAAACACCGTGGCGCTCGATGTAATGGCGGGAAGCTCAGTTGCCAAATTTATCGTATGCGGCCCCCCGGTGCAGATTATCTCAAAACTGCCAGAACTTTCGGCATTCACGCTTTCGATAGCATCCCGCAACGAGCCCGGACCCGAATCATTTCCGTTGGAAAACGTGTATTCTCCCGCCGCAACTGCGTCTGTGCCGCTTACAAGAAGAGCCAACATCAACATGCCCGCACTCAGACAAACACGGGAAAAACGCAATGACTTTTGAGAAAACGGTTTAAACATGCTTCGACCTCCTAATGTTGTGTCACGGGCGCTAGAAAACACCGCGAGAAGATCGATTCGCACCACACAAGAATCGTTCCAACACCGCTACGGTACAGGCTCCCGATTCCCTCTGCTTCTTCGTTCTTAGACAGAATACTCCTCCAAAGACGGAACGTCAAGCACTATTTTAGGTGAATACCGCATAATCATTTCATATCTATGGATATTGTCCGATGTGTGCAAAATAGATGATCCGTGGACTACGGCCTATCAACTTCACATACTTTTCAAAGAAGTTATTTTCACCACCGCCATAAGTCGTTTAATCCCAATGCAATTGCATATGGGTTCCTTCCCCTCTCATACGGGGTGAACACAAGGGGGATCGATATGTGATTCCAATCTGAAATTCCCGTTTGCCCGAGGATATGCTGCGTCAGGCATTTTGGCGCCATATTGAATCACCAGAATCCTTTTGAGGATCGGAAATATTAAGAAATTTCTTCTATGCTGCCTGCCCGCGTTTTCAAACCTGTACCACCTCAGTGCCGGCCCTAAATGCACGGCGGACACCCAACCTGCTGGTTGCGTGTCCGCCATCTACACGAAAATAATTTGTTTTGCTAAACAAGACCCGGGCAGAAGCCGTCTTCGCTGCCTTCGCACGTGTGATAGCCGCCCGAATTGAAGAACTGAATCAACCGGAGCAGTTCGGACAAGTTGATTTCCCAGTCTTGGCCGGTATAGTCGCTGGCGTGCGGCGCACAACTGACGTCTCCAACTCCAGGGGCATATCCATCTTCAGTACCCGGAGCACAATGATATCCACCGGAGTTGAAAAATTGGATGAGCCGCAACAACTCGGAGAGACTGACAATGTTGTCTTGATCTTGATCCGCGCTATGCCAGAAATCAACCTGACCCTCGCCTTCCGCGGTTCCTTCACCTTCTGCCACGCCACCCTCGCCTTCCGCGGTTCCTTCACCCTCGACCACTTCACCTTCGCCTTCTTCTGCGCCTTCCACAATGCCTTCGCCTTCTTCAGCGCCTTCCTCAACGCCTTCACCCTCTTCCATACCTTCAATCGCGCCTTCTTCAACACCTTCGCCTTCCACGGGATCGCCTTCGCTCTCGCCTTCATCTATTCCTTCTAAAATCCCTTCATTAGGCATTCCTTCGGTTTCTCCTTCCAGAACACCTTCGCCTTCTAGAGCGCCTTCAATAACCCCTTCCTGCGCTGCGCCTTCCCCTTCGGTAAGTTCGCCTTCATCTTCGCCCTCAGTGCCGCAACCGCCGAAAAATTCCGCCACAACACGATAGCTCCAAAAACCGATTGTGCCCCCCGTCATCTCCATCCACGACTCCAGATTCTCTTCCACATAGGCGGCTGTGCCATCGTAGAGTTCGGCAGACATTTCGGCAAATCCCAAAAATTCGCTTATCCGCCACGACCAGATTTGGCCGCCGTTAAACGGATCGCAATTGATATATTCGCCCTCCGAACCACCCACTGCGATATGCGCCATCACAATGGTGGCCATCGTTGAAAAAGGATTGGCAACAATGGCGCGGGCCTGTGCAATGTCGGCGGCATCATTCAAAGGCAAAATGTACGTGCCCTGTTGCGGGGCCAAAGGATTCGCCACCACGAAGTAGGCGGTTTCTTGTGCCCCCTCGTTCTCCCCTTCCACCGTCCCTTCTCCCTCTTCGCCTTCCACCGGGGATCCTTCCAATTCGCCCTCTACGATCCCTTCCGATTCACCTTCGACTATCCCTTCCAGTTGACCCTCTTCCTGGCCTTCCCCTTCCACTGCACCTTCGATTTCTCCCTCTTCTCCTTCTGAAGGTGAACCTTCCAGCGTTCCTTCGGCGGCGCCTTCGCCTTCTTCTTCGCCTTCAGAGGAAAGATTTCCGCGGAAGAGAATATCGTCAATATTCCAACCGGAATAGGTTTCGCTGCCATCGGTGTCACCCATTACCCAACGGACGTATACCGACGGTTGGTTATCCGCCACGCTGGAGATGTCGTAGACACATTCCGTCCATGCAGTCTCACTTAAACTGCTGCCGCTATGATTCCAGATGGCAGTCCATGTGGTTCCATTGTTACTGACACGAACAGAGGCTTGGTCATAGGAAGAAGATTCCACGCCGAGCCAGCGCATGAACCGGAGTTCCACACCAGTTACGCCGGTGAAGTCAAGGGGTAAAGTAGTGAGGTATTCCTCATCCATATCATCCTCGTAGTCGCCGGCAAGGTTGTACCCATATACATTGTTCCCGGTATAACCCGATGTGGGATCCGCGTTATTACTGCCGTTCCCCTGGGGTTGGCCAAAAGCCCAGTTGCCGGTCATGGTCCAGCCTGGATTCGTGGTTAAGTCAAAGCTGTAGATTTCCGGCGGCGTAATCGTCAATGAGACATTGCGTGTCTGTGAAACCGCCGTGCCGCCGTTGGTGAAGGACACGGTTCCTGAGTACTCACCGACGGCCAGAGACGCGGCGTTGATGGTTACTGTAACTTGCTGCGTAGCGCTTGCACCCAAGGTTCCACTCGAAGGTTGCACGGTAACCCAGGCAGGATAGGAACTAGTCCAGTTCAAAGCATTGGCGCCGGTGTTTTCAAGGGTGTAGGAGGCAGAATCGGGGGTAAAGGGGCCGCCGACTGGGCCGGTGCTGTTCAATCCCGTGGTAGGGGTCACCGTAAGATCATCTACAGGATCGCCATAGAGGATGTAATCCGCCCCAAATCCGATCTGATTTACCTCGTATTCAAAATAGCCGTAGCCATTGTCGCCCCAATCGTCTCCCCAGGAATTGCGCATGATCCATGCACCATTCGTTCCCTGCGAATCATCCCAGCCGACCAGCACAATGCTATGGTCCGGCAATGCTTTCGTGGGGGTATGGTCATTGAACACGCCGCCTGTATATGCGATCACGGATTTGGTCATTACCAGGGAGGAAGTAATAGGGCCGTAATCCATGATAGCCTGTTTCATATCTTCCACCGGGGGAACCGACAGGGGATTGGCATTCACATAATGCCAATCACGCAGCCAATAATGGTGCGAAACCGGGCAGGTACACGTTCCGTCACTCCCAGTATAAGGGACATCCACCTCGTAGACGGCTCCGTTCCCCCCGCAACTGTCTGTCTTTCCGCCGGTCTTGTGCCAATTGTGCGCGGTGATGCCGCCGTCGCACCCATACCAGAACAGACCGGTCACGCATCCCAGAATCCATTGCTCGGACAGATTTACATTAATACCGTCATGGATCTTTATGGCGCATTCAAGCGCGCCCACGGTTGAAAAGGCCCAGCAACTGCCGCAACCGCCCTGATCCCGCACGGGCGGCATCCCGCCCGGGGTAAGTTCGCGCCAATCCAGGCGGCTGGGAAATGCTTTGCTCGATGCCTTAACCGGTCTGGCAGGGGGTGCCTCCCTCAGCATCTGTTCCTTATCCTCAGGAACAACATATCCCGCCAATTCGCTCACGGACCGTTTCGTGGCGCTGTTTTCGCCCACGGTAAACGTCCACCCTTTGGCCTGTCCCTCTGCACGCAGGGCGGCAATATCCTCCGAGGATAATTGCGCCATTGCCGGACTGGAGACAACGATTCCGCACATGACAAGTGCATACAGCATACCACTGAAAAAATATTTAGTCTGCTTCATGAGACAACACCAGCCTCCATATATATTTCACCGTTCTCATTATACCTGAAAACAAGATGAAATGTCTTGTTACCCAGAAAAGTGACATGGCGCCCTGCTTGCAAGTTCCTGTTCAATCCTGAAACTATATCCCCATACGGCGGTCCACCCGCCGTGCGGAACGCAACTGCACTTGAGAAGAAAAGAGGTATTACATGTCACACGAAGGTATGGGAAGACGTCAATTCTTGGGTATGACCTCTATGCTGATGGGTTTGGGGGCGTTAAGCGCTTGTCAACGGATGGTCCACGCCGAAACTAAAACTGATGCACCACAGCGGCTGGCCACCTTCGCCTGTGATGTTACACCGCCAATGGGCACACCGGTGTATTCCGGATATAAACCCATGTCTTTCCGGGAAACCCCCCTCATGGCCAAGGGGGTTATTCTGGAAGACAACGGAAAGCGGTATGTACTGTGCGCGGTGGATTATTGTGAACTGCGCAATTCCACGCATCTCATCTGGCGGACAAAAATCGCCGAAGCGGCAGGCACGGAGGTTTCTCGCGTTGCGGTCCAATGCGTCCACCAACACACCGCGCCCATGGCGGACGGCGATGCGGCGAGAATATTGATGAAAGAGGGAGATCCTTCATCGCAGCCGTCCGCGGAATCCTTTGAAGAACCCGCGTACCGCGTAGCGGATTCGGTGAAATTCGCCCTGGATTATTTGACACCCTTCGACAGGATCGGCACAAGCCAAGCCAAGGTGGAACGGGTGGCCTCGAACCGGCGGGTGCCTATCGGCGACGGGAAAGCAGGGTTCCGGGCCAGTTCCTGCAAAGATCCCAAGCTCATTGAAATGCCGGAAGGCCTGATTGATCCCTTCCTGAAAACGATTACGTTTGCGCAAGGGGACAAACCACTGGTCCGCTTGCATTATTACGCAACACATCCACAAAGTTTTTACGGAGATCCGCGCGTCAGCTACGATTTTGTGGGGATGGCGCGTGAAAGGCTGCAATTCGAGGAACATGTGCCACAGATCTATTTTAACGGCTGCGGCGGCAATGTCGCCTGTGGAAAATACAACGATGCATCGGTACAAGCGCGGGAAGGTTTATTTGAACGGTTGTATGCCGCCATGCAGGCATCCACAGCCGCTGCACAATACGCTCCCGCCTCGGAGATCATTTGGCGCAACGTACCCTTTGCCATGATCCCGCGTGAGGACGGCGAGTACTCAGATGACGTGGCTCGCGCAACGATGAAGGACAGCACAAAGGCCCCGCACATACGGTTGGGAGGCGCCATGACGCTGGCCTGCAAAGCCCGGGCCAAGACTCCGGTTGATCTCACGTCGTGGGAAATGGGAGACGTAAAGGCGATCCACCTTCCGGGCGAGCCAGCGGTTGAATTCCAACTGTATGCGCAAGAACTGTGTCCGGATAAATTCGTCTGCACCGCGGGATACGGCGATGGAGCGCCCGGCTATGTCTGCCTTGAACGATTCTTCGAAGAGGGAGGCTACGAACCCACCGCTTCCACCGTGATCCCCCAATCCGAGAAACCTTTCCGCGACGCCATCCGGAATTTATTGGGGGCTTAAAAAATCTGTTTTAATGCCTTTCTATCCGAAAACCATTGACGGGTTCGGCAATATCCTGAATCCTGTTCCGTGGATAAGGCTGGAATGCGCAGAGTGTTGCTCAATCGTTTTCCATAGGGTTTGTGGTATGTCGTAACGCCGGATAGTATCACCGTGTATGCAGTTGCACATCTTCATCGAGAGCCAAACTATTGGATAGACCGTTCCTCCGAATAGCAGTCCTGTTTCTCCTTTTTCTTCAGTTATTTCGAGCGCTGTGAATTCAAAAGAATGATCACAGAAGTCCCCGGGCGGGTCCGGTCTCCCTTCCCGGTAGCCAGCACAACATCGTTACGTCCATCGTTGTCCGCATCGCCGGCAGCGAGCCAAGAGGATTCCGCAAAGTCTTCCGCGAAATTCACCAGCATGGTTTTTTGAAGTGCGCCGGAGGTATCCACGGAATACTGAAATACATGACCCAAGTGCGTGCTGGTAATGAATTCGGAGACGTTATCGCCGCGAGTGGAGATCACTAACTCGTTCTTTTTGTCATTGTTGGCGTCGGCGATGACCATCATCTTCTCAAAATACGCCATGTCCAGGTCTTCGGTGTCGCGTTCAAAGGAATACACGATTTTAGCGTCTTGATCCACGCGATATCCCAGTAGCGTCGCCTTATTTACCTTCTGTTCTTTTTTCCAGCCTATGATCAATTCATTTTTGCCACAGTTGTCCACATCACCCACGAGAAGAGAAGCATAAAAGCAGGGATTTCCCTCATAGCCATCGAGGACAAGCCTCGGCGGGGTCTGTAATTCGCCTTTGTCATCGAATTCAAAGAGTTCCACCCGTGCACGGCCCGCACGGAACCCATTCGAGGTAAGGAATTCAACGTGACCGTCGTTATCCACATCTTCAATCAAGGATTCCTCACCAGACCCAGACAAGTGATAGATCTTCCGCGCTTCGATGGTTGTCAGGGCTGCATCCACATCATATCGGATAATCTCACCACCGCCACAATAGGCGGAGATAATCTCCATTATCCCATCGTTGTCAAGATCATATAGCGCAAGGTTGTGGGTATAACTGCTTTGGTTGCACTCCGGGCGGCAGGAAAGCTGCTTGGTGATTTTTTGTCCATCCATCTGGAAAACATAAAGAAAAGCCGTGCCGCCTTTTTCCTGGCCAGTGCCCAGCGCGATTTCATTTTTGCCGTCATGATTTAAATCCACCACTTTCACCGCCAAGCCCATTCCAGGCTTCTGTTCCGCCAAATTTTCCGCCAGGATGTGGCTTTCCCACGTGCCATTGCGTTTTTTAAACAGGTACAACCGGCTATCCGGGCAACCCGTGGTGAGAATTTCATTCTGGCCATCGTTGTCCGCATCGCCGATTTCCACATCCCATCCCGCATAGCTTTGATCCACCTGCGCCACCATCTCGGCGGTCCAGCCTGAGGCAACTTCCGCGCTGGACACGGGGAGTGCGTCCGCAAAGAGCATAGGAGAGACGAAACAACTATAAATTAACACGATAGACAGACATTTCAGGACAAATTCAAGGCACATATGAGAATCCTTGTCATTTCGGCGATGCGGTGCTGGGCAATTCGGTCAGTTTCACTTCCACCCCCGCCTTTTGGGCAAGTTCCCGGACCACCGTGAGGATGCGGGCCTCAACATCATCCTTCCACACACTGGGCAGCCCGTATAATATTTGCGCGCCGCCCCCTTCATAACCGCCTTCTTTCAAAACGCGCACCGACGGGATATAACTGCACACGTCATTGGCATAGGTCATGACGAATACGTCCCGGCCCAGCAGTTGCTTGATTAGAATGGTATAATCCACCACGGTTTCGCCCCCCAGGACAACCAGGGGTTGTGCGCCCATCTTCCAAATCTGAACCGGATACATATACGAGTTTTGAAGCGGCTTTCCGGCGTCAAGTTCATGAATGAACTTTTCAATCCCTTTTTTCAAATACGGCGCCGCGCCGGGAAGCATGGCTTCAAGTTGTTCGCGGGTGGGCGGTGTCTCCAGGGCCAATTCAGTTTCCAGGTATTCCGTGCGAAATACCGGGTCCAGCGTTTGCATCGGGTCGGTCATGGCGCGATCCACGGCGCTGGCTAATTCACACCCGTATTGTTGCGCGAGCGCCACCGTGCGCCGGGGCATCGGATTTTGGTCTGCGCCGCACCCCGCAAAAAACAGTGCGGTAGCGCCAGGATGCTGGGTTTCCAATTCAATCTGCGCAAATCCTGCATAATCCCCGCAAAAGAATTGATCGCATAACGTGGTGTTGTGGCATGCATAGCCGAACACCACTGCAAGCAGGCCTCCATCCGCTTTAGACACTTTGATCACGGGCACGGCATGATCCACCGGGCCCTTGAATTCATGGGTGCTCAATATTTCCGCTTCTTTGTTATTCCTGCGGTTCACCGCGAAACGCGTCACTCCATTTGCCGAAGCCAGTTGCACGGGCGTTAGATTGGAAAAGGCTTGTTCCGCTACCGTCACGGTTTGAGCTTCCAACCAACGAGAGTATTTTTTGATTTTTTCAATGTCCGCATCCCCGGCCGGATAAATACACATCAGAGAATCATCCAGTACCGGTCCGGAATGCGTATGTGAACCGCTAAGAATGATCTGGGCGCGCTCCAGCCCCAGGTTCTCTTTAATACGGTTCCGAATCACCTCTGACATCTGCTTGGGAATACCAAGATGATCCGCGGTGATCAACACTGCACGTTTCCCTTCTGCGTCCTGTAAGGCCAGCGCCTTGACCCAAAGGGGATGCAGGACGCCCTCCGAAGGCTTGTCGCGCGCGGCATAGCCCGCCAGCCACATGGACTCCGTGGGGGTAATATCAATTTTGGCAACACCCGCTTGCCAAGTGGGCTGCGCGGACGAAACCGAGGCACAGGTGATTGCTGCTGCAAGTATCATGGCCAGACCCCCATAGTGTTTACATGAAGTGATGAATTTCATTGAACGGCTCCTTTTTCCTACAGCCTAGAGGAAAAATCCGGGCAATTCAACGAGGTTGATACGCACCCTATCAGAGGCATAGTATGAAGGCTCGGTTGTGCGGTCAACCATATTAGATGAAATGCAAAATGCAACTTCAAGATAAGGAGAGGCTTGCCATGAGGAATACATCCAAATCAATCACAACCCATCCCACCCGGCGTGACTTTCTGATGGCGACAGGGGCTGCAACTGCGGGATTAGCCATAACGGGAAAGGCGGCGGCACAGGGGGCAAAAGAGAAATTGGCAGTCAATGGAGGCCCCAAAGCGATTACCGTGCCTGACGCTGGGGCTGCCAAGTGGCCACTCTATGGCGAGGAAGAAGAAAAAGCCATGATAGAAATGGTGCGCAGACCCAACTATGACCCCATCGATGCCTTGGAAAAGGAATGGGCGGACTTTCTGAAAGCACCCTATACCAAAGCCCATTTCAACGGCACGAGCGCCCTCGTCTCGATGTTTTTCGCCCTGAATCTGCCGCCGGGCAGTGAGATCATGGTGCCCAGCTACACCTTCTTCGCCACCATTGTCCCCATGCGGCTCTTTGGGCTGGTGCCGGTCTTCGTGGATATTAATCCCCACACGCTTAATTTCGACCTGGAGGACGCGAAGAAGCGATTGACCAAAGACACAAAAGCGGTGCTTCCCGTCCACTGGATTGGCCTTCCCTCTGACATGGATTATATCTGCGATTGGGCGAAAGAAAAGGGCCTGATTGTGCTGGAAGATTCGGCGCACGCTCATGGTGCGATGCTAAAAGACAAGCGCATGAGCACCTGGGGGCGCATGGGAATTTTCAGTTATCAGATGTCCAAGCCTCTGCCCGCCATCGAGGGCGGTATGGGCGTCTATCAGAATGAAGATGATTATGCGCGCGCTTCAGCGTTCGGCGACTACCAAATGAAAGGCTTGGACAAGAAAAATCCCTACATGAAATACGCAGGCTCCGGCTTGGGCCTCAAACTCCGCATGCATCCCATGGCCGCCGCGCTCGCTCGCTGCCAGCTTAAAGGCCTTGATGCGAGGAATGAAGCCGGAGCCGCGCAGGTCCGCCGCCTCAATGACCGCTTGCTCCAACTGCCCGGCCTCTATGAACAGAGCAGCGGGCGCAAGGACGTCAAGCGCCTTTACTATTCCTGGAATATGCTGTTTATCGATGAAGCGCAAAGCGGCATGAAACGGGATAAAGTCGTGGAGGCACTCAAGGCCGAAGGCGTCAATGCGAGCGCGTTGCATTATACCTTGCAGCATGAATTGCCACTGTACACGGAAGATGAATGGTGGCATCACAAGCCGGTGATTCCCGAATTGCCGGGATCGAAGCAGGCTAATGCAACCTCCATTGCGCTGCCGTATTTCACCAAGGATGTTCCGGAGCTTTGTGATCAATATGTGAACGCCTTCGAAAAGGTCTGGGCGCACCGCGAAGAACTGGCATAGTAGTTTCACGGACTGCTGAAAATAAAGAAAAGGAACTGCTTTATGCGGAAGGTGATGTGTTGTCTTTTGCTAATGGAACTGCTCCTGGGAATGGCCATAACCGCTTCGGCGGCGCAAAGCGGGGAAATTCCCTGGCCGCTCGCCGTGCGGATCATGAGCTATGGAAAATTTCAGGAGGCCGCTTGGGCGCACCTTAAAGAAATCGGCGTCCATTACCTGTTTCTGGCGGTTCCCGCACCAGCGGACGTGGATGCCACTATCGCCAAACTAAACGAATATGGCTTGACCGCCGTGGTGATGCGCGGAAATGCCGATCTCGCCAAAGAGTCGTGCGTGGAGGAATTGGCCGGTCAACTCGCCATCTGCGAAAAAATGGGCGTCAAATTTATGTTCCTCTCCGCCAAATTGAACGGCGCGGACAAAGGCGTGGTGTTGGAACGTCTCCGCAAGGCAGGGGACATCGCCAAACAGCACGGCGTTACCATCACGCTGGAAACCCATCCTGAACTGGGCACGAACGGCGATATTCAACTGGAAACCATGAAGGCGCTCAATCACCCAAATGTGCGCGTGAATTTCGATACCGCGAATATCACTTACTACAACAAAAACACGGACGCCGTGACGGAATTGAAAAAAAGCATCGATTATGTGGGTACGGTGGAGTTTAAGGATCACTCCGGCGAATTTGAAACCTGGAATTTCCCCGTGCTGGGAAAAGGAAAAACAAATTTTCTGGCAATCGTGAAGATCTTAAAGGACCATCATTACGCCGGACCAGTCACCATCGAATTTGAAGGTGTGAAGGGCGTCGAATTGAATGAAGCCGACACCAAAAAGTCGATTTCGGACTCCGTGGCATACGTGCGCGCCTTGGGTATGTTCAAGTAAGTAATACGGGAGGGAGGGCATGACGGAAATTCGCGGGCAGATGCAACTGCCGGATTATCTGATGCTCGCCGGATATTTTGTCCTGATGCTGGGCGTCGGCGGGTATTTCTACCGCTATATGAAAGGCATTAAAGATTACTTCAGCGGGAGCAACAGCATCCCCTGGTGGCTTAGCGGCGTGTCTTTCTACATGACCAGTTTCAGTGTCGCAGCCTTCGTCTTCTATCCCTCGCTCTGTTACCGTTACGGTTTTGTTGGAATCACCCTCATGTGGATCACGGTGCCCGCTACCCTCTTCAGTGCGGGCCTGTTCGCCAAACGCTGGCGCCGCGCCCGCATCGATAGCCCGGTCGAATATCTGGAAACCCGCTTCGGCCCTGCGCTTCGGCAGGTCTTTGCCTGGCAAGGCATCCCCGTTATAATCATCGACGACGCCATCAAACTGCTGGCTACCGGAACCTTCGTCTCCATCTGCACGGGCCTCCCAAAATCCTCCAGCATCATTCTGTGCGGCGGGATTATGCTTGTGTACACGTTTATGGGCGGCTTATGGGCGGTGGCGGTCACCGACTTTATCCAATTCATAGTGCTTGGCATTGGATTAATGGTGATCTTGCCATTGTCCATCGGCAAAGCAGGCGGAATCACCGCCATTCTTAACAATTCGCCGGAAGGATTCTTCAACTTTAGCGCGCCAGAATTTCCCTGGTCCTATATTTTGCCCTTGATTCTGCTCTACGCCTTGTCATGGAGCGTGAATTGGGCGCTCGTGCAGCGGTATTACTGCGTACCCCGGGAAAAAGACGCACTAAAAGTCGGGTGGATGGTGATGGCATTATATACATTCGGTCCGCCCCTCATGTTTTTTCCCGCCATCGCCGCGCGGCAGTTTCTTCCGCAACTGAGCGATGCGGGTGACGTCTACCCCACGCTCTGCGCACAACTGTTGCCCGCGGGGATGCTCGGCCTTGCGATTGCCGCCATGTTCGCCGCAACCATGTCCACCCTCAGCGGACACTACAACGTATGCTCCAGTGTGCTCACCAACGATGTCTACCGCCGGCTCATCCGGCCCGGCGCCTCCCAATGGGAACTGGTCCAGATAGGAAGGCTCATGACCATCGTGATCGGGGTGATTGCCCTCGGCGTATCGCTGATTATGGCACAGGGGAAGGCGGAAGACCTCTTCCGTATCATGGTCACCCTCTTCAGCATTGCCACCGCCCCGGTGGCCATTCCGATGATCATCGGGCTGGTTTCCCGGCGGTTTAATAGCTTCTGCGCCATGACGGGATTCTTTTTCGGGATTATTTTGGGGCTGGGGCTTTTCGCCTTGTCCCGATACAACGCCGAAGTCAGCTTTCTGGGGCTTACCTGGAAACCAGAAACCGAAGATATCCTCTTTGGACACCTTGCGCTCAAAATGGAAATCGTCATGCTGTTGGGCACCGCCCTCTTCACTTTTACGGGCATGCTGATGGGTATGGCGCTTGGCGCTTGGATAAAACCCATGACACAGGAAGAACAGTCGCGTATTGATGCTTTCATCCAACGTGTGGAAACCCCCATTGGCCAACTCGAATCCGACGACGCCATCATGCGGGAGAGCGGTTTCATGCTTTCACCCTTCCGCGTGGTGGGAGTGTGTCTCATCGCGATTGCCCTGATGATGATGGCGGTTGTGCCGTGGGCAAAAGGGCTGGCCTTTGCCGTGGATCTTGGACTCAGCCTGGTGCTCCTGATTATTGGCGGGATCTTGTTCAAAACCAGCCGCAGTAATATCCCTGAATCATAATCGATCAATAAGGCAGGGCAAGCATCCTTGCTGCGGCCACAATATTGTGATTCGTGCAGTTTCCTTTGAGGACGTTATTTAAACCGGCCGCTCTAGCAAATCCGTTTCTTCCCATTTTCTCGTGTCAGGATCCAGCCGGAAGGTTTTCACCTCAAACGCGCCCAGTTTCACAACCGCTTCGAACCCGAGTGCCGGGATGCGCAGTGTAGTGGATCGTGCCACGCCGGCAGGCTCAAACAAACGAAGAATGTAATGACCGGAACGTTCTGCTTTTTTGAAGGCTACTAGTTGCGTTACATCATCACTCAGCAGCACGCCCGGCACAGTGGATTTCCCCGCCCCGGAAGGGTAAAACGAAAGGAGAAACGGCTTTTCATTGCACACCAGGGCTTCCCGATCCACCGCATCCAGCCGCTGTGTCATCGGACCAGCATTGAGCCAAAAGCGGAACTGGCGTTCTCCTTGGTCGATGCGGGGCGTATAGGCATCGTCCCGCAATAACGGATGGTCACCAATGGGAAGACAGGAATAGGCCGGACCGCGCAACAACGTCAGGCGCATCTCATTGTCCACAAAATCCGAACCATAGCTTCCATCATTGATGCAGGTCAGCGCCGCTTGTTCTTTGTCCGAAACCATGGCCACCCATTTCTGCGCCACTACCTCTCGGTCATAGGGTGTGAGATCATCGTGACCAAACGCCACTTGCCCTAGATAGCGCACTTGTTCCAAGGCTGATGGAACCGCCAGCTTAAGCGCCTTGTCCTTTTCATTCCAATGCACACGGACATGAATTTCGGTTTCGGCGCCCTGCTTCGGGAACTTGTAGGTCAGCACAAGGAACGAGTCGCCATATTCCAAGATGGCTTCGATCACCGTGCGCACCGCCCCTTCTTCCACCACGCGCACGGCCGGAAGAGTCGTGTTTTTCAGGCCGGAAATCCGGGCCGCGCCTTCGGGCGTCATGCATCGAAAGACCCCGGTGAGATCCCGGTACTTAAGCGCGATGGAACTCCAAGGATCCGGATCATCTAGAAACACACGCGGCAGAAAGGCATTTTCGCCAATATAGTTCACGCCGTTCACGGCATAGCGGTCCAGCAAACCGGTGGTGCAATTCACCACCGCATCCAAGACGCCGTTATTGATATTAAACGTTCCGTCACAAGGCTGGAGCGAAGGCTTTGGCGCGGCTTCCAACCGGGTTTCCGTTGTGCAATCAAAACGGTTCATTTGCGAGGGCTGCAATGTGGCCCGAAAAACCACATGCTTCCGCCAGTCCACGCCCACATTGCTAATTTCTTTCTCCGTCTGACAGGCAAGAGCCTCGCCATTCAATCGCACCGTGGGCGCAACAAATCCGTTCCAATTGATGTCGGGCAGATTGAATTCACACTCAAACACGCCTTCCACCGGAAAGGGATGCGGATTATAGGCCAGGATGGGGATTTCCCCATCCTTTGCCTTGGGCTGACCGCTGGCCAAAGAGAAAAATGCATACGCCTTTATGCGCGAAATGATTTCCAGGCCATGATCAAGCAGGCGCACGCCGGCCTCCTCTACCGGCTGAACGGAAGAGCCGGGCAGAATATCGTGAAATTCCGCACCCAGCAAATCGCGCAATGCTTCATGAATACGGTCCTGGGGATACTCCATCAGTCCCTGCAAGGCCGCACAGGAGACCATTTTTTCCACCCGGTACAATTCATTTTCCAACAAGCGGTGTTTTTGTTTCAGGCGCACCTGCGAGGTGTAGCAGCCGGGCGCCCATGAATTCAGATCGCGTTCCAGGCGCGGGCGTTCAATGCCGCTGGCGGCCATTTCCGCAAAATACGCTTCCGGCGTGGAATGCACGATAGCCGTGGAAGAAGTTTCTTCAATCAGGGCGCGTAAATCGTTGAGGTCTTTGCGGGACGGTCCGCCGCCATGATTTCCAACGCCCCATAGCATGATGCCGATCTGACGGTCCGGATTGTTTTTCAACCACTCCTCGGTTTTCTCCCGCGCCTTGCCCAGCCATGAGTTATACCAGCCAATAAAACGGTGCGCGGCGATTTCAGAGCCGTCGAAGCCCACCCACATAAACCCATCCGGCGGCAGCGGAAAAATTTCTTCATTTGGCCGGCCAAACAGGTATGAATCATAGCCAGACTTCCTCAAAATCTGTACCAGACCACGGGAATGCCCAAACGGATCGAAATTGATTGCCGTTGTGGGCTCGACGCCAAACTTCTCCTTGAAGTAAAGTTTCCCGATCAATATCTGCCGAACGAACGACTCGCCACTGGGCATATTGCAATCCGGCTGTAGATACCATCCGCCCATGATGTGCCATTTCCCCTCCTTCACCAGCCGCTGAATGCGTTTGAACAGTTCCGGCTCGAATTCCTCCACCCAGGCATACAGGGTTACTTCGTTGTGGTTGAAAATGAATCCGTCAAACTCCTCACAAAGATCCGCCGCGGTCCGAAACGTGGACATCGCCTCCGCCGCCCCTTCCTCCCATTCCCACATCCAGACCGGATCCAGGTGCGCATTACATAACAAATGAAGCTTTTTCATATAACGTTTCTTTCTGGCAATATGCTTGTGTTTCAGACAGTTCATAATAATGAATTCATCATTGTATAGTATACAATTACATTTCATGTAATTACGGTGTCATAATCAAATGGATAGCAAAAAATGAAATTGCGCGCAATTATAATGGCATTGGCGGCCGCAGGACTCTTCGGTATGGCCACGCCATTCTCCAAGAGCCTTCTCCAAGGATTGCAGGAAAATCAACTTGCGGGATTGCTGTACCTTGGCGCCGCGTTGTTTTTAACACCCAGCATGTTTCGGCAATGGAGCGCCCAAAAACCCACACTTCCCGCCGATGCCCGCAATCGCGGAATGTTGCTGGGCGCGATTTTCTCCGGAGGAATCATAGGTCCCGTGCTATTGCTTCTAGGGCTTCGCTTTTCTCTCGCAGCGTCTGTTTCTATGTGGTTGAACCTGGAAACAACCGCGACAGCGGTGTTGGCCATGTTGTTTTTCCGCGAACACTTGGGCAGATGGACCTGGATCGGCAATGCAGGCGTGCTGCTTGCGGGGCTTTTGCTCAGCGTGGATCGCGGGTGGGCGGGATTATGGGGTATTTTGTGCGTGGGCGGCGCAGCAGCCGCATGGGGACTCGACAATAATCTGACCGCTTCCATTGACGGCATCACCCCGGAGGCCACTACCTTCTGGAAGGGCCTTATTGCGGGCATCACCAACCTGGCGATTG
>ERZ795059.1174-NODE-1174-length-30106-cov-5.788792_pt1 | contig 30106 bp, 22 predicted proteins | sample MGYA00375143_ERZ795059 | MGnify/ENA primary metagenome ERZ795059 (study PRJEB30188, sample SAMN05720168) | activated sludge metagenome | isolation source: Anaerobic digester | place: USA | collected 2015-01-07 ... | reverse complement strand
ACCGGATTAAAAATCTCATTGTAAATAGTCATCCAATCATAATTCGCTCCCCAGTTATAAATGGGTATCCAACCGTTTAATGTAATGTTATATGTACCGCTGCCGGCTGCCAAAAAGTAAAAATAATCCTCATCCCCGGCAACATTCATGGTGCTATCTAACGACCTCCATTCAAAAGCTTCATGCCAATCGTTATTATTAATAAATTTAGCCGTTGCAAAATTATCGTTCGGTTCGTATATATCGTTTGCCGGAGTAAAGAATGTTGTTAATTTGTATGGTTTAGTACTTGTACCAACTCCTGCGTGAAATCTTAAATAGTATGTTCCTGCGTGGGTTAAGTTCATACTATTTGTATATGGCACGGTATCATTAGGTGAACCCATCATCCAGCTATAAAAATCGTTTCCCCCACGAAAACCGATTTGAGTTCCTGCAGCATTATAAACATGTAACCTGTCAAAATCAGTACCCCAGTTATAAATTCCAATCCAGTCTTGTAAGTCAAATTTCAATATTCCGGGAGAAGGAATATTAATTTTATACCAATCTTCATCGCCCCAAATTTGATTAGTATTAATTTGTCTCCATTGATATGCGGCAATTGTTTCGCCAATGTTTATTAAAGTGGCATTCGGCATATCATCGTTCAATTCGTAGGGGTCGTTGCAATAAATAGCAGATAGAGACATTTCGTAGTTTTGTGATGTAGCAGTACCCCAGTCGCTTCTTTTTACACCGGAATGTACGGCAATAGTATAAGCACCCGCTTTACCAACAGAAAATTTCATTCCTTGATTAGCTGCAAACATATGGAATAAAAAGGGATCTTCAACTGTTGAAAGATTGTTCCTTCCAATAATTACCCCTTCATTATTGTAAATATAAATTCTATCAAAATCGGTACCCCAATCATAAGTTGAAAGCCAGTTGTTAATATAAAGCGTTATTTCGCCGGGTTTATCCAACGTTAATAAATAGTTAACCGTACTGGATTGACTTTGAGAAAAATTGTAAACCTGCCCTATTGTAACAACAGTTTGTGCTTCAGTTAATAAAGTAAACTGACAGATAATTAAAAATAAAAATGTTATAATTTTTTTCATTTAAGCCTCCTAAAATATTTATTAAGATAAATACAAAAAAAATTAAAAACAAGCATATCTTTTCGTTTTGTAAAGTATTTTTTTATAAAATTAGCCAATTTGCAAGAGAAAGCGAATTTGATTAAAACTATCCGGAGATTTGTTAAATTAAAAATTAAAACAGCATTTCCTTAGTTATAGGCGTAAAAATAGATGCCGAATTAATTATTGAATCGGAGGTTAATTCTTTAACACCAAAAACTTCAACAATTATACCGTATTTATCAATCACTTTTTTTATAAGCAAATCGAAATCGCCGTCTCCCGAAAGAAGAATTATTTTTTCGCAAATAGGTGCATAGTCAAGAATATCAATAGTAATTCCCACATCCCAATCTCCTTTGGCAGAGCCGTCAAAACGTTTTATAAATGGTTTTAACTTTACTTCAAATCCAAAACTTTCCAAAGTTCGTTGAAACTGTTTTTGTTTGGGGTCGTTTTTATCAATTGCATATGCAAAAGCTTTTATTATTTCATGACTTTCGGAAATTTGATTGATAAATACTTTATAATTAAAATTTAAATTGTAACATTCTTTAGTTGTATAATAAATATTTTGAACGTCAACAAAAATCGCTGTTTTTTTCATAAAGTTAATAATGTAGATTATTTAAATTATTACAATATATAAGTAGCTTAAATAACTAATAAAATACAATTTTTTTATTACGGAAACATATAAGTTAATTAAAACAAAAAATACTAATTTTAATAAATTAATAAGGGGTACTAACAATATTAATACCCCTTATTTATTAAACATTAATAAAACAAGAACAAAAATTTAAGTACTTATTTTAACAACATAATTTTCTTTGTTTCGCTATAATTATTACTTCCGTCTGTTGTTTTTGCATTTACTCTAACAAAATAAACTCCGCTTGCATTATTATTCATTTCAACAAATAATTCATGATAACCTTCGTTTATTCTGTCATTTAATAATTCTTTAACTTTTTGGCCCAAAGCGTTATAAATGGTGATATTTACAAATGCTTCTTTGGGTAAACTATATCTAATTACCGTACCGGCATTAAAAGGATTTGGGTAGTTTTGATAAAGTTTAAACTCTTTTGGAAGTAGCGAATTTTTTATTGCTTCAATAAATGCTTCGTTTCCTATTAAAAGTTTATAATTATTTTCTTTATAATATTTGGGTAAAGTAATTACATCCGTTTCTTTTAAGTTATACATTTTATTAATTCTGCTATCAAACAAATAAACTTCGGCATTGTTAAATCTTTCCAAATAATTTAAACAATTAATTGATAAATCTTTACCCGTTAAATTTTTTGTTTTAATTTCAAACTGCATTCCGTCTTCGTTAAAAGGTCTGCTTTCGTTATACAAATAGTTGTAATTAATACCCAACTCGCTATTGTATAAATAAATTTCGGCTTTGGTAAAATTGCTTGGGGGAGCCAAAATGTCTTCTCCGTCAAACTCATTTAACGAATTTTTGCTTAAATTAATTCCTATTTTACCAACTGTATTATCGTTATCTATTAACCGTAAAGAAACATCATTATCGGCTAGTTTAAACATGCTGCCCGATGTAGTTCCGGAAGGGCTGTAAGGAATTTTAAGCTCCGTTTTATTTAAAGCATTATAAAAAGCATATCCTTCGTAAGGTAACATATAAGCATTGGGATATGTCCAACCGCTATTATAAGAATAAATAATTGCGTTTTGCGTAATACCGTTTAATTGAATAATTTTACCCCAGTTTGCTGCTTTTTCAAACGGATTTGATATTAAATTCCACCCCGGTTTAAGTGTTATTTTGGCAAAGTTTGTATCATTTATTGCCGTAGTGGAAATAGTACTGTTAACGGTAAAATTATATCTTGAAATAACCCAAAATGCGTTACCGGGTTTAAAGTTAAATTTATCGCTTCCATCATATTCAATTAAATAATCTTTTGTATTTCCGTTATCATAAAAAGCTTTCCAATCTTCGCGATAAGTACCCGTAATAATTTGCCCCATAGGTAAGTTGTTATCCCCCGGTAAAGAAATTATCTTATATGAATTTTCGTCTTCTACATCGCCAAACGTAAAAGTTTTTTCAAGTTTAATTACTTCGGGATATTTAAATATTGTAAATTTGGAGTCGCTTAAATCGTTTACAGTAGCATCAAGTGAATAACTTATGCGAACTTTACATGTAGTAGCAGCATTACCGGTTGTAACCCAACTATATTTTTTTTGTGCGGCAGCCGTGCTACTTGTTATCGAGTTCCAAGTAGAACCGTTGTTTGTAGTCATCTCAATTTTTACATTATCTATATCATTACTTTCCCATTCAACATCGTTATATACCCCTATTTGGTATTCTTCGCCCCCGTTAGGTTTTATTAATTTAACATTTGGCTGGTAAATAGTAAATAATGAATCACTCTGGTCAAAAGCGGAAATAAAATTAGCATCAATAACACGCACTTTACATTGTGTAGAAGGAACTGCTCCGGGCACTGTCCAATTATACGATTTTGTACTTGCTGTTACGTTGGATGTAATAGTTGTCCAGCCAACACCTCCATCAACCGAATATTCAATTTTTACAATAGCTATATCGCTACATTGCCAAGTAATAAAATGATTTGTTCCGGCTCGCCAATACTCATTTCCATTAGGGCTTAATAATTTAATACCCGATGTAGAAATAATAAATTTTTCGGGTGTAGCGGAATTCACGTTCGGGTCTTCAAAATCACTAACTTTAACTTTGCAATTTTCAGATACTGTATTCGGAACATTCCAAACATAGCTACCCGATACTGCAGCAACTTCGGTAGCAATACGTATCCAGTTAGCACCTCCGTCAGTTGATTAATCTATATTACCGCTTGCAAATTATTCCCCTGCCAAGCAATATAATGGTTTGTTAATATACGCCAGTTCTCACCACCTAACGGTGCCGATATTTGTATTGTTGCTATATCTATGGAAAATACCGAGTTGCTTACATCATAAACATTTGAAGCAATTGAATTATTAATTTTTATTTTGCAAGTTGAAGATGAAATATCTGAAGGTATTACCCATTCGTACGACTTATCTTCGGCAGGAATTCCGCTAATTATATCATTCCAAGAACTGCCGTTGTTTGTACTATACTCAATCTTTACATTATCTATATTAGTACTTTCCCATGTAATAATTTTTTTGGTACCTGCTCTCCAATTTTCTCCTCCGTTAGGTGATTTAACAGTAATGTTAGAGTTATAAATTTTAAAAAGTTCACTCATTCCGTAAACTTTAGATGTTGTTACATCGCTTACTTTTACTCTACACGTAGTTGAAGGTGTATTAGGAACAATAATGGAATATTTACCTTCGGAAGCATTTAAGCCGGTTATTAATTGAGTCCAATTAGTGGAATCGTTAGTTGTAATTTCTACTTTAACTTTATTAACGTTGTTACTTGTCCAAGTAATTGTTTCCAGTTCGCCAACACGCCACGAAATAGTAGCATTTGGGTTTACAATTTTAATATTGGAAGCAAATATTGTAAAACTATCATCGCTTATATCACTTAATTGCTGTTCGTTAACATCACTAATTTTAATTCTGCAACTTGAAGATTCCCTATTGGGTATTGTCCATAAATAAGTTCCCGTTGCTGCAGAAATTGAAGGAACAATTGTTTCCCATTCAACTCCGTTGTTAACGGATAATTCAATTTTTACGTTTGTTACATCGTTAGATTTCCATGTTATGGCTTGTTGCGTTCCTATTCGCCAATACTCTCCACCGTCAGGTGATTTTACTTTAATACTCGGTTCATAAATAGTAAAAGTATTTTCACTATACCCAATAACAGAACCGTCATCAATATCTGTTATTTTTATTCTACATGAATCGGAAACGGAATTTGGTATATATGGTATTAACCAATTATATTTACCTGAAGATGCCGGGAGAGAATTTTCAACCGGTACCCAGCTCTCTCCGTTATCCGAAGTATATTCAATTTTTATTGTTGTAACATCGTTACTTGTCCATCTTATTTCGTGCCTTGTTCCGCTACGCCAATAATCACCTTTAACAGGTGAATTAACTGTAATTTTTGGATTATAAATAGTAAATACCGCATCACTCGAATCGTTTAAAGATGCCTCATTAATATCGCTTACCCTAACTAAACAACTTGTTGAAGGGAAATCTTCAACAGTCCATTGATACAATTTATTTGCTGCTGGCGTATTTGCATTAATTAATTTCCAATTTAGTCCGTTATTTGTCGAATATTCAATTTTAACATTTTGAATGGAAGCGGATTCCCATTTAATATCTTTTTTTGTTCCTACTTTCCATCTTTCACCACCGTTTGGAGTTGTTAAAGTTATTGTAGGATGATAAATAATAAAAGTATTATCGCTTATATCAAACATCGTTTCATCAATTACGTTAGATATTTTTACTCTACAGTTGTTGGAAGGAGTAACGGGAACGACCCATTTATAACTCCCCTCCGATGCAGGGATACTAGCTTTAATAGGCAGCCAAGCTAATCCATCATCAGTATTATATTCTAATTTAATATTTTGAATATTTTCACTTGTCCATTTAATTACCTGTTCGGTGTTTGTTCTCCAATTTTCGTTGCCGTTAGGTGCAATTAAATTTAACAGAGGTTTAAATATTGTAAAAACAGCGTCAGATACATCGGTTAAATTTTCCTCATTAGCACTAGTAATTTTCACTTTACAAGTGGTAGATGAAAGTGTTGGAGATATTTCCCACTTATAATAACCGCTATCGGCAATTGCGGATCCGGTAATAAGTGTCCAATTTACTCCATTATTTGTAGAAAACTCTATTTTAAGTTTATCAATATTGTAACTTGTCCATTTTATTTCTTTTGTTGAACCTGCTTGCCAAAACTCGCCACCGTTTGGAGCTACAACGGTTATTTGCGGTTGAAATATTTCAAAAATATTGTCGCTAATATCGTAAAATGAAGTTTCGCTTATATCCGTAATTTTCACTCTACAGCTTTGCGAAACGGTATTAGGTATTTTCCAACCGTAAGCCATAGAATTACCGGAAGTTATTGCCGTTATTAAAATCCAATTCACTCCGTTATCTGTTGAGTACTCTATTTTTATATTAGGTACATTTTTTGCCGTCCACCTAATAATTTGGTCGCTGCCTACTCTATATTTTTCACCTCCGTTTGGCTCGGTTACTGCCAATTTTGGTGAAAACATTCTAAATCTTTGGTCACTAATATCGGTATAATCGTTAGATAAAGCATCACTTATTCTAATTTTACAATTTTCATAGTCTATCGTATCCGGTGAAACAGTCCAAGCAAACGTTCTGGTAGAGGCTGCAGTACTTTGAGTAATTACCACCGGGAATGTTAACCCATCGTCTTTTGATAATTCAATTTTTACATTATCAATATCATTGCTTGTCCAAGTAATATTTTGAATAGTCCCCATTCTCCAACTTTCGCCACCGTTAGGCGAAACAACGGTAACTTTTGGCTTAAATATTTCAAAAACCGCATCGCTTACATCAAACATTGTCGGTTCATTTGCGTTGCGTATCATTATTTTACAGTTTGTTGAAACTTTATCGGGAATTGGAGTCCAATTATAACTACCCGTTCCACCCAAAGTATTTACAATCGGGTCCCATGTTAAACCGTTATCTGTACTTAATAGTATAGAAACGGCTGTAACTCCTTTGGAATTCCAATTTACTGTTTCCGTGCCGCCTACTTTAAATCTCTCACCACCGTTTGGTCTTACTACAGTAATAAACGGCTTAAATATACTAAAATTATTATCGCTTGTATCCCCAATTATAGGAGCTGTATTATCGTATATTCTAATTCTGCAATTATCCGATTCTGTATCTGGAATAGTCCATGCATATGTAGTATCGGTAGGCACTATATTATTTGCAATTGATAACCAATCGGTTCCGCTGTTTGTACTATATTCAATATTAATATTATTAGTATATCCGGCTTTCCACTTTATGGTTTCCTGTCTGCCTACTCGCCACAATTCTCCTCCGTTTGGCGTATTTAAGTTAACATAAGGATAATAAACTGTAAAAGCCGCATTGCTTTCGTCATTTATTCCGTTCTCATCAGATTTGCTAATTTTAATTTTACAATTTGTGTTAAGTATATTGCCGGGAATAGCCCAATCATATTGTCCCAAAGAACCAATTACATTATCCTTAATAACCGTCCAACTGCTTCCGTTAAAAAACTCAATTTTTACGCTATCGCCAAATACCAAATAACTATTCCATCTAATTGTTTGGTTAGTACCCGCACGCCATAACTCTCCGCCATTAGGAGTTAATACGGTAATAAACGGATTAAAAATCTCAAATACGGCATTACTTACATCATTTATCGCGGGTTCTAAAACATCACTTACTCTAACTTTACAATTTAGCGAAACGGTATTGGGTATTGTCCACTCGTAACTTTGAGTTGAACCTAAGACAGTGGGGGCAATTACCAACCAATCCGAACCGTTATTGGTACTATATTCAATTTTTACGTTATTTACAAAATTATTTTGCCATGTTATATTATGTTTTATTCCTACTCTCCACTTCTCTCCTCCGTTTGGTGATGTTACAATTATACTTGGATTAAAAATAGTAAACAACCCACTGCTTGAATCTGTGACCGCAGGGTAGTCGTTACTTTTAATTCTGACCAAACAACTTGTTGACGGTGTATTCTGAACAGTCCATTCATAACTTCCCAAATTAGCTGCAATAGAAGGATTTATTTCCAGCCAATTATTTCCGGCATCGGTAGAATAATCGATCCTTACGTTACCCGTTATATAAGTATTTGTCCAAGTAATTGCTTTTTGTGTACCTATTCTCCAAGCTTCACCTCCGTTTGGCGTAACTATATTAATTGTACGTTTAAATATTGTAAAAGCATTACTTGTTTTATTTAAGGTTAACTCTCTATTATCACTAATTCTAATTTTTGCATTTGTTCTTACATCGTCAGGTATTGTCCAAGCATAAGTGCCTAAATTGGCATCTACCGAATCCAAAAGTATCCATTCTACTCCATCGGTTTTAGTATATTCAATTTTTACTTTTGTTATATATTGGCTAACCCATGTAATGTTTTCAACCTTTCCTACTTCAAACTCTTCACCGCCTATTGGGCGTGTTAAAGTTAAAACTTTTTGATAAATTGTAAAAACATTGCTACTGCTATCTTTTAAAGTCGGCTCGTCAGCTTTACTAATTCTAACTTTACAATTTGTGGAAATATTATTTGGAATTACCCAAGAATAATTGTTTTCTTTGGCTAAAGCAGGGTAATTAGCATCTAAAGTAATCCATTCGCTTCCGTTATTTGTAGTATAATCAATTTTTATATTGCTAATAAAACTTTGTGTCCAAATGATATTTTGGGTTGTACCAACTCGCCATTCTTCACCCCCATCAGGACTAACCAGACTAAGAGTAGGTTCAAAGATAGTAAACGTTGCATCACTTTGATCCGAAATTGCCGGTTCGCTGGTTTTGCTAATTCTTACTTTACAAATTGCAGAGTTAACATTAGGAATTTTCCAACTATAAGCAAGCAAATTTGCATCTACGGATTCTTTTATAACCACCCAATTGCCGCCATTATCTGTTGTATATTCTAATTTAACCGAATCCACATAACTCTTATTCCAAGTTATTAATTGGTTTGAATTAACCCGCCATAGCTCTCCGCCGTTTGGCGAAGTAAGAGTAACAGAAGGTTGATAAACGGTAAAAGAAAAATCACTTTCATCATAAAGGGTAGGTTCGCCGGTTTTGCTAATTTTAATTTTTACTTGGTTAGAAGGTGTTAAATTGGTATTCCATGTATAAGATTGCGGAACAGCTGATAAATTAGATACAATCGGTAAATAATTTACACCTCCGTCTGTTGAGTATTCTAAAGTTACCTTTGCAATATCCGTACTTGTCCAGGTTATATTATGGTTAGTATTTACTCTCCACTCTTCTCCTCCGTTAGGACTTGTTAAAGCAATAACCGGTTTATATATTCTAAAATTTGAATCGCTTATATCGAAAATTGAAGGATTGTTTACATTGGTTACTTTTACTTTTACCGTATTGGAAATATCATTGGGTATTGTCCAATTATACTTTTGACTATCTGCAACAAAAGCAATCGGCTTCCAACTAACACCGTCATCTAAGGTGTATTCAAGTTGAAAATTTGTTACATCAAAACTTACCCATTTAATTATAGCAGTTGAATCAACTCGCCAGTTTTCTCCGCCGTTTGGCGATACAACCGTAATAGAAGGTTTATAAATTCTAAAAGCCGTATCGCTAACATCATTTATTGTTGTTTCATCCGATTTAGATATTCTTATTAAACAATTTGCGCTTAACGTATTTGGAACCGTCCAAGTGTAATTACCCGGTGCCGCAGCATAATTACTTACAATAGGAGGTAGCCAAATTGTTCCGTTATCAGTTGAATATTCAATATTTACATTTGTAACATCATTGCTTATCCAAGTTATCTGATAATTTGCCCCCGCCAATAAATTTACGTTAGTATTTGGTGCTGTTACCGTAATTGAAGGCACAAATAATCTAAAATCAGAATCGCTTATATCGTTTATTGTGTTTTCGTCATGTTTGCTTACTCTAACTTTTACGGTAGCATTTGTAATTTCTGGTACTGTCCATGTATATTTTTTACCTGCATCAGAAGTTGAATCTATTACCGTATCCCAATTTATACCGTTGTTTGTTGTATATTCAATCTTAACTTTGGCAATATCGCTACTTGTCCATATTATGTCTTGTTGTGTTCCACCTCTAAAATTTTCACCGCCGTTTGGACTTGTTAAAGTAATTACCGGTGTAAATATTCTAAAATTTGCATCACTTATATCAAATACATCGGCATAATCATTATCCGTAATTCTAACTTTTACGGTTGAAGAAATATCGTTGGGAACTACCCAAATATATTTATTATCTAAGGCATTTACACTATTAATTATCGGTTTCCAAGTTATATTATCTGTTGTATATTCAAGTTTAACAGTTAAAACATCGCTGCTTGTCCAAGTTATATCGTAAGATGATCCTACCCTTAATTGTTCACCACCGTTAGGAGCCGTTAACGTAATGCCGGGTATTAAAATACTAAATGTAGCATCACTTATATCAAAAACATCGTTATAATCATTATCTGTAATTCTAACTTTTATGCTTGATGAAGTTAAATTTGGAATTGTCCAAGTATATTTATTATCGCCGGCATTAACATTGTTAACAATTGGTAGCCAATTAATATTATCGGTTGTATATTCAATTTTAATTGTAGAAACATCGGTGCTTGTCCAAGTAATATCTTGCTGTGTTCCGCTTCGCCACCTTTCACCCCCGTTAGGAATAGTTAACAAAAGTGCCGGGTTAATAATTCTAAAATCTGCATCGGATAAATCATTAATATTTGTATCGTGTAAATCCGATACTTTTATTTTGACTGTTGAGGAACTTATATTGGGAACTACCCAATTGTATGAGCCTTTTGCCGCGCTGCTATCAATAAAAGTATAATTAATACCGTCTGTTGAGTATTCAAGCTTAACCGTGGTAACCCCTACACTTACCCAACTTATAGAATAATTGGTTCCCGCTTTTAAAATTTCTGCACCATTAGGAACCGTTAGTGATATTGAAGGCTGAACAATACTAAATACATTGTCGGATTCATCATTATCCGTTGAATCTGCAAAGTCCGAAACTCTAATTTTAGCCGTTACACTTGCGGGTGCTGGTATATTCCAAATATAACTACCCGAATTATTATAATCCGAAACAAGTTCAACCCAATTAAGTCCGTTATCAATAGTATATTCTATTTTTACTTTGGCAATTCCCGAATCCGTCCACCTAATATCTTGAGTTTTGCCAATATAAAATGTTTCTCCGCCGTTGGGTTTTACTATTGTTATTGAGGCAACAATATTAGCCGTTGTAATTATGATTATTAAACTTATAAAAAGTAATAAATTTTTCATACGCTTTTTCTCTCAAAAAAAAAGTAAACTTTAGTTTTCTCCCGGTCTTTTAGGGGGATTAGGAATTGGGTCTTCATCGGTTGTTTTATCAGCGGGTCGAAATACGGTTAGTGCCAAAGTAACCACAAGAACTACCGCCCCTCCCACATAATAGTACCAAGTACTTCCGCTTGAGGATTTATTATCCTCCTTTTTCTGATTTCTTCCCGTATTTTGGTTAGAAGTAGTAATTGGTTCAACTACAAAAATAAACTCATGGTCAATTGTATTGGGTATAAAGTTAATATCATCTTTATAGTTCCATTCAAACTTATTATTATACCCCACAGACACATCTGTGCCCAATTGACCTTGATATGAAGAAACCGGGTACTCGGTAAAAGTAGAATCTTTTAGTCTTAACTTTGCGGTTACTCTATATTTTTGAGTTAATGAACCGTCTAAATCGTAAAATACATTTACTTTTTGACTATCTACATTAAATACTATATTGGAAACTAGACTTTCCTGTGCCCATAAGCGATTTGAAGGTAAGTTTAACAAAAGTGCCAACAGAATCGTAACAGGTAATATTTTCATAAAACACCCGTCTTTTTAATTACACTAAATATTGTTTTCTAATATTAATAAAAAAATTATCAATGTCAAAAAAAATATTAATAATATATAATTAAATTAATATATTATTAATATTATTTTGTAAAACCCTTGTGATTTAAATCACAATTGTTTTAGAATGCATTTTTCAAATGATTAATATGGGGTTTTTCGTTTGTATAAGTTATCCCTATAAAATCAAGCCTAATAAATAAATTTATATATTGGTTTTGCATCAAATACATTTCCGCAGCTTTTTTAACCTGCTTTCTTTTGCCTACGGTTAAACTTTCTTCCGGTTTACCGTAACTTATATTAGATTTGCTTCTAACTTCAACAAAAACCAAATAATTACCGTCCTTTGCAATTATATCAATTTCATTGTGTGAAATTGTATAGTTTCTGGCAATAATCTCATAACCTAAATTCCTAAGATATTCTTCTGCTAAATCTTCGGCACTTTTTCCTCTTTCTTTTTTCTCCATTTACTCTCCAAATTCTATAGGAATGTAGTCTGTATATTTTTGTAAAAAGGTTTTTCGGTGTAAAGGGGATAAGCCATATTTAAAGACATTATCAAAATGTTCTTTTGTCGGATATCCTTTATTCTTTTTCCAATTATACGCAGGATATTTCTCTGCTTCTTTAACCATTAAATTATCTCTAATAACCTTTGCAACTATAGATGCTGCCGCAATAACAAAAGACTTTGCGTCCCCTTTAATAATTGCTTCGGTTTTAATATCCGAATTAAATTTTTTGTTACCGTCTATTAATATCAAGTCGGGTTTTATCGTTAGTTTGTTACATGCAAAACTCATTGCTTTTAACGATGCTTGTAATATATTTATTTTATCTATTTCGTTATTATCAATAATTGCATAACCGTAACTAAAAGAACTTTTTATTATCTTAACATACAAGTCGTTTCTTTTATTTTCGCTTAATTTTTTGCTATCATTAATTCCTTCTATAAAAACATGCTTTTCAAAAATAACGGCTGCGGCAACTACAGGTCCTGCAATAGGTCCCCTTCCTACTTCATCTACACCTGCTAAATATTCTACCCCTTGTTTATAATAATTGTTGTCAAATTCTTTTAATGCGTTCATTATTTAAACCCGATATAAATAGCAAAAACTCCTATTACCATCATAATTTTTAGCAACATACTTACTTTTCCGTAAACTTTTATATCGGAATGTTTATTAAATAATATTAAAGAATAAATTAATAAGGGATTAAAAACTGCCACTATTATTAAAAAATACTCGATTTTATATATTCCCAAGAGATACGGTAAAGCAGAACTTACCGCCAAAACACTACCTAAAACCAGCACTAAATTTCTTGTCTGTTTTAATCCGTATAAAACCGGAAACGTAACCACTCCGTTTAAATAATCTCCGTCTGCATCTTCCGTATCTTTAATAATTTCGCGAATAAAATTTATTAAAAAAGCAAAAATTGCGGGTATTAATCCTTCTTTAATGTTGCCGGTAACCGTTCCGCCGTAAACAAAAGCCAACCCCGTAAAAAACGAGACTGTAAAATTCCCCACCAATACAATTTTTTTTAGTTTATACGAATAAAAATAAATTACTAAATTGGCAAAAATAACAATAATAATTGACAAAATATTTAACTTTACTATAAGTAAAGTTATTAATACTAATAAAAAGAAATAATAAATTAAGGCATTGTTTTTAGTAATACACCCGCTCGGCAAAACTCTTTCGGGTCTATTAATTTTATCTATATCGTAATCGTAATAATCGTTAATTACATTTCCACCGGCGGAAGTTAATGCTCCGGCAATAGAAGCAATTATAAGCGTAATCCAATTAAAGTTTTCTCCTTTGCAGATTAGCCCGGCAACCATGATGGAAAAAAATGTAATTATTACATTTACCGGGCGAATTATCTTAATATACGACCCTATTTGCCTAATCATTTTATTTTAATTTTATAATATAATCTGCAATTTTACCCAATTCTTTAACATCAATATTATTGTATGCAGGCATTACGCTTCTATATTTTTCCTTATATTCCGTTATTCTTTCGTTATTTCCGAAAGAAGAAGGATTACGCAAATAATTTATTAATTCGTCTCTATTCCAGTATTTTTTAACCTCTACCAACGAAGGAGCCAATCCGCTTCCTTTTAAATCCGAACCGTGACAATTAGCACATCCTATTTTTGTTGCCAAAACCAATCCTTCATTATCAACATTAGAGTTGTTATTTTCTGTTTGGGAATAATTATCGGCAGTATTAGGTTCGTTATCGTAAGTTACCCAAGTAATTATTGATAAAACTACAAAAAGCAATAAAACTGTCATTATCCATTTTTGTGCATTTGTCATATATATATTACCTTATTTTTCTTTTTAATTAGTTTAATTCTTCAGCCATTGTCTTTTGATAATACTCTTTATATTTTTTTATTGAATTAAATATTGTTCGGGCTATTTCATTTTGACCCGATTCACTTTTTAAATAAGCTTCATCTTTTCTGTTACTTAAAAAACCGGCTTCAACTAATACGTTTGGCATAGATGCTCCTACCAAAACATAAAAGCCAGCTTGTTTTATTCCCCTAGAAGGGATAGTTAATTCATTTTTCCATGTGGAGTTAAGTATATCGCTAAATTGTTCGCTATACCGCATATATGAAGATTGAGCCATACTAACCAAAATAAAGTTTTCATCAGTAAGTTTTTGATATCTGTTAGGATCTTCTTCGTATTTAATTACACTATTTTCAAACTCTGCAATATTAATTGCTTCTTGGGTTCTTCCGGGGCGTAACAAATAGACTTCAAATCCGCGGGCATCTTCCGATTTTTGAGGTGTAGAATTACAGTGAACCGATATAAAAAGTTTACCGTTGTTTTCGTTTGCTATTTTCCCTCGTTTATAAAGTTCAACAAATTTATCTGTTTTTCTTGTATAAACCACTTTTACAGATGGTAGTTCTTGTTCTATCAATTTACCTACCTTTAATACTATACCCAAATTAATATCTTTTTCTTTTACACCGGTAACCCCTATGGCACCTGCATCTTTTCCGCCGTGTCCCGCATCCAAAACCACTATGTCAAAATTCCATTTGTCTTTAAGTTTATTTTCGTCTTTTTTAACCTGTTTTAATTTTTTATTGTGTATTGTCAAAATAATATTATTACTTTCCGAATCTTTAAATATATCGTGAGCCGAGTAACTTCCTGATTCAAGTTCAAATATTAATTCCCCTCCATTTTCGTTGCCAATAAAATCAGTTTTTTTAATAATACCTGCTTCAGCTTGGTGTATAATAATATTAGGACTAATGCTTACGTTACTTAATATTACTTTTAATACGTCTTTTTGGTATTTAGCCGAAAATTTTACTCCTTTTTTATCAGTTACAATTGCTACTAAAGTACCGTTAGATTTTACTTTATAATTTAATTCACTTATTTCATATTTAATATTAGAATCTTTCTTATCTTCAACTTTTGTATCTTCTTCTTTCTCTTTAGTTATAACATTTATCTTTTCTAAATTTCCAACCATTATTGTTTTATTTATATTATCGTAATTAAACGGTTTACCTCCGGCATAAGACAAATATTCCAGACTATAATCTAAAGGAATAAATAAATCATCATTTACATATTTTACCGATTGTGCCAATTGATAAACTTTTTGATTGTTGTCTCGTCTATCGGTTATAATAATAAAATGATTATTTGCTGTAAATTTAATATTAAAGTTATTAAATTTAATTTCAAGTTTCCCCGATTCCTTATTATAAAAATAGTTGCAATTTAAGCCCATGGCAATATTTTTTGCAGAACAATAAAGCAGATTATTAGATTCAAACGATGATATCGGGAAAGCTTTATTTTCACCTTCAATAACTAAAGTAACTTTATTTTGAGCATTTAGAACCACATTAAAAATAACAAAAATTAATATTAATATTTTTCTATTCATTATTTACCCCACTTTGGTAACATAAATCCAACCTTACTTTTATATTTTTCATACTCATCCAAAAAGTATTTTGCCAATAGTTTTTCTTCCAAATAAGCGCGTTTTACAAAAAGGGGAATTTCCAAAATAATTACAATAGGCACTATTAAATACGAACCCAAAGCTATTCCGGCTCCTAAATCGCTAATTATCTGAAATAAATACTGTGGATGTCGTATAATTTTATAAATTCCTGAAGTAACAAGCTGATGTTTATTAAAAATTATTATTTCCTGCGAGTAATTATTTCCCATAGTTTTAAATGAATGCACTTGCAAAAACGAACCCAAAGCGAATAAAATAAGTCCTATTACATTATAAATTAAATATTTTTCATTAATAGATATCGTTCCTATATTGAAAATACCTAATACAATTAATAATAAAATTGAAGCCGATATATTGGGCGGAACTTTTTGTAGATACGATTTAGGTTTTTCTTTATACTGACTAACCGCTGCCTTTAAACCTTTTTTGGCTCCGGTCATATTACCGGCTAAGGATAAAAATAATATAATTCCGCTTAATATTCTAATTGCATCCATACAATAAATATTTTTTTTTATTCTTAATTATAAAACTTTATTTTATTATATACAAGTTAAAGCGAAATAAATAGAATAACAGGCAACACAAAGGGTTAGCCCTTTAACTATATTGCAAATTTTTTAATATAACTTAAAATAAAAAAAGGGCTGTCTTTTACATTTAATAATTTACAGACAGCCCCAAATACTTTACTTCAATTTAATTTAAATAATTAAGTAAAAAAGCTAATTTATCTTAATTTTTTACTTAAATAATCCAATAATTCACTTGAAGAAATTCTAATTTGTTCCATACTATCTCTTTCACGTACAGTAACGGTATTATCTTCTAATGTTTGCGTATCAACCGTAATACAAAACGGGGTACCGGCTTCGTCTTGTCTTCTATATCTACGTCCTACAGCACCTTTATCATCATAAAAAACTCGCATATAAGGGCGTAATTCAGCTTCAATTTTTCTTGATATTTCAGGCATTCCGTCTTTATTAACCAAAGGAAATATTGCTGCTTTAATAGGAGCCAATTTCGGATGGAACTTTAAAACCGTTCTTACTTCGCCGTTCACTTCTTCTTCGTTATAAGCATCTACCAAAAATGCCATAAACGAACGACTTGCACCTGCCGAAGTTTCAATAATAAACGGAAAATACTTTTCTTTGGCTTCTTCGTCAAAATATTTCATCGCTTTTCCGGAATACAATTCATGTCGGCTAACATCAAAATTTGTACGATTGTGAATTCCTTCTATTTCACCCCAACCAAAAGGAAATTGATATTCTATATCGGTAGCTTCTTTTGCGTAGTGTGCTAATTTTTCCTGAGGATGATCGTGGTAACGTAATTTTTCAGGGGTCATTCCTAACGACTTATACCACTCTAACCTAACGGCTTTCCAATAATCGTAGTGTTTTTTATCATCACTTGGTTTTACAAAATACTGCATTTCCATTTGTTCAAACTCACGAGTACGAAATAAAAAGTTTTTGGTATTTATTTCGTTTCTAAATGCTTTACCAATTTGAGCTATACCGAATGGTAATTTTTGCCTGCTACTTCCTTGCACGTTCAAAAAGTTAACAAATATACCTTGAGCCGTTTCAGGTCTTAAATATATAACATTTCCTTCTTGTTCAACGGGTCCTAAAAAAGTTTTAAACATTAAATTAAAACTACGCGGTTCGGTAAAATTCCCTTTATTACCGCATTGAGGGCAATTAATAATTTCCAATAACTTTACGGCTAAATTTTTATTTTCTAAAACTTGTTCAAAAGCTTCATTTTTGCTTAAAGCTTTTTCCGATAAGGCAATAAAAGATCCTTCAAATTCCGTATTTAATACTATATTTTTTAATTCGTCAACAGCTTTTTCTTTTTTCTTATCCGCAAGTAAATCGGCAAGCGTATCCAATCTAAAACGGGCTTTACAACTTTTACAATCAATCATAGGATCTGTAAAGTTTTCAACATGCCCGGAAGCCTCCCATACTTTGGGATGCATTAATATTGAAGCATCAAGCCCTTCAACATCTTCGCGGTAGGTCATGGCTTTCCACCATTCTTCTTTAATGTTTCTTAAAAGCTCTACACCCAATGGACCGTAATCCCAACAGCCGTTTAATCCTCCATAAATTTCGCTGGATTGAAAAACAAATCCTCTCCTTTTTGCAAGTGATACCACTTTATCAACAACGCCGGTTTGTGTATTTTTCTGTGCTATTTTACACCTCACTTATTAAAATTAGTTATGCAAATATAATAAATTATAGCTTTTGATTTAATCATCGTTTAAAAATTCTACTTATACACCGGCAATTTTTGTAATATTATGCAATATTTTAAATATTTTAATATATTTGTTTCCTTTCACAATACTTTTACTTGAATTTTTACAAAAATATTTGCTTATTATTTTTTATTTTTTTTAGTGTGGAACTAATCATTTTTTAATTTTAGTTTTAAATACATACAAATATTTATTGAGGAATGTTATGAGTTTAATCGAATCCGACTTTTTTTATTACATTAATAACGAGTTATATTGTGAAAATATTAAAATTAATGATATAGTTGACACCACCAAAACCCCTGTATATGTATATAGCAAAAAGGCATTTCAAAACCATTATAAACTTTTTTCCGAGGCTTTTAAAGATATAAATCATACAATTTTTTATGCCTTAAAATCTAACTATAATTTAAATGTTATTAAAATTTTTGAACAACTTGGTGCCGGTTGCGATGTTAACAGTGCCGGCGAGTTTATTCGTGCTCTTAAAGGCGGATTTACTCCCGATAGAATTTTACTAACCGGGGTAGGTAAAACTTACGAAGAGATAAAAATGGGAATAGATTTAGGAGTAAAAATGATAAAAGCCGAAAGCTGGCAAGAGCTGGAAGCTATTAGCAATATTGCTACCGAACTTGGAAAAAAAGTACCTGTTGCTATTCGTGTTAATCCTAATGTTGACCCTAAAACCCACCCCTATATTTCAACCGGTCTAAAAGAGAATAAGTTTGGAGTCCCCTATAAAGATGCCTTACAATATTACCACAAGGCAAATGAACTGCCAAATATCGAACTAAAAGGTCTGGATATGCATATAGGTTCGCAAATTACTGTAATAGAACCATTTGTTGAAGCAGTAACTAAAATAAAAGAATTATTATTACAGCTTCGCGATGGCGGCATAGTACTTGAGCACTTTGATATGGGAGGCGGAATGGGTGTTCCATATAAAAACGAACATTCTTTTTCTCCTTTTAAATTGGCAGCTGCTTTAATGCCTATTTTTAAAGATTTGAACATGGAAATATTTTTTGAACCCGGAAGATATTTAACTGCAAACGCAGGTGTTTTAATCGGTACAGTCTTATATACCAAGGTTAATAACGAAAAACATTTTATTGTTACCGATACCGCCATGACAGATTTATTACGTCCAAGTATATATAATGCATATCACCATATTCAGCCCGTAATAAATAAAAATAAAGATATTGTAACTGCCGATATTGTTGGACCTGTTTGCGAAAGCGGTGATTTTTTGGGTAAATCCCGCGAAATACAAAAACTTGAACAGAACGATAGAATTGCCGTTCTTTCTGCCGGTGCTTACGGTATGGTAATGTCATCCAATTATAACGGAAGAAGACGTCCGCCGGAAATAATTGTTGATGGCGATAAGTTTTTTATTACTCGAAGTCGTGAAACTTATGATTATTTACTTTATGATGAAAAACTTATAGAGGAATTACACCAGTAACTGGATTTATCAGTTTTTATCAAGCCGTCTTTAAATTGTTTAATGACGGCTTTTTATTTATTTGTTTACTGTACATTGCTTAAAATAATCTAATTGAGTTATAACTGAATGGGTCCAAAACTCCCAATTATGGTTGCCCGGTAAAGTATTATAAACTATATTAACTTTTTGCTTTTTGGCAGCTTTATTAAAATCTTGATTCGATTTAAATGCAAAATCCTCGGTTCCGCAATCCACTATTAAACTTGTATTTTTATTTCCGAATTTTTTTAATAATTCCACTGCACTGTAATTATCCCAAGTTTTTTTTATCTTCTTGCTTTTTTTATAATCTCCCAGCAAGTTTTTCATTTCCCATTTATCGTAAAAAAGTCGAATATCTAAAATTCCACTCATACTACCGGCGGCTTTAAACTTTTTTTGATTTGGCAAATAAAGTAACATAGAGCCGTGCCCCCCCATGCTAAGACCGGTAATAAAAATATTACTTTTATCAACTTTATATTTTGAATTAACCAACGGGTACAAGTCGTTCCAAAAAAATTTTGAGTATTGATTATTCTTTTTAATAGGACTATTTAAATACCATGCATTATAATAACCTTCGGGGCAAACAATAATAAATCCGTATTTATCTGCTAATTCCTGAACATTAATATTATTATTCCAATCTTTATAAGAACCGCTATAACCGTGCAGTAAGTATAACAGCGGGAACTCAGTCTTTTCTTTATATCCGGCAGGTATAAAAACAAGCGATTTATTTTCGCCGGGTAAATAAATTTTAGAAAAGACTAAAGTATCTTGAGCAAAAACAGATATGGTTAATAATAATAGTAATATTAAACTAAGTTTATATTTCATTCATTCCTCATATTTTTCGTAATATAAAACCGTTTGTTACTTTTGTATGTACTCCTTTGTTAACAGATAATTTTCCGTTTACAAATACATATTCAATTCCGCTTGCAAATTGTTTAGGGTCAACAAAAGTCGCTTTATCTATTATTGTATTGGGATTAAAAACGACAATATCGGCAAAATAGTTGTTTTCCAATAATCCTCTATTTTTTAAATTTATTTTTTTTGCCGGCATATATGTCATCTTATTAATTGCCGTTTCCCAATCAAACAATTTTTCCTCTCTGCAATATTTACCCAACACCCTTGCAAAAGTACCATAATACCTTGGATGCGGTTTTCCTTCTCCAAGTTTTCCCAATGGAGAGGTAGCATTACCATCCGATCCGATCATTACCAAATTATGTTTTAATATTTTACGTAAATTATCTTCATTCATCGCAAAACCGACCATTCCTACAGATAGATTTTCATCCAAAAGTAATTTAATAATAAAATCGAGAGGTTCTAAACCATTGTTTTCGGCACATTCAACAATATTTTTTCCCTCATAAATTTTATTATTCGTTTTATTTACGTTACTAATTACAACATTTTTCCAACCACCAATTCTATTTCCTCTACTTTGGGCATAATCTTTAATTTTTGGTAATAAACTTTGGTCGTTTAAACGTTCAATAATTTCTTTATTGGTACCTTGCCTACTCCACAAAGGTAAAAAAGTGCTTAAGCCTGTTCCGTAAGCTATATAAGGATATCTATCTGCATTAACAGGAAGTCCGCTAATATGGGCTTGTTCAATTTTTTCAATCACTTTATCAACCTTAAACCAATTTGCAGGATTGCATGTTTTAAGATGAGCAATTTCAAGGTTTACTTCGGCTTGTTTACAAATCTCAATTGCTTCGTCAATTGCTTCCAATAACGTGTCGTCTTCGTTTCGCATATGGGTATTATATAATCCGCCGTATTTTGCAACAATTTTGCTCAGTTCAATTAATTCTTGGGTATTTGCATAACTTCCCGGTGCATACTCTAATCCTGTTGATAATCCGAAACTACCCATCTCCATATTTTCGGCAAGTACTTTTTTTAGTTGCTTTAATTGTTCATCCGTAGGGGGTACATCATTTCTGCCCATTACAAATGCACGTAAATCGCCATGCCCGGTAAATGATGCATAATTAATGGAAATTTTGTCTTTAAGCAAGTTGTAAAACTCGTCCATGGTCTCCCAATATACATCCAAATCGTATTTGCTTTTTAGGTGTTCGAAATTTGATTTGGCATCTTCAGGCAAATATGGAAAAGGCGAGGAACCACAATTACCGCTAATTTCGGAAGTAACCCCTTGCATAATTTTACTTTCTCCTCCGCCGTTTACCAATAATTCAATATCTGTATGAGTATGAATATCAATAAAACCGGGAGATACATACATATTATTTGCATCAATAATTAAATCGGCAGAAGAAGAAGATAAATCACCAATAGCAGCAATTTTATTACCGCTAATACCTATATCTCCCTTAAACATTTTTTTACCCGAACCATCAATAATAAATCCGTTTTTTATTATCGAATCAAACCTATTATTTACACTAAACCCCAAAGATAACCCAACTGCAGCCAATGAAGTTACTTTCACAAAATCTCTTCTTGAAATTTCCATAAATTAATCTCCGCTTATACATTCAAACAAAATAAAACGTAAATTACGGATAAATTTGTTAAGTTCCAAGTTCCAAGTTCCAAGTCCTCAGTTCTTTGTTTTAACATAATATATATACTTAGTTGTTGTTTATTTTTCTTGATAGTATTTGTAAAGGAGGGATTAAATTAAAGAGATAATATTTAAAATAAAAAAGGGGATTAAAATCATCCCCCGTATTAAAATATATAGTAAAACTATTTGCCCAATATCGCATCTTTGCAAGCTTTAGCGATACGGAATTTAACCACTTTTTTAGCAGGAACAACAATTTCTTCTCCCGTACGTGGATTGCGTGCTTTTCTCTTCTTCCTTTGAGCCAAAGATAATTTACCGATACCAGGAATAACAAAGTCTTTTTTTGCTTCTTTATAAGCCAACAATACAAACTCGTTTAAAAAATCGCCGGTTTGTTTTTTGGTTATATTTAATTTTTCAGCCATATACGCAATTATCTGAGCTTTGGTCATTGATTTTGCTTTTGGCTTTGCTTCAGGTTTTTCGGTCTTTTTGGCAGCCGGTTTTGCTGCTTTTTTTACCGGTTTTTCGGCAGGTTTTTCTTTCGATTTTCCCATAACTTCCCTTTAGTTTAGTTTTTAAGGATTGTTAAATTGTATTCATTAATATATTAATTAAATTTCATTTTGCAAAAAAATTTTTTATGAAAAGTTTACTTTTCCCTTGTTTTTTTGAAAAAAAATACTATTTAACTATATTAAACCTATATTTTTTCCTCACATATTTATTTTTGTTATAACATTCCTCAATTACCCAATATTTTTTTAATTTGCATATTAATAAGTTTAAATATAATTTTGTAGGTCTTTTGTAAAAATAATAAGAAAGAATGAAAATAAGCTTTATACAAACTATAAAGAAATTTAATAAATTATCTATTAAGTACTACTATCATAAATTGTTGAATTTAAAATCAACCCCGGCCGAAATTGCTTTTAGTATAGCATTAGGGGTCTTTATAGGACTTTTATTCCCTATAGGTTTACAAACATTAATTGCCGTGCCTATTTCAATATTTTTAGGTAGCAATGTTTTATTAACCGTTACAGCAACTTTGGTTTCTAATCCCATTACAATTTTACCCATATATTATGCTGCCATAAATATAGGTAAATTTATTACCCGCATTGAAATAGACTGGAACTCTATATCCGTTGTTTTGTCGTCCCCTTCATTTTCAAAAATTATTAATTTAAGCCAAAACGGTTTAATTGTTTTATTTACGGGTACATCCATTCTTGCTTTGTTTTGTTCAATAATAATGTACTTTGTTATTTACAAAATAATATGTGCCCATAGAAAAAAGAAAAAATTGTAATTATTATTTTCTTTTCTTCTTCTGCAATTAATAAAAACGAACTAATATAATAACTTTAAAATTAATATTGTTAATAAATAATATCGGCTTTATTAAATAACAAAATATACTATTTTATTAAAATCATCTTTTTCACATCAACCGAGCCACTTCCCTTAAGACGGTAAAAATATGTACCTGAAGGTAAATTGGAAGCATCAAAATCGAACTTATAACTACCGGCGGGCATATACCTATTTACAATTTCGGTTACTTCACGCCCCAAAACATCATAAACTTTTAATTGCACATGCGAAGGATATTTAACTTCAAAGAAAATTGTTGTATTACCGTTAAACGGATTAGGATAGTTTTGGTATAACTTTAAATTATCTCCTCCGGTATTAAACGGCACTATTTTTTTTGCATAAACAGTTGTTGTTGGGTCTGCTATTCCATCTCCATTTAAATCTGGACTTATTTTTACCAATTCACCCAAATAACAAGGTTTATCGGAACCCGATACATTTTCGTTGTCAGGTGCCGAATCAATTGGGTTTGTATTTCTGCCCCCAATAATAACCCCTATTAAACTTAATTCGGTATTTTGGGGTATTATTCCTGCGCCCAAGCCATAAAAATCATCCCAGGCAATTGAAAATTCCGCACCGGAATTATTTTTATTAACAATTCCGTTTACTTTGGATTTGAAGCTTGTTGTTTTATTATCAAAACATTCAAAAATGTTAAAAGTTTCTGCGTTATTTTGAATTAAAAAATAATCGATATTAACACTATCGGCAAATTGTACATTGAAAGGGTAATCCCCCAAATATCCACCGGTAGTACTAAAATCTTTTATTCCCTCGTTAAAACCGGCATCAATATAAATGATAAAAGATTTATCTTTTTCAATTATATACTCTGCACCAAAATATAAACTATCGCTATCCCAAGTAGCATATAACGAAAATATATCGTTATTGGGGGAAGGGTTAAAATTTTGTACACCGTCTTCTTCTTCATCACTATATAACAACCAATCATCTCTCCAATCGTTATCTGTAGCCTCAATAACTCCGTCAATAATGGGTTTTAAATAAGTGTTTATCGGAGTATTGGGGTCTAATCTAACATTAAGTTTAAACAAAGTACTATCTTTGCCGCCCCTGCTATCCTTTACCAAAACTTTGATTTTGTATAAACCGGTATCTTTAACTCCAGGTGTTCCGCTTAATATTCCCGTGTTTTCACCTATACTTAGCCAATTCGGTGCTTTATCTAAATAAAAAGATAAAGAATCGCCGTCACTATCAAAAGCTTTTATATTCGTATTAAAACGTTGTGCAACCAAACAAAATTTATCTTGCTGAGTTCCAATAATAGGAGCAGTGTTTCGCTTAACGGTAATATTAAAAGTATCGCTTACCGAAAAACCCCAAACATCTTTAATGCTCACAATTACTTCTTGTGTTCCTATATCAAAAAAGCCCGGCGTACCTCTTAATGCTCCCTTTTCATCTAAATTCAGCCAATTCGGAGCTTTATTCAATTCAAAAGTTAATTCATCTTTATTAGCATCACTAAAACTAATAAAAAATTCAAAGTCGGTATCGGTATATGTTACAATATCGTCATTTTTTTGGATTGCGGGGGGATTATTTAGCTGTATATACGAATCCGTAACAAAAACAACGGCTGTAGCCGGAGATACCACAAAGCGGATTTTATTTTTTAACCCGGGTGCCCTTGCTTTAACAACTTCGGCATAAGAACTACCTCCGGTAATATTTTTTAGCTTAAATCCAACCGGTAATTCTGTATCGGATAGAATTTGAAACGCATTTGTGGGACTATCATTAATAATTAAATATGCCCCGCTTCCGTCTTCTTTTTCGCTTCGGTGTAATATATAAATATCTTTTGATAAAAGTGATTGGTTCTGTTTTTTATCATCTCTAATAAAAAAAGCGTTTATATCAAATCTGTTTAATGTTTTTCCTTTTATATATTTTGCTCTTGCCAAAATTAATTTGTTTATATAATCTCTTAAATCAGAATGGAAGTAATCTCTATAAAAAACTGATGGAATTCCTTCGGTAAACAGTATATAAGAATAAGCATACTTCTTATTTCTTATAATATTCCCCAAACTTTTTTCGTTTGTATTTTCGTAATTGGTTCTGTCAAATTCTGTAGTTTCAACAAAGTGCAATACTTTATCCGGTTTTATGCCTTTGTTTATTAATCCTATATCATCAAGTTTAGATAAATCATATACCCCTTTTTTATCGTTACACAATTCAAAAAATGCATTTCGCAATTCATAATCAAAAATCAACACATCGGAATTATTAATTAAATCTTTATCGGCAAGCAAAATATTTTGTGAATTTTTATCTCCCGTAAAATCCAAAATTGATTTAATGTTTTGCTTGCTAAAAGTTTTTATCCAAGTTTCCAAAAACTTAACATCTAAAAAATTTGTTTGAAATAACCTGAACCCTGATAAGTTTAATTCGTTATGTAAAAATTTGGCATACTCAATTAAACTATCTTGAACAAATAACCGATTAAAAGCAAAATACTCCGGTTTTTGATCTCCTATTTTACTAATCCTACGCCTAAAAAGGTCAGATTCGCAATAACCGGAATTAGGATAAAAGAATGTTGCATCTTTTTTAAACCTTCCGGAACCATTGGGATAATTAAAAATCAACTTGGATGAATCGGGTATTCCTTTAGGAGAGCATTCATATTTCTGAAACTGTTCTCCTCCGGTAACATACCCTAAAACTATATCACTATAAATGTTAAGATTAAAAGCTTTAAGTTTTTCAACTAATTTTAATAATTTTTTTTTACTGCCAAAACGTGTTTCTGTTGTACCTTGCTGGTAATAGTCTCCTAAATCATAATGATCATAAATATCGTACCCCATAGAAAACTTACCGCTTGAGCCCTTAGATGGAGATGGTATTAATACTCCGTCAAATAAAGCCGAAGCCAAATTTGCCGAGTTGCCGGTTAATGTATCCCACCAAACGCCTCCGGGTGTACAGTTCCAATAATAACCTTGAAGCAAAACATCGGATTTAACAAAACTATTTGAAAGTCCGTTTTCTGTTTGTGCTTCTATAAATACGGCAATAAATAACAATAATGTTAAAAATTTATATTTCATTAACAATAAATTCTCCATAAAAAGAGTGCATACCTATCCAATATAAAAACAAAATTAAATAAGTTAAGGGAAATATCCAAATTATATCGAAGTTTTTTGATTATTTAACTATTGCGTTATATCATTTTAAAACTTATTTTTATATTTTAATAAATCTATATTAAACAATTTATGATAATTGACTCGATAAATAATTTTAGCAAATATATAAGTATTAACCATAATTTTAAGGATGTGCTTATCTTTTTAGAAAAAACCGATTTAGCCAACTTGGAAGAAGGTAAATTTGACATTTCTGATTCTGTTTTTGCTATAGTTAGCAATTATAAAACAAAAAAGAAAGAAGATACATTCATTGAGTATCATAAAAAACACATTGATATTCAAATAGTAATTAATGGAAGCGAATCGGTTGGTTATGCTGCTTATGAAAATTGCAAAGATATAGTTTTTTATGACGATAAAGATTATGGAATACTTGAGGGCAAATTAAATTATTTTAATCTTGAACCGAGTAACTTTGCAATCTTTTTTACTTTTGAAGGACATGCACCGCAAATAGATAACGGAACCGATATTAATGTTAAAAAAATTGTATTTAAAATAAAATAGGGGTTAAGAGTAATGAAAATTTTAATTTGCGATGATTCTCAATTTATTCGTAAAAGATTATTTACAATTTTATCTGAATTAAACTTTGAAATTGAAGAAGCTAAAGACGGAGCCGAAGCTTTAGATTTAATTACAAGCAATAATTACGACTTAATTTTACTTGATCTTTTAATGCCTAACGTTACCGGAAAAGAAGTTTTGGAAAAAATGTTTGATGATAAAATTAAAACTCCTGTTATAGTTTTATCCGCCGATATTCAAGAAACTACTTTAAACTATTGTTATGAAAAAGGGGCTGTTGCTTTTTTAACAAAACCTCCAAAAACCGAAGAACTTATTGAAACCGTTAAAAAAGTGTTAAACTTATAATTTTGAGGCAACCGTGCTATTAAATAACGAACAATTAGACCTTTTTACCGAATTAATAAATATTGGAGTGGGCAAAGCCGCCAGATTATTAAACGAATTGATAAGCTCGCCTATTAAACTTTCAATTCCTAAAATAATTGTTGAAAAACCGCGCGATTTAATTAAAAAGTTGACCCCTGAAAATAATCTTACATATTATGCAGTAAAATTGCAGTTTGAAGGTTCGTTTAACGGAGTTGCAGAAATTGTTTTTCCATCAGAAAGCGGTAACAAACTTGTTTCGATTTTAACAGGAGAAGAAATTTATAGCGACGATTTAGACGGATTAAGAGCAGGAACATTAAACGAAGTTGCAAATATGTTATTAAACGGTGTTATGGGAACAATTTCCAATATTATTAAAGAAGATTTCACTTACTCTATTCCAAGATATTACGAAGATACATTTGCTAATTTATTTTACGACCCCAACCCGGATGATAAAATTGTTCTTTTTGGCGAAACTCATTTTGAAGTTGAGAACACAGATATTGAAGGAGATATAATAGTTTTGCTGGAGCTATTTTATTTTGAAAGTCTTAAATCGGAATTAAACAGATTATTGAGGGAGTAAATAATGGAAACAAATGTTTGCTTTAAATTATATGATCATGTAAACATAGGTGTTTTTGTTGTTAATAGCAGCTTCGATATTGTTTTTTGGAATAAACATCTACAAGAAATATCGGGAATAAAAAAAACAGACGTAGAAAATAAAAATCTCCTTTCGGTTTTACCTAATTTAGACAATTATATTTTTAAAGAGAGACTTAAAGGAATATTAAGAGGGGGTCCACCCGAATTCTTTTCTTCGCAATTAAACAAATATATTGTTCCTATAAAACTACCTAACGGTGAATTCAGAACTCAACACACTTCGGTAATGGGTATAAAATCGGAAAGCGAGGGACTTTGCGCAGTTTTTTCTATTATTGATATTTCTGACGAAAAAAAGCAAATAGATAATTATAGAGATATGAAAAATAGGGCATTGTTTGAAGTTGAGGAGAGAAAAAAGATTGAAGACAAGTTAAGAGAAATTGTTGAACAATTAAAAGAGAAATCGGAAGAATTGAATGTTACAAACCATAATTTAGTTTTATTAAATGCCAGTAAAGATAAATTTTTTTCTATTATGGCTCATGATATTAAAAACCCTTTATCAGCCATAATTTCTTATAGCGATTGGTTGTTTCATGAATTAAAAGAGTTAACTCAAGAAGAGATTTCGGATTCTTTAAGTTCAATAAAAAAATCAGCCAAAAGTTTGTTTGAATTGTTAGAAAACTTATTAAATTGGTCAAGACTTCAAACCGGTAATATGCCTTACAATCCGGAACTATTTAGTTTAAACGATATTTTTGATTTACTAAACGAGACTTATATTATATCTGCTGGTAATAAAGAAATTGAGTTAAAATTTAACTGCATCCACAAATTAGCTTTTTTTGGCGATAAAAATATGTTGTTAACTGCATTACGTAATTTAATTTCAAATGCTATTAAATTTACCAACCGAAAAGGAAAAATAACAATTAGTGCACAAAAAAGTGCTAACATTTTAACAATTTCGGTAGAAGATACCGGTATTGGAATGAGTTTAGAGCAAATTGACAAAGTTTTTAATATTGAAAGCAGTTTTACAACTTTAGGCACCGAAAAAGAAGAAGGGACGGGTCTTGGCTTAATTTTAGTAAAAGAATTAGTAGAAAAAAATAAAGGGCAACTTATTGTAAGCAGTAAGTTAGGAAAAGGTACGGTATTTACCCTACACTTTAGTATTTAATTTATAATTAAAATATAATTTAAAGTTTCATTTTTACACTTAAATTTAAGCTACTTAATTTTATCCTTTATCTACTAAATATTTTAAACTAAATTTATTTATACTTTTTTATTATTAGAGGCTTTATGCAAAAGATTTTATTTACCGTGGTTTTTATTTTTAATTTGTGTTTTGTTTTTCAATTAAAAGCTCAAGATTATACCGAGAAACAAAAAAACTTTAAAAACGGCAATCATATGTTTAATAAAAGTATGTATCCCGGAGATATCAGTTATGACGTAACTTATTATAAATTAGACCTTAAAATAGATCATATTTTCTTTAATTCAAATTATATAAAAGGTTCGGTAACAACAAAGGCAAAAGCCTTAAATAACAATTTCAATACGTTTTACCTTGAACTAATGAATAGCATGATAGTTGATAGCGTAACTTCAACATTAGGAAATATTGTGTATTCGCATAACAATAATAAAATCAATATTCAGCTTCCTGTAACATTGAATTACGGAGAAGAATTTAACGTTACGGTTTATTATCAAGGAGTTCCGGGTTCATCGGGTTTGGGTAGTTTTGAGTTTACTACACATCAAGGTA
>ERZ795059.1170-NODE-1170-length-30189-cov-10.003219_pt1 | contig 30189 bp, 23 predicted proteins | sample MGYA00375143_ERZ795059 | MGnify/ENA primary metagenome ERZ795059 (study PRJEB30188, sample SAMN05720168) | activated sludge metagenome | isolation source: Anaerobic digester | place: USA | collected 2015-01-07 ... | reverse complement strand
CCTGTTCTTTACGGCAGGATGATCGAGCGTCAAGCCTTTTTTCTTTTCGTCTTCAACCGCTTTAATTTTCATTAAACCGCTCATTCCGACGCCAATACCCGCGATAATCGCGGCGACAATTGACATAGACAGCGTGGGCAGCGGCGTGAATATTCCAAGTCCGAATAATGTTCCGGCGGTAATATACAAAACCTTGGGCTGCTGAGTTAATTGAGAGGTAAGCTCGGTTCCCATATCCGCGTCCGAAGCCGCCCGCGTTACTATAATACCTGTGGCTACTGAAATCAATAAAGCGGGAATCTGTCCTACAAGACCGTCGCCGATTGTAAGAAGCGTGTATGTTTTCGCGGCTTCAGCCAATTGTTCGTGCCGCATCCAGACTCCAATCGCCCAGCCGCCTAATATGTTTACAACAGTTATAATCAAACCCGCGATAACGTCGCCTGAAATAAATTTTGAAGCTCCGTCCATCGCCCCGTAAAAATCGGCTTCGCGTCTTATGTCTTTTCTTCTTTTATCAGCTTCCTGTTCGGTAATCGCTCCCGAATTCAAATCCGCGTCTATAGCCATTTGTTTTCCGGGCATTGCGTCCAGAGTAAATCTTGCGGCGACTTCGGCTACGCGCGTCGACCCTTTTACTATAACCATAAATTGAATTATGATAAGAATCATGAATATAACTATTCCGACTATGTAATTTCCACCGACGACAAAATCGCCGAAGGCGGTGATTACTCCCTCGACGCCGCCTCTGCCTTCAAGCAGAATTAATCTTGTCGAGGATACGTTCAACGCCAGTCTGAATAAAGTCGTTATTAAAAGAAGCGAAGGAAATATTGAAAAATCCGCGGGTTTTCTTAAGTAAGTAACGCTTAAAACAATAACCAGTCCGGCTGCTATGCTTATAGTTAAAAGAATATTCAACAGCCACGTGTATATCGGAATAACCAGCATTATAACTATTGCTATAACGCCGAGCGCAACAAGCCAGTCGCCGTTTTTTAATATTTTTTGAAGTGGGATTTCTTCGACTTTCGAAGCCGCAGCCATTCGTTAAACCTCGTTTAATCTTTATATTTCATTTTATGAAAAAAAATTTTCAAACGCTTCTTCAACGTTTTCAAATTTTGGTATCAAATTATATAGTTTTGTGGAATTGAATAATTTATCTACGTTTTCGTCTTGAACTCCGCATATGCAGAATTTGCCGTTCATATCGGATATAAGTTTGTTTGTAAGAATAATCGAACCTATCGCTCCGCTGTCTATATACGCGCATTGACTCAAATCGAGTATAAATCTGTATTGAGTCTTTGGTCCGACGCTTTTTACAAGTTCATTCAGTTTTCTTTCAATATGAATCGAAGTGTCTCCGAATATTTTTAGAATTCCAACGTTATTTTTAATCTCTTTTGTTATATCCATAAAACTTAAAATAAAAAAATATTATTCAACTTTTGAGTTCAATTAACTTATATAAAATAATATGTTATCTAAATAAAGTCAATTATTTTTTGCGGATATTTTAACTCTGGAAAATGAAACCTTCAAAAAATACTTGAAAGTTAAACGATTCAATGATAACATATTGATATTATTTTGCGTTTTGCATAAAAATTCTCGCGGATTGAATTGTTTAATGAAAGCGTCAGTCAGAAATATTTTAGTAATCGACAGCGAAGATTCAAGCAGAAAAATATACGTTAACGAATTGGCGGCGTTTGCCGGACGAAAAAAAATTTCCGTTAATATTTTCGAATCTGAAACCGCAATGGAGTCAATCGTAAAAATAAAAAAATATTTGCCTAACATAGTGGTTATTAATTATTTTTTAACGGATATGAGCGGAGCGGATATTATTGAAAGAATATTAATTGAATTCAAAAAAAAGTTCGATCATATTTTCATTATTGTATTGATAATCAACGGAACCGATATAACGCTTGTCACTCCGGAAATAACGAGCGTTACGGACGTTATCGCGGTTAAATCGGTTGTCCTGAGAGAATCGCCGGCTCTTGAAAAACATTATCGCGAAATATTCGATAAAATAGAAAATAAGATAAATAATTTTAACGATATTTACGTCGACGAATTGACAAAAGCGTATAATAGAAAATGGCTTACGGCTTTTATGAACGGTTTTATAGTAAAACGCGGCGGAGAAATTAATGACGATAACAGCGGAATAATAATCGGTTCGCTTGATATTAATAAATTCAAAAACATTAATGATACTTTTGGACATGAAATAGGAGATATGGTTTTAAAAAATTTAACGGTATATTTAAGCGATTTTATCACGGACATAATTCCGTTATATTTTTATATCGTCAGGATAGGCGGCGATGAATTTCTTTTTATCATTCCGATAAATAAGGATTTGTCCGAGACTTTCAAGGAAGAATTCGGCGGGTTCGGGGCTTTTATAAGAAAAAAAGGATTAAAAGATATGGGTTTGCGTCTGGGAGTCAGCGTAGGAATAGATTATTGCGATAACGCGTCGCCTGAAAGCGTAATTGAAAAGATAAAAAAAACCGATTCGTTAATGTATGAGGACAAGAAAGAATCGCGTTCAAAATTTTAACCCGTTAAAAAATTAAAATTTTTGTTGAAAATAAAATTTTAATCAATATAATGAAGCGATTATTTACGGCATAATACAAAAGCCGAATTTCCGGAAAAGGATTATATAGCAAATTATACGGTTTATCCTTTTCCGATGAAATTCGGATTAATGTCTTATCAAAAATATTCTTGCAATTTCAGCAAGAATATTTTTGATAAGATTAATAGCTTTTCCGCGAATGCGGCTTATGAATTTAAAGTTTGTTTTTTTAGAGGTGAGTTTGTTGAAAAAAATATTTTTTGTAGGCGCGCTGATTATTTCTGTTTTGTTTCTAAACGTTCAAATATCGGTTTGCGCAAATTATCATCCGGATTTGAGCGAAGAAGAGTATATTGAAATGTTGAATGAGACGATAAGCCAAATAAAAAATAATTTTGTGGACACTGAAAAAATTTCGCTTGAAAAATTATATTTTGGAGCTATAGAAGGCGCTTTGAAAAGTCTTGACGATCCTTATTCGAGGTTTTTACCGCCTGAAAAATACGACGATTTAAAAATGAAAACAACGAGCAAGTTCGGGGGTCTTGGAATAGTGATTTCAAAACGCGATAAGGATTTGACGGTTGTCTCTCCGATACTCGGAACGCCCGCTTTTAAGCTTGGAATAAAACCGGGCGACATTATAATTGAAATCGAAAATGAATCTACGGAAAATCTCAGTTTGCAGGAAGCGGTGGAAAGAATGCGCGGCGAACCGGGAACAAAAGTAAGCATAACCGTGTCAAGATCTGAATTCAAACAACCTAAAAAATTTACCATAATCAGAGACGTAATAAAAATTGAAACGGTTCAATCGAAAATGTTGAACGACGAGATTGGATACATAAGACTTCTTGAATTCTCCGAACCTTCGCATAAAGAAATTTTAAAAGCGCTCGCCGAATTGAAAGCTCTCGGAATGAAAAAGTTAATATTTGATTTGAGAAATAATCCCGGCGGTCTTCTTGACAGCGCATACGACATATCAAATTTGTTTTTAGACAGAGGACTTGTCGTGTATACGCGCGGAAGACATTCTCATCAGAATAAAAATTATTACGCGAAACCCGATTACTACGATATAAAAGAAATTCCTTTAATTGTTCTTGCAAACGGCGGTTCCGCTTCGGGTTCTGAAATTGTCATAGGAGCCATAAAAGACAATAAACGCGGATTGATTGTCGGCGAAAAGACTTTCGGCAAAGGTCTTGTTCAATCGGTGTTTCCATTCAGAAAATTGACGAATACGAATTCCGGAGTGGCTATAACAACGGCAAAATATTATACGCCTTCCGGAGTCTGCATACAGGATACGGGAATATTTCCGGACATAGAAATAAAACCTAAAAAATCGACTGAAGAAGAAGCTGAAAATTTAATAAAATTTATAGATAAGGATTATTCTTTGAAATACGTAAAAAAATATCCGGTTTATAAAGAAGAAGAATTGAATAATTTCTTGAAAGAATTGAAAAAAGAAGGAATTACGATTTCTAAAGAAATGGTCGAATCTTTAATAAAAGAACAATATGCGCGCGAAGAAGGCAAACATTATTTCGCCGATTTAAGCGTGGACGAAGTTTTAAAACGGGCTGTTGATTTATTTACCACTTACGATATTTTTATGAAATCCACAAAAGTTGACGGGAAATGATTGTTGTTCGTTATATTTTTAAAAACCGTTTTAACGGTTTTATTATAACGGCGGAATAGAAGCAATTGATTTAGAATATTTTTTTGGAGATGAATAATTTATATGCTTGATATTAGGTTTATAATATCGAATTACGATAAGGTAATCGAAAATTTGAAGAATCGGAATTTCAAAGATATTGATTTGATTAGCAGACTTATTGATTTGTATAACGAATCAAAAGAATTAAAAAATAAAGTTGAAATTTTGAAAAACGAAAGAAATGTTTTGTCTAAACAAATTGGCGTCTTGAAATCAAAAGGAGAAGACGCTTCGCAGATTATGAATAAAGTCAAAGAATTACCGGAACAGATAAAATTGTTTGACGAAAAAATCGTGGCTGTTGAAAATGAGATTTCGGATAAGATACTGGTTATTCCAAATATCCTTGACGATTCTGTTCACGCGGGCAGAGACGAATCTGAAAATAAAATCGTTAAAGAGGTTAATTCAAAACCGGTTTTTGATTTCGAACCAAAAGCTCATTGGGATATTGGCGTTGCCGCGGGAATTCTTGATTTTGAAAGGGCTTCAAAAATCACCGGTTCGCGTTTTGTTGTTTTAAAAAACGACGCGGCGCTGATGGAGCGCGTTTTGATAAATTTTATGCTTGACGTTCATACGGTTGAAAACGGCTATCAAGAAATTATGCCTCCGTTCATTGTGAACGATAAAAGTTTGTTGGGAACGGGTCAGCTTCCCAAGTTTGAAGAAGATTTATTCAAGTTGCAGTCTTTTAATTACTATCTTGTTCCTACGGCTGAAGTTCCTTTGACGAATATTTATCGGGATGAAATAATTAATTTTGAACAATTACCGGTCAAATTTGCCGCATATACTCCTTGTTTTAGAGCCGAAGCCGGTTCTTGGGGTAAAGATACGCGCGGGATTATCAGACAGCATCAGTTTAATAAAATCGAATTGGTGAAATTTGCCGCGCCGGAAACTTCCGAAGCGGAACATTTGAAACTTCTTCAGGACGCGGAGTCAATATTGCAAAAACTCGGATTATGCTATAGAGTTGTTTTATTGTGTTCCGGCGATACCGGTTTTTCTTCCGCAAAAACTTTTGATATAGAAGTTTGGATGCCGGGTCAAAACAAATATAGAGAAATTTCATCGTGCAGCAATTTTACGGATTTTCAAAGCAGGCGGGCGAACATTAAATTCAGAAGGTCGCATAAAGACAAATTGGAATTTCCGCATACGATAAACGGTTCCGGTCTTGCCGTAGGCAGAACAATGGCAGCTATTTTGGAAAATTATCAGAATAAAGACGGTTCGATAAATATACCCGAAGCCCTTGTTCCTTATATGAAAAAAAGAACAATCGGGATTGATTAAATAATTAAATATTAAAATATTAACGGAGATTTATTATGGCGCTTAACGCTATTGAAGACGTGTGTAAAGTAGAAGAATTATTATCTTTGAAAAATGAGTTTAAAGAAGATTCGAGTCTTAAAGCTCAAATTATTCAGGAAGGCGTAAAATCAAGATTGACGTCTATGCTCGCTCTGCAGACTACCGAACTCGGCAGAATCGAATCCAATCCGCCGGAATTTACCGAAACGTATTTGCGCGAGCAGGACGCTTCTGCTGAAATCAAACAAAAATATCAGTTCAACAAAGAAAAAAAAGTTTATATTATTCCAATGAATGAATTTCTGAAAGAACTCAAAATTTCATATAAAAATAAAATTCAAAAAGAAATTGATATTAAACAGACTGAACTCGAAAAAATCATGAAAATGATATGATATATGCGACGCCGTAATTTAATTTATATATTATAATAAGCCGTTGTATTTAAATATAACGTCAATTTGCAAATAATTTTGTAAACTTTTCAAAGACGTTATATATATGAAAAATCTATGTCTGAAAAATCTAAAACGTCAACCCCCGAACTATTAAAAAAAAATCAGGTATTGGAATGCGAAATTGTCAGAACCGGTTATAATTGCGAGGGAATCGCTTTAATATCGGGAATCGTAATTTTTGTCGAAGGAGCTCTTCCGGAAGAAAAAGTTTTAATAAAAATAATTAAGGTTACAAAAAAGTTTGCGGTCGGAAAATTACTAAAAGTCATTGTTCCTTCTCCGAACAGAATAAAACCGGTATGCGGTCATTCGCAGTGCGGCGGTTGTCAATTGACCTTTGTTGATTACGAATATCAACTCGAATTAAAAAAAAATATTATCAAGTCGGCGTTTAAACAAAACGCAAAAATAGAAAGTATTCCTCTTCAAGAATTTATCAAATCCGGCAATCGGACTCATTACAGAAATAAAGTAATAATGCCTTTTTCAATCGTTAATAATAATGTTTCAGTCGGTTTTTACGCTATGCGAAGTCACAGAGTTATAAATACTGAAGATTGCGTATTGCAGCCTGAAATATCAGGCGGAATCGTCGGCTGCCTGAAGAAATTCATTGAAATAAACCGATTAAGCGTCTATGATGAAAATACCGGAAAAGGATTGTTTAGAAATATTATGATTAGGGTTAATCGGGATGCCGAAGAAATAATGACTGTTTTGATTATTAATGGAGACGATTTGCCGCGCCGGACAGAATTAATAAATCTGTTAATCTCGTTTAATCGAAATATAAAATCAATTATATTATGTAAAAATAAAAGCGCCGGAAACGTTGTGATTTCCGGTAATTTTGAAACTATTTACGGAAATGATTATATAACGGCAAAACTTTTGAACAATAATTTTTTAATAGGACCGGATTCTTTTTTTCAGGTGAACTACGAACAAACGGAAAAATTATATAAATATATTTTTGATAAACTTTCAACAAACGGAAAATACGGGATTTTGTTCGACGTTTATTCCGGCGTAAGTTCGATTGGAGTTTCGCTGGCGGGTCTTTCAAAAATAATTTATTGCATAGAATCAAATCCAAAAGCGTCGATGCTTGCGGAAAAAATCATTAAAATAAACAATATTTCAAATATAAAAAATATTTCCGGCGACTCGTCCGAATCAATAAAGAAATTATTGAATTCCGGAGCGATTCCAGACGCCGTAATATTAGACCCGCCGCGTAAAGGCTGCGGAAAAGAAGAGCTTGCCGCTATAGCTGAAAAAAAAGTCCGTAGAATTATTTATGTTTCCTGCAATCCGGCGACTTTAAGCAGAGATTCGCGGATACTAATGGATTCGGGTTATAAATTAAATTCGCTTCAGCCGGTCGATATGTTTCCTTATACCTACCATATTGAGACCGTCGCCGATTTTTCGTATTAAAATTATCGAACCCAAATAATTCATTTGGGTTTTTAGAAGTTTTAACCAACAAACTGCAATGTTTTGAAAAACTTCACCGCGCGCAGAAAATGCTCCATAACATTTTTGGGGTTGAAAATCAATATTTTTACATCAAACTTTGAGGATCGACATCGATAAAAATCTTAGAAGTTTGACGTTTGTTTTCATTATAAAATTTTTTTATAAACGATTTTGCGGCGGCTAATTTTGTTCCCTTTATTAAAACCTGATATCTATACTGATTTTTTATTTTAGGAATAGCCGCGGCTACGGGACCGAGTATTTTTACGGGTAAAGATTTGGATTTTAATTTATCGGCAAAAATATTGGCTAAATATCTGACTTTGTTTTCGTATTCGCCGGAAAAAATAAGATTTATCAATCTGACAAAAGGAGGATAACCGTAATTCTGTCTGATACTGATTTCTTCGGAATAGAATCTTTTGAAATCCTGCATTGCCGCGCTCTTAATCGAATAGTGTTCAGGCGATAAAGTCTGAATAATCACGTTTCCTTTTTGAAGACTTCGGCCGGCTCTGCCTGCAACCTGCGTAATTAAAGAAAAATTTCTTTCAGCGGCTCTGAAATCCGGAAGATTCAAAGTAATATCGGCAAAAATTATGCCGATAACTGTAACGTCAGGAAAATCAAGCCCTTTGGCTACAATCTGAGTGCCCACAAGAATATCTATTTCTTTGTTTTTAAATTTTTCAAGAGCGGCGCTTAAATAATTTTTTTTTCTTACCGTATCGGCGTCTATTCGTTCCACCGTAGAATCCGGAAAAGTATATTTGCAGGCTATTTCGATTTTTTCAGTTCCTAATCCAATGAATTTCAAAGACGGGTCTCCGCATTGAGGACATTTGCCTTCGGTAAAAACCTCATAACCGCAATAATGACAGACAAGATTTCGTTTCTCGTAATGAAAAGTGAGCGAAATATTGCATTCAGGGCATTTGAACGCGGTTCCGCAATTCAAACACAAAACAAGCGGAGCGAACCCGCGTCTGTTAAGAAATAATATTGTCTGCAAATTTTTTGATAAAGCTTCTTTCATTTTATTTTTCAATTCTGAACTGAACAAAAAATTATTGGACGCGCCGACTTCATTTTTAATATCGCAGATTGCCACATTCGGAATTTTCGAATCCGGATTGGCTCTGTTTGGAAGTTCGAGCAGTTTATATTTTCCGTTAACCGCGTTGTAATACGATTCGATAGTCGGCGTAGCCGAACCGAGTATGACCGGACATTTCTCAATATAAGCCCTGTATATCGCGGCGTCGCGTCCGTTATACGGAGGCGATTCGGATTGTTTATATGAATTTTCGTGCTCTTCGTCAACAATAATTAATTTCAGATTTCTGAAAGGGGCGAATACCGCGGACCTTGCGCCCACCACTATTTTGGTTTTTCCTGTAAGGGCGTTATTCCATTGTTCGAGCCTCTCGTTTGGGGAAAGCATACTGTGCAGAACTGATATTTTTTCTCCAAATCTGTTTTTAAATCTGGCGACGGTTTGCGGGGTCAACGAAATTTCGGGAACGAGCATAATGCATTCTCCGCCGCATTCTATGACTTTTTTTATTGTCCTTAAATACACTTCGGTTTTTCCGCTGCCTGTTATTCCAAACAGCAAATAAGCGCAGTAATCATCGGAATCTATGCCTTTTTCAATTTCAGCTATCGCCGTTATTTGTTCCTGATTCAACTCGAAATCCTTTTCAGTTTCATTATAATTATTTTGAGCGAGATACGATTTTTTAATCTTTCTTATTTCAAGAATTTTTTTTCCTAAAAGAGTTTTTACCGGACTCGAACTGCATTTTATAATCGAAATTATCTGGGAAGTATTGTATTCTCCGTTATGATTTTTTACGAGTTCTATAATTTTTTGCTGAACCGCGGATAAAGACCCGCAATCAAAACCGTCTTGTTTGATAAAAAAAATTTTATTTTCCTCAACTGTTTTCGAAGCGTCTTCTATTTCTTGAGCGAATTCGATAAACCCTTTGTTTTTCAAATAGTTTAAAGCGGATTTCGGGTTTGACCCCTTGAGTCTTGATTCTAAAACAGAGCAAGAAACCGAAGGCGATTCCATAATAAAATTTAACGCTTTAAAATAATCTGGAAATTTGTCTCTGATTTGAATCAATTGTTCGTTTGAAGGCGAACAAATTAGTTTGACGAATTTCTTGGATTTTACCGGGTTTGGAGAGGGAATCATAAAACCGAGAACTCTATTCAACGAACAGATATAATATTCCGAAATCCAATTTGCGAGTTTTAATAAATTTTCAGTTATTACAGGAGTTTCGTCTAATATTGATACTACGGATTTAAGGTTTTCTTCGCCGTAATCCGAATTTTCTTTTATTTTAATTATAATTCCGGTGTATGTTTTATATTGAAAAGATACAACCGCGCGTTTTCCAACCGCCGCGGAAGTTTCCGTTATTTCGCCGGTTTTATAATCGAAAGTATTATCGAGATTTAAACCGGGAATAGCTATTTCGAGAATTTTGACCATATCGCGTAAACAAAAAAATAAATTAATGAAGAAACCAAAAATGCCAGTGATTGATTATAAAAATTCAAACTCGCAAACAAAACTATAATAAAAAAATTTAAAATCAACAATTTAGTTTCTTCAAGTTTCAATTTTAAAATTATGACGCATATAAAAGGCGTGAAAAACGACAGCGAAAAAATCTTATAAGCCCATAGTATATTTTCTATTATAAACGGACTTGCGATAGAAATAGCCGCCGAGACGGAGCTTACGGCAATCATAGATATTCTTGCAAATAAAACGCATTTGGATTGGTCTTTAAAACGCAATATATCGTTTGTTATCAATGTCGAGGAAGTCATAATGCAGGTGTCTGCAGAAGAAGCTATAATTGAAAAGACTACAATAACAAAAAGGATTTTAATTAACATATTCTGATTTAAAAAAAATCCGAATAAAAAATCCGAGCCGGAATTGTTAATAAATCTGAGATTGATTCCTATTAGAACCAGCGCGATTGCAATAATAAAAATCATTAAGGAGGAAATCAATACGCTTTTTTTTGAAACGTTTTTATTTTTAGCCGTTAAAAGTCTCGAATATATATCCGGACCTATAATATATGTTATACTTACGGCAAACAGCATATTTAAGAGCGCGAGCCAATCGAATTTGGAATTTACCGGAAAAGCGAAAACATCCGAATATTCAGAAATCCCTGAATTTTTTTTCATTAAATCAAAATCGATATTAAAAAAAAGAATCAGTATTCCGGCAAGAATTATGAAAGTCTGAATCTTATCGGTGAACACCACTCCCGACTGGCCTTTAAGGGAAGTATAAAATAAAATTATTAAAGCGGAAATAACCGCGCCCGTTGAATAGTCCACATTAAAAATTATTTGAAGAGTTTTTCCCATTGCGGCATATTGAGCCGCGATTATTCCAGTCCAAGCGACAACAATTAATAAGGCTGATAATCTTCTGTAATTTCCGCCGTAAATATTTCCGAAAAATTCGCTTATCGAATAATAATTTTCCAAATCAATTTTAGAAATTATTGCGTTTAAAACAAGCAAACCTATCGAGCCGGAAAAAAGCCACCACAACGCCGGCAATCCCGTATCTGCGGATTTTTCAATAAGACCTATTACGGACGAAGCTCCGAGAATAGTGGCTATTAGCGAAAAAGTTACGCTTAGAATTCCGTATTTTTTTGAAGCTAAAAAAAAAGAATATTTCGAGAGAAATTTCATAATAAAAAAATGAATGCGGCTTCTAAAAAATCGAAAACCGCGTTACTATTTCCGGAAAAGGATTAAGAGCTAATTATATGGTTATCCTTTTCCGATGAAATTCGGCTTAGGGGGTTTAAGTATCCCTGAATAGTTTTTTAATCTTTTTGATACGCCTTGAAGCCGTTTATAGTTAAAATTTTAAATGCTTTTTCCATATCGTTCCGGCTGTTGACTCCGATTTTTATAGAGCCGGGTTCATTATCTCTTACATATAAAACTTCTATATATTTTATATTTATTTTATTTTTTCCGAGAAGCATAGCTATTTTTCCTATCACTCCGGGTTTGTCATCTACGTTAATAACTATTTCATAAATTAATTTAATGATGCGTTTAACCTGAGATTGCAGAGTATCTCTCGTTTTCGCCGACGCGGATAAAAATTGTTTAATCTTTTTCAAATCGTTTGTTTCAAGCAATTTTTTAAACTGATTCAGATTGGATAAAAAACTATTGACGGCGGCTAAAACATATTTTTTGTTATTAGCGAAAATATCCGTCCACAAATCAGGATTTCCGGCGGCTATGCGCGTGCTGTCTTTGAATCCGCCTCCGGCAAACGGCAGAATATTTATTTTATTTGTTTTTAGAAATGTTATACCCGAAGTTTTTACAAGAGAAGCCGCGGTTAAATGCGGCAGATGGCTTATATAAGCCACTATCAAATCGTGCGTTTTAACGTCAAGTATATGAACTTCGCATTTCATAAATTTCCAGAATTCCGTTAAACGCAAAATATCCGTTTTTCCGCTTTCCCTTGTTTTAGTCACTATCACTACGGCGTTTTCCAATATTGAAGATTCGGAATTTTTTACGCCGGACTTTTCCGAACCGGTCATCGGATGCGAACCAATATATTTTTTTTTTGATTCTGCGGTTAATCCTTTATAAATATTGTGTTTTATGCTGCCAACGTCTGAAACGATACAATTGTTTTTTATAAAGCCGGATATTTTATTGATAATTTTTGAGATTGTCGAGACCGGAGAACAAACTAAAACCAAATCGGTTTCGACAAATAAACTGGAATAAATACCGGATGTTATTTTATCGAATATTTTTAATTTTTCTACTTCAAGCGTTTCGCTTTTATTTTTACAGACCGCGGTTAAATGAAATTTTTGCCCGCATTTTCTCAACGACTTGGCTATCGACCCTCCAATTAATCCGGGTCCTATAATTATGATATTTTTTATTTTCATCAATCATCAATTTTTTTTAGTATCTTATCAATAAATTTTTCATATCTTTTACCGCGTTATCAAGTCCAATCAAAACGGCTCGCGAAATTATCGAATGTCCTATATTGAACTCGTTCCATTTTTTAAACAATAACAGTCCGGTTACATTATTGTAATTTAATCCGTGTCCGGCGTTGACGACTAATCCGAGATTATCCGCATACGAAGCCGAATCGAAGATTTTCTTTAATTCCGATTCGCGCGTTTGTTTTGACGAATTCGCATAACTTCCCGTATGAATTTCTATATGAGTCGCGCATATTTCTTTCGAGGTTTCAATCTGGTTTTTATCTGGGTCGATAAAAAGACTTGACGCTATTCCGGCGTCCGTAAATTTTTTCACGGTTTCTTTAAGTTTTTTTTTATTTGAAATTACGTCAAGGCCGCCTTCAGTGGTAAGTTCTTTTCTTTTTTCAGGAACAAGGGTAATCTGGTCGGGTTTAACATTCAAAGCAATATTTATTATTTCATCATTATCAGCCATTTCAAGATTCAAAGAAGTCTGAATCGTTTGCCGTAAAATATTTAAATCTCTGTCTTGAATATGCCGTCTGTCTTCCCGCAGATGAATTGTAATTCCGTCGGCTCCGTTTAATTCCGCTATAGCCGCCGCTGACGCAGGTTCCGGTTCATTCCCTCCCCTTGCCTGACGCAGAGTGGCTATATGATCTATATTTACTCCAAGTTTGATTTGATGAAATACTTTTGAATTCATATTTTTATAAAGCCGAAATATATTCCTTATACGCTTCGGCGGAAAGCAAATTGTCAAGTTCGGACATTTCAGACGGTTTGACTTTTAGCATCCATCCCTTTTCGAAAGGGGATTCGTTAACTAAAGCGGGATTATCCGATAGTTCGGAATTAATTTCAATAACAGTTCCGCTAACCGGAGAAAAAATATCGGATACGGCTTTGACAGATTCCACTTCTCCGAATTTAATGTTTGCCGATACGGATTGATTGACTTGCGGCAAATCTACAAACACGACGTCTCCAAGCTCTTTTTGAGCGTAATCCGTAATTCCGATGATTGCAATATCCTTATCGATAAAACACCATTCGTGTTCTTTTGAATATTTTAAGTTTTTCGGCAGTTCCATAAAGAAACCCTCCTAATAAATTGATAACCAGCGTTTATAATTTTATATAATAATATCAAAAAAAATTCAATAACATAATTTTTATGTTCCGGATTTGAGCGCAGTCAGAAGTTGTTCCAATAAATTGAATAAACTTTTCTCATATCTTTACAATTGCTTATTTAAAAACTAAAATTTTTATACTGATCGCTCTGAAACGAACAGTAAAAAAAATGAACTTTTTTGAAGCGCTCTCGCCGGATTTTTGCGCGAAGAAAAAATTTTTTTCATATTCTCGTTAATAAATTATTAAATTTTTTCTTACTTTTTTATCGGGATATTTTCAAATTCAGAACAATACTGATAATATCGGTAATATTAAATTATTTAGAAAGTATTACAATAGAAGAGCCGGAAAAATTCATAGGTTTTTCCGAATATTTTTCTATCAGCGGAATCATTTTTTTATATCCCGTATAATGCAATAAAAAATTTGAAGATAAATTTATTTTGCCGCTTTGATATTTGCCAAAAAAAAATTTTCGATTTCATAAGTATTATTTTTCAAAATATATTTCGCAAAATACGCAATTATTTAAATTGTCTTCCGCGTAAATCTAATTTCTACGGATGTTTTCGAGATTAATTCAATTTGACTTTTATCAAAAGCGGATTATTGTTTCGAATTCCTTCAATCGTAATTTCTTTGCCGGAATTCTCCGTCAACAATTTAAAAAAATGCTTTTTTTCATTTATTCTTTCGCCGTTTAAAGTCGTAAAAATATCGCCTTTAAGAACGTCGGCTAAAAAAGCCGGAGTTCCTTTAACTACAGTTTTTACTACAACGCCGCGGTTAGTCTGAAGCCGCTGTTTAAGATCTAATGATAAATCAGTAACGTAAACCCCAAATTTTAAAGGTCTAAGTTTCGCCCAAAAAACCGCGTGATAGTCGTAGTAATCAGTCGAATTCTGAACGTAATTCGTCTGATATTCGCCGTCGACGGTAATTGTTTTTTCTTTTGTGGTCGTCTTCCCGTCAGGTTTGGTTTTAGTTTCTTTTATAGTGGTTTTGTGATCGGGCTGACGAACTGTAAACGGAATGGTTTCAGTTATAGTTCCACGGTATTTGCTTTTTATTACGACTACCGAAGCTCCTATGCTTCGCGCAAATTCAACCGCGCTTTGTTTGTCGACCGGCGAAGAATTAAATCTCGAAGTCCCGAGTTGAATATATCCGTTTTCAAGAAACGCTTCTTCCGCCGAATTTAAATCGTCGGTCATATAAATTTTAATAACGTCGTCTTTATCTACCGGTTCGGAAGTTATCCAACGCGAATTACCGAGTCGCTGTTCGTTAATTCCCACATAATTAATCTTATACTGATTTGCGCAGTTTGTTAAAAAAAAAGTTATAAAAAGTAAAGTTAATAATCTCATTTATAAATCTCAAATTCTCCTTTTTTAATTATAATCATCTCAAACGAATCTTTAGAAAGTCCGTTGTGGTCTTTATCTGAAAAATTAAAAACTCCCGATACTCCGACAAATTTTTTCAACGATTCCATCGAGTTCCTTATTTTTTCTTTATCATTAGATCCGGCTTTTTCAGCGGCTTTAACAAACAGCATTAAAGCGTCATAAACGTAGCCGCCGAAAGAACTTGCGTCTTCTTTAAATCTTTTTTCGTATAAATTCTTATAATCCGTCAATACTTTTTTTTGCTGATGTTTATCGGATAATTTTTCGGCGACTAATAATCTGCCGCAAGGAAAAACAACGTTTTCTGAAGCCTCGTTCGACATCTTGACGTATTTTATATTTCCATAACCGTGACTTTGATAAAGAGGAATTTGAAGCCCCGCCTGTTTCATGTTTTTTGCGATTATTCCCTGAGCCGGTTCTATAGACCAATTTATCACGGCTTGAACGTCTTTCATAGACTTTAAAACCGGAGATAAATCATTTGAACTTTTATCATAAACTTCAGAAACCGCTATTTCAATTCCATAGTCTGGAGCTAATTTCTCAAGCTGAGCTTTTCCCGAGCTTCCAAAACTCGAATTGCTTGTCATAAGTCCGATTTTTTTTAAGTTGTTTTTTTTCATTGTTTCAAAAATTCTTCTGCCTGCGTCGCTGTCTTTCTGCGGCGTTTTAAAAACGTATTTCAACAGCGGATTCACTATTTCTTCAGCCGCGGCGCAAGATATCAAAATGACTTGTTTTTCATTGCAATAATCTTTTATTTTTAATGATTCGCCGGTGGTTGCCGGACCGATGATTGCAATAACTTTTTCTTTTTCTATAAGTTCCTTAGCCAGCGCTAACGCTTTATCAGGATTTCCGATTGAATCTTTAGAGATATAAATTAATTTTTCGCCATTAACTCCGCCTTTAGAATTTATATTGTCTATAAGCATTACCGCCGTCTTGTCTTCAGGCAAACCTAAAAAACTCGCAGGCCCTGTTTTAGCGAAAATACCTCCGATTTTAATATCCGCATACAAAGGAGTATTAATTAAAAGTAATAAAAACAATAAACTTATTTTAATAATCGAATAATTCATAGTTTTAACCCCCGCTTATAAATTTTTAATGATAAAATTTTATAATCGCAGTTTAAAAAAAGCAATCTTAAAAAAAATAATAATTTTCTGTCTCAAATTTTTTTCAGAAGATTAAATTGCGCCGTTGCATATATTTATTGATTTTTATTTAACTTTAATTATATTTATTGAAAATTAGTTATACGATAATTTGCCAGGGGTGGCGGAATTGAAAATTCTTATAGCGGGAACTGGAGCCGTTGGCGGCTATTACGGTTTAAAACTTTTAAAAAAAGGCTATGACGTGTATTTTACAGCAAGAAACAAATCATACGAAGATTTGTTAAATAACGGACTCATTTTAGACAGTATTGAAACCGGAATCGAATATTTCAAAAAAATAAACGTTTTAAATTTTCAAACTCTTGAAAACGTCGATGAAAAATTCGATTTGATTCTTGTTTGCGTCAAATCTTACGGCACGGAAGAAACCGGAAAAAAAATTAAAAATCTTATTCATTCCGGTTCCTGCGTAATATCAATGCAGAACGGAATAGAGAACGAAGTAATTCTCTCAAAATATATTAATGCGGAAAACATAGCCGGCGCCGTAGTTATAATATCTTCTTTTTTTGAAAAAAATATCGTCAAGCATACCGGAGCCGGAAAAATAATAATAGGAAAAATCTCGAAAAAAACAAATTACGACATTGATTTTATTCGAAACTTATTTCTCGAATCTAAAATAAACTGCTTGATTTCTGAAAATATAATGAACGATTTATGGACAAAAATCATCTGGAACGCTTCGTTCAACGCATTATCCGTAGTCATTGAAGCAACGGTCGTTGAAATGATTGAAAATGAAAACTCCAGAAATTTACTGAAATCTATTATGAAAGAAACTATAGTCATAGCGGAAGCCGCCGGTTATAAAATACCGTTTTCAAAAATAGACGATAATCTTGATATGAAAAATAACGCCGGCGAATTTAAAACCTCTATGCTTCAGGATTATGAAAAAAAGAAGGAACTTGAATTTAATTACATAAACGGGGCAATTATAAGAGCGGGCGAAAAATTCGGCGTTCCGGCTCCGATCAATAAAACGATTACGGAAATTTTAAAATTTAAACAGAAAAAATATTTAAACGGAGCCGCAAATAAATAACTATGAAACCATTGATTATTTCAGGAAAAGAATTTTCTTCGAGATTGTTCATAGGCACCGGAAAATTCTCAAACTCAAAACAAATGGCTGACGCCATTATAAAATCCGGAACAGAACTTGTTACCGTAGCTTTAAAACGAATCGATCTTGACAATCCGGTTCAAGACGATATTCTGGCGCATATTGATAATTCCAAAATAATTATTGTTCCAAACACATCCGGAGCGAGAACTGCAAGCGAAGCGGTTCAGGCGGGAAAATATATTAAATCCGCGGGATTCAATTGGATTAAACTCGAAATACATCCGGAACCCCGTTATCTTTTGCCGGATCCGGTCGAAACGTTTTCTGCCGCGGAACAATTATTGAAACTCGGTTTTATTGTGCTTCCCTATATCAATGCCGACCCTGTCTTATGCAAACGTCTTGAAGATATAGGTTGTCAAGCCGTTATGCCGCTCGGTTCGCCGATAGGTTCAAATCAAGGATTGCAGACCAAAACAATGCTTCAAATCATAATCGAACAATCCAATGTTCCCGTAATTGTCGACGCAGGAATCGGCAGGCCTTCGGACGCGGCTCAAGCTATAGAGCTGGGAGCCGACGCGGTTCTGGTAAACACCGCGATTGCATCCGCAGGAAATCCCGCGGTTATGGGGGAATCGTTCAAGTTTGCGATAGAATCCGCCGTTTTATATAAAAGCGCCGGAGCAGGCGAAATCAGTTTTTCAGCTTCGCCAAGTTCGCCGGACACAAATTATTCCTTTTAAAAAAAATTGCGAAATGAAACTTAAACCTTTCGACTGGATAATCATAATTTATCAATTGTTATTGATGATAATAATTGGTTCTTACAAAAACAGAATAATTTCGCTTGATTATAAATTTCTGCTTGCCGCTCATATCGCGTCTATAATTTTAATTATGTTTATCATTCCAAAAATTAAATATGCGTTTTTCAGAAATTTATATCCGTTTCTTTTTCTTCCGTTTTTATATAACGAAATAGGACTTTTAAATCATATAATTTATCAGGAACCTCAAGACGAATTATTCATAAAAATCGACGCGTTTATTTTTAGAGAAAATATCGGATTGACTTTTTGCAGGCATTTCGCCTCTAAAATTTTTTCGGAAATAATGCATTTTTTTTATTTTTCGTATTACTTGGTTTTGTTTATTCCCGCGGTATGGCTCTATAAAAAATCTATCGCAAATCTTGAACGTTATATGTTTATAGTTTTTCTTTCTTTTTTTCTTTATTATGTTATTTTCATATTTTATCCTGTCTACGGACCCGAATTCTATATGAATTATATCGGCGAATCCCTGAAGCCAGCCCGTTTAAGAGGTTATTATTTTACTTCGATTTTAGGCGGAATACTCGAACATTCCGAGATAAACGGAGCGGCGTTTCCAAGTTCGCATGTAGGGGCGGCTCTTATAGTTTTTTTAGTAATTAAACATTATTATAAATTTTTCTCGGGAATAATTTTTATTTTTTTTACCGGAATATGTTTTGCCACGGTTTATTGCAGAGCTCATTATTTTATAGACGTTATAGGCGGAATAATTTCAGGAATATTATTTTATAAGTTCAACGCTTTTATTTACGATTATCTCATAACTGGTTCAAAAACAGAAAACTGAAATATTATTATCGCGGTAAGAAAAAAAGCGAATATAATGAATCTATTTGAGTTTAGCCGTTATTTTTTTTGTCGAAAATATAGTTTTTGAAATAATTGATAAAAGCGGAAATATCAAAATTCAAGAGTAGATTTCTGTCAGTATATGAAAAATTATAGCAGGATTCGCAATTATTTCTTGAAAGTTTTTCCCAACCTTTTTTAAACCCTTCGTCTCTGACGTTGACGTTCGGATAATTATTCCAAAAATTGCAGCACGGATATAATCTTCCGTCTCCGTCAATAAAACATACAAAATCGCCGTGATAGCATTTTGGATATTTATAACCGCGCGGAATTTCATTTATTTTCATTGAATATTTATCGAGAGGAAACGGCCAGTTTTTTGCCGCGGTATAAGATTTTGCCGTGAATTGAATAGGGATTTTTTTTTGTTTGTGAAAAATTATTCTGCCTAATATTTTATTGTAAGCGGTTTTATCGTATTTTAGAGAATCAAAAGTTTTTAATTCGGTAATAGGTTTAAAATCAAACGCGGTTCCGAAATTTAGAATACATTTGTTTTTTTTACAAAATTCAGCTAAAAAATCAACGTCTTCAATGCGAGTGTCCGCGGTGATTACCGAATTAATCCTTGTTGGAATTTTTAATTCTCTGCATATTTTTACGCCTTCGATAATTTTTTCAAAGGTATCTTTGCCGCGATTCTTATCGTTGATTTCTTTCATACCGTCGAGGCTTATACATACGCTGTTTAAAAGTTTTAACGCGTCGATGTTTTTGTTTATAAGCGTTCCGTTTGTTATTAAATCAAGATTGAAATCGAGTTTTGCCGAATATTCGATTATTTCTTTTATGTCATTTCTGATTAGGGGTTCGCCTCCTTGAAATTGAAGCAGAACGGTTCCGAGATTTTTTAACTCGTCAAGTATTGAAAAAATTTCTTTAGTTTCAAATTCTTTATAATTTTTTCTCGCTGAATATTCGCCGTAACAATAAGAGCAGTTTAAGTTGCATCTGTTAGTGATGCTGAAATAAACGTTAAGAGGGAATTTTTTGTTTAAAGCTTTATAGAATGATAATTTGCAAGCGCTTTTGAAAAGACTTTTAAATGAAGCCATTGTGTTATTTAATTATCAATTAATTTTTACTTTTCAGGAAAAAAAATCATGCGAAGAAGCTTGTCCGTAAAGTATGATGAATTTAATATCGCAGTTTAGAAGTTTAGCAATTGCTAAACTTCTAAACTGCGATATGATATGTTTGGCTAATTAATAAAACAAATCTATTCTCTATTCTCGAGTTGTTTTTATTATTTTTTCTTTCCGGACGCTTTATCCGTATAAACCGAAGGAAACGCCGCGTAGAAAGCCGCCGCGTTTACCAGATGTTTTATAGGAACCTGATCTTCAACCTGATGCGCGTGAATTTCGTTTGCCGGACCGAATCCGAAACACGGAACTTTATTCATTCCCATTATTGCGACGCCGTTAGTGCTGAATACCCATTTTTTTAATTGCGGTTTTTTATTAAAAATAAATTCGTAGTTAGCAAGAGCCGCCTGACAAAGCTGATGTTTTTCTTCCAGAAGCCACGTCGGAAAATATTTTTTTGTCGGATATTTTAATCCGGTATATGAGGGAGTGTCATACATCAAGACTTCCACTTTAAAATCGTTTGGTTTTAATCCGGCGCGTTTGCAGGCGTCTTTGACTTCCGCAACCGCGGATTTTTCAGTTTCTCCCAGAGTTAATCTTCTGTCGAGATGAATATAAGATTCCCCGGCTACAGCGCATAACGAAGGGCTTTTTGAACTGATATGCGAAATAGTAACGGTTCCTTTTCCCAAAAATTTTTGGTTCGCGGTTTTTACGTTGTTTTTTAAACGTTCATTTAATTTTTCGATTTCCAAAGCTATCCGCGACATCATATATACCGCGTTTTTACCGCGTTCGGGAGCGCTTCCGTGACATGATTTTCCGAAAGTTGTTACTCCAATTTCCATTCTGCCTCTATGTCCTCTGTATAAATCGAGATTTGTCGGTTCTGTGATAATAACGCATTCGGGACGGGGTATGCTTTTTTCATTTAAAATATACTGCCAGCATAATCCGTCGCAATCTTCTTCTTGAACGCTGCCAACCACGTATAACGTATAATCGCCTGTGAGTTTCAAGTCTTTTATAACTTTGCCGGCGTAAACCATTCCAACCATAGCGGCTTCCTGGTCGGAAGCTCCGCGTCCGTAAATCACTCCGTTTTTAATTACTGGTTTAAACGGTTCGCGTTTGATTTTTTTCCATTCGACTTCGCTGCCTACGCCGACTGTGTCAATATGAGCGTCCATTGCTATTATATGTTTTCCATTCCCGATTTTTCCGAATATGTTTCCCATTTTATCAGTGAAAACTTTATCGAAACCGACTTTTTTCATTTCTTTGGCTATACATTCGATAACCTTTTTTTCTTGACAGCTTTCAGAAGGAATCTTAATCATTTCACACATAAAATTAATCATTTCTTTTTCGTATTTTTGCGCTTGCTTTAAAATAGTTTTACTATCTAACATAATAAAAACACCTCTATATAAATATTTTTTTATTTTATTGTTTTGAACATACCGCTCAAGCCGCCGAGTTTAACTGGCGGAACCGATTGTTTGGCGAGAAGATTTTCGCGCTGAATTTCTTCGTAGATTTCTTTTCTGTGAACCGGCACTTCGCGAGGCGCGTTGATTCCGAGTTTGACTTGTTCGCCGTGAATATCCACTATTGTTATTTCAATATTATCGCCTATTACTATGCTCTGATTTCGTTTTCTTGTTAATACTAACATTGAGTTATTTACCTTCTTTTGCTTGTTTTTCTTTAAATTCTTCCATTATCAAATGACGGACGCCGTATTCTTGTATGTCAGAAATAGCCTGACAGGCAAGTTTGTTTTTTGGATTAATTATTAAAGGTCCCTGAAGGTTGGCAGTCATCATTTGCGGATTGTTCTGAGGTATTACAACTATGCTGTAACTGATAATTTCCGAATTGTCCGATACCTGAATTTTATTTAAAAAATCTTTCCCGACTTTTAATTTATATTTGTGTTTGAATAAAAAAGGGTCTATAACTACAAATGCAAGTTCCGAATCTTCTACGGATTGAAACCATGCAAACGGCGCTTCCTCTTCCTTCATCAGTAAAATATATTTTGTCAAATCAGGAAATCCGAAAATGCCGTCTATGACGGTAATTATTTCATTTTCGTTTATATCGATTTCTCCGAGCGTTTTTGTTTTGATAATCATTTAACAATAACTCCTGAAAATAATTTGCAATATAATTTTTTATAATTATTTGTTGATAGTTTATAACAATAATATTATAATGTCAATACTTTATTAGAGGAGAAAAAAATCGAATATGAATTTGTATCAGTATTATATGCCTGTAAAATATTTTTTCGGACAGGATTGTTTGAAAAGTTTCGGCTCTGAAATTTTTTGTTTTGGCAAACGGCCTATGATAATAACCGGTAAGAAATCGGCTGAATTATCCGGAGCTTTACAAGATATAAAAGAATGTTTATCAATGAGGAAAATAGGTTTTATTGTTTTCGATGAAGTGACTGAAAACCCTGAAATTTCCAACGTTTTAAAAGCCGCGCGTATTTTTTCCGAATCCAAATGCGATTTTTTAATCGGCGTCGGAGGCGGAAGCCCGATTGACGCGGCTAAAGCCGTTTCAGCGTATTCGGCGAACGGCTTTAAATACCGCGAGATTTTTGACGCGCAGAATATTAAAAAAATTTATCCGGTTGTCGCGATTCCCACAACTTCCGGAACCGGTTCCGAAGTTACTCAATATACGGTTTTGTCTGATTCCGAGATTAAAATGAAATGCGGAGTAGGTCATAAATTTTTGTATCCGGTTTTGTCTTTTATCGACCCAAAATACTCCTTGTCCGCCCCTTTACGCGTAACTAAAGATACCGCGGTTGACGCGTTAAGTCATCTGCTTGAAGGAATTTATTCAAATAAACGCAACAGATTGACATATCCTTTGATTTTTGAAGGCGTAAAAATTATTCTAAAAAATTTGCCTTTGTGTTTAAAAGAACCGCAGAATATTGAATTTAGAAAGAATTTAAGCGCCGCTTCCTTATACGGCGGTTTGACAATATCTCAATCAAGCACTACCTTGCAACATTCTATCGGTTATCCGCTTACCTCAAGATTCGGATTATCGCACGGGGCGGCTAACGGTATAGTAATGAAAGGAATTATGAATCTATACAACGATTTTGTAGAAAAAGAATTAAAACTGTTGTTTGACTGTTTGAATATTTCGCAAAAACAATTTTTTTCATTTGTGGATTCGCTTGAATATAACTATAAACTCGACATAATAAATAAAGATTTTAGCGGCGATATTATAAAAGAGGTTATGGAAAGCCGCAATTTTGCAAATAATCCGGCGGAGTTTTCTTATAAAGATATTTTTGAAATTTATAAAAGTATAAGCGTATAATCGCATAAGCGGATGAACGCCGTAAAAATTAAATATGTTTTGATAAAATTCTTTAAAATCGTTTTGTTTTTTATTATTAATCTGAGAGCGTTGAACGCTGAAAATAATTCTTCCGGTTATGCGAAACTTCTTGACGATTATAATTCCGGCATAAGATTTTTTAATTCAAAATCATTCGGCGAAGCCGTTGAAAAATTCAAATGCGTTTTAAAAAACGATTCTGATTCCTCGTTTCCGGAATCTTTTAAAAACCTTATAAATTCTTATCTTTTATACGCTCAGGATTTTTCAAGAAAAAAATTACCCCGTCAATCGCTTGATATATACTCGGAAGTTTTAAAATTGGAACCGGATAATAAAATTGCAAAATATAATTCTGGCGTCATCCTGTCGAATTATGGAAACGAAGAATTCTTAAAAAAAAATTATTTGAAAGCTATAGAATATTTTCTTGCGTCCAAAGAATTTTTGGATGATTCCGTCGTTGACGAAAATATTTCTTCCGCTTATTATAACGCGGCAGCAACCGAAACTGATTTTAATAAATCAATTGAATTATACCGCAAAAGTCTTGTTTTCAATACGAATAACATAAACGCTTATTTTAATCTCGGAGTTTTATTTTTTAACAAAAACAGGTTTGATGAATCTGAAAAATGGTTTGAGTATATTTTTAAAATCGAAAACAACAAAAAAATAAATAACAAGGGAATTGAAAGTAAGACTTTATATTTTTTGAGCCGCATTAAAGAATTCAAGGGGGATTTTTCCGAAGCGTTAAAATTAGCGGAAAAATCGGCGAACTCCGGATTATCCGATGAAAGTTATTTAAAAAGCGTCGAACGAATTATATACGATCTCAAACCTCAACGATATAGGCTTGTTTATAATTTTGATATTTTCAATAATTCCATCTCCGGAATTTCAGACGTCGTTGTAAAAATTAACGTTCCTAAATCCATAAAAAATAAACAGAAGGTTCATTCAATTAAAGAAAGTATCAATAAAGAAAAAAAATATTTAAAGGAATTTTCACAAGACGGAAATGAAAATAAAACGTTGATTATGAAATTCGACGAATTCAAAGAATATGAAACGCTTAAAATCATAATAGAATCGGAAATTACCGCGTATCCAAATTTTTATAATTTAGAAAACCTGAAAATCAGGCGGACAGTCCCTGCAAATTCGAATTTTCTTAAAAAGATATTCGGCGGCGAGGCGCATTCGAATATTTTAAGAGCGGCTTACGAATTTGTAATGAACGCTTTGGAATATAAAATTATCGAAGAGGATTTGGATATAAACGAGATATTGATTTTAAAAAAAGGGAAATGCGTCGAATACGTAACTTTATTCAATTATATTTTAAATGAAACCGGTTTTAAAACGAGAAGCGTAAGCGGCGAGGTTATCGAATACGGGGATGAACAGTTTTACGGAATTGAAGCGGGTCATAATTGGTCTGAAGTTTTTGTTGAAGAAGAAGGCTGGGTTCCTTTTGACCCGACCTTCGAAGACACGGGTAAGAAAAATTATTTCGCGGTAGGACGCAGCGATAGAGTTATTACGTCAATAGGAAAATCGAATCGGATTGATATTAAATATAAAATCGAATATTTGTCTTCCGCCAAACCATCGGTCGATTTGCGGGTGACAACTAAAAAAAAATTATCGCGGGCAGACTAAAAAAATTGTTTAATATTTCATCTCCGGAATTAAAAAAGGATAGATTTTATCTTTTATATTAAAATATTTTAATTTAATTTGCATTTTGCCGGTTTTGATATTCTCGAAAAATTGTTTTTCTATTCTTAAGTTTTTTTCATATAAAATAACCTCGTTTTTTAAAAGGTCTCCGCTGATTCTGATATTATCTATTCCGATGAAATCATAAAATGGATCGAGATAGCCGACGCTTATGTCATAATATGAATTCGGATAAAAAAGATTAGTTAGTTTAATTTTAAATCGTAATTTTATTAAATCGGGATAATATAAAATCACTTCGTTTTCTAAAACGTCAAAATAATCGGTTCTGTCTTTTATTAAAAACTTTGAATCGTCGAACAGAAATTTTTTGTCTAATATTTTTATGACGTTTTTTTTTATATAATCGTTTTCAATATGATTGTTAAAAACATTCTTGATTTCGGTTAAATAGTTATAAGGGAATTCCTTTATTTTCGAAAATGTAAAATTTGTAAGAATTTGTCCGTCTCCAGAATGATTTTTCAATATTTGATTTAGATTTTTGTAAAAATAAAATATATCGTTTGACTGCTGGTAGGATTTAATATGTTTTCGGATCTTATTCAATAATAAATCAGCTTCTTTATTCCTGTCTAAATCGGATAAAATATCTATAAAATTATAAACCGTCTTCAGATTTTTTCCGTTAAATAATTCCCCGCTTTTAATATTATCCGATTCCGCTATCTTGCATAAAAAATTATTAAAATCAAGGCACATATCAATAATTTTATTTTTGTGTTGAGAGAGCGATAATGATTTTATGAAAGCGGTCGAAAATTCAATTATGCTCGGACTATAAAAATTGTTCGGATCATAAAAATCTTTTTTTATACATTCCAAACAGGATTTGATGAAAAATAATTGTTCGTCAAGCGTCGAACTTTTTTTGTGAATAAAATAGGGGAAGGGCGGTTTTTCTTCGTAATGAATGATTTTGGGTTTTGATTCGGGCTCTTTATAAATGATATCGAATAAATCAGAATCATACATTTCAAAAAGATAAGTGAAAATATAATCTTTTGGATTTTTTGATTTTTTTATAAAACGGTTATTAATAAAATTTGTTTTTTCGTTGTAATAATAGAAAGAATTTATTTTACTAACGGATTTAGGGATCTCGGCTAAAAATTTTTCTCCTAATTTTTCAATTTTTTCTTTTTGCTTCAGCGCCGTTTCAAAGTTGTTTTTTATAACTTTGATTTTGTATTTGTTGAATTGATAAAAAACGTCGGTGTCTTTATAATCATCGGGAAGTTTATTGAATAAAATATCGTCGGCTTCGTCATACATAGCGTTTTTAATGCAATATAAAGCTCGGTTTTCCAATTCTTTATTTTTATCGCCGGTCACTTCGATTTTAGCGATATGATAAACAAACTCATTTTTTATCATATTGAGATTTTCGGAATATATCGTGTCTTCGCAGTCTATGCGGTAAACGAATTTCAGATTATAAAAACCCGAAGGGATATAATCCTTAAAATCAAGAACTACGTTTTTTTTTATCACGTCGCCCGAATAGAATTTCTCCAAATCCAAATCTATTTCGGATTTGCCGGAATTAAAACCGAGTTGAAAAGTATCGCTTGAAATTTCAAAGCGTCCTTTGATTTTTAAGGGCAATACATTGTCGATTCCAAAATATAGGGAAAGCTTTTTTTCGTCTCCGGCGTTTATGTTTGTCGGGTCAAAATCAAAACCTGCCGGTCCGAAAGAATTTAATTGTTTTTCGTTTTTAAATGTTTTCGGCGACCGCAAGTTGATGATTCCGCTTAATTTTTCTGAAATTCCTTGAACGGAATAATTCTCGAATGTTTTTAATAAAGTGACCAGTAATCCGATGTTAAATACGTTTTCGTCTCCGTATTTTGACGCTTTCTCAAGCAATTTGTTCGCATAGATTTGAGCGTCTGAAAAATTCAGAAAAATTTTTGGCGTTACGGAAATAAGTTCCGGATGCGGTTCGATATTATTAAAGATTTCGTCAATCTGTTCTCTTGAAAAATTGCCGTTTTTTAAAAACGCCGATTTTAATTCAAAATACAAAACGTATTTTGAAAACAAGGCGTTTGATAAAAGTTGGGGCTTTAAATTTGTAATATCGGTTTCAATGTTCTGCGGATAATTTAGCAGAAGTTTTAAATCGACGAACATTATTTTAGTCCGGAGTCCGACTTGATTTGATAAAATTAAATTCGGATTGAGAATTCTAAAAACTTGAGACCAGAATGCCGGAGATATTGTTCTTTTGTTAGAATCGATTATTCTTGCGAGATATAAATAAAATATTCCTTCGTCTATTTTTTTTTCTTTAAGAAGAAAGATTCCGAAGTTGTAATAATTTATAGCGTTATCGGCTCCGGCTCGTATGGAATTTCTGTAATTCTCATAAGCTTTTGTTTTCATATTGCCGAGTTCCGATATTTTTCCGAGCATATAATTGATATAGCTTTTGTTTTCAATTCTTGAATAATTTTTTTTTAATATTTCTTCGGCTTGCTCGTATTTTTGTTCGCGGATAAGATTCTGGCTTTTTAACAAATAATAGGAATCAAAAGGTTTTGACACTCTCAATCCCTTATTTATAAAATAATCGGCTTCGATTGTTTTATTCTGCTTCAATAAAATATCTCCGTATAATTGGTTGACGTCTTTGAAATAAGGCGAAATAGACATAAGCTTTAACGCGATTTTTTCCGCGTTTTGAAAATCCCGTTTGAAATCGAGAATTCTCATTTTGGTGTATAGAGATATTTCGTTGTATTCGTCGTAAAAGAGCGCTTTATTTAAATAATCTAACGCGGGGTCTAAAGATTCTTTATTAACTCTTATTTCTATGGAAGCAAAATTATTGTATATGTTTGAAGCCAGCGGTTTTAAATAAAACATTATTAGTAAAATTGATATTATTCCGGCGATGACAAGAACGGTCGTTTGGTATAAAGAATTTGATTTTACGTTTTTATTTACCGCTTTTATTTTAGAATCGTAAAGATAAGTCGATGCAAGATATTCGAGAATGGCTATATAAAATATTATTGGAACAACCGTGGACGCGTAACGGAATTTGGTTTCAAATAAAGCGTGCGTCAGTATTCCGGCAAGCGAAGCCAATATCCCGACCGCCGCATATTTGTAAAAATCGTCTTTGATGGTTTTTATTAATTTTATGTTTAAGTAAAATACCCTGAAAAGAGTTAATATGACAAGAATCAGACCGGCAACTCCAGTTTCAAGAAGTATCTCGAGCAGTTCGCTGTGCGCCGACTCGACTATCATTTCCGGTTTCGGAAAAATGTGTTTCCAGTTTTCTGTTATTTCAGACGGAAAATAATTCATAAAAGTTCCGATTCCGGTTCCGAAAAAATAATTTTGTCTAACCACGTTAAGAACTACTTGCCAAAGATAAAATCTGATTTTAACGTCCGCCTGATTCAAGTTTGAAGAATTGACCAACCGGTATCCCACTAAATCTAATTTATGAGAAAAATCATCGCTTATAACATAGATTATCAGAAAAATTCCCGCTATTAAGCAAATGATTCTAATAAATTTTTTTGTAAATATTTTTTGTTTGAAATAAAACTTTTGAAAATAAAATAGAATCGCGAGTTCGACGATGAATCCAGCGTATCCGCCTCTATTATAAGTGAAAAATAAGGCGAATAAAATAGTTAGAAAAATTATCGCGTTAAAAACATTTGAAAATTCCAGAAGTTTATTCTTGAGATTTTTGCGGTATAATATTTTTTTTATTAAAAAAATAATCAGCAATGCAACAAATATTATTGCGCCGAGCAGTAATTCGACGTTGATTTCGATTCCGTTCGGCTGATAAAACAAACTGATATTGAAATGAACGGCAAGAAACAGCAATATTAACGATGCCGCTGAAAAAGAAAAAAAATTGCCCTCGAATTTTTTGTATGAACAAACTATAAAAATTGGAAATACGGATATTAAAAAAACTCCCAAAAAATTAGGATTTCCTTGACACGATATTATTCTGAGAATATTCATATCCTCGAATAATTCATAAACTCTGCCCCATTTATAAAAATCATATCCGTAAAATTGCAGAAGTCCCAATAAACTTACAAAAACAGTTGTAACGATTAAAACCGTAAGCAAAAATTTTATTTTTCTGTCGCCGTCTATGTTGTAGACAAAATTAAAATACAAAAGCAGAAAAGTTATGAAGGATAAAATCGATCTGTATGAAACGTATTTGTAATCCGACCAAAAAGACGTCAATAAAAAATAACCGGTTACCGCGGCAAGATAAAATCCTAATATAAATATTTTTTTTTTGCAAGAAATGTAATTGCGCAGCATCGACATAAAAATTAATCCGGCATTAATTATTCCGAGATAGTATAATTTTACTTCGGTGGCCGGGTTGCTGTATTGCGATATAAGAAATTCAGTTCCGAATATAATTGAAGCGATTAAAATCAGATTCAACAAATCTATATAAAAAGCCGCGGTTTCATTTTTGTTCATAATTTTTTTTACGAATAATTTTTTTATAAATATATCATTATAAATGTTAGCGTTTAAAATTCAAGAAAATAATTTTTTGGTTTGAAAAATAATTCTATCAACCATAAAATAATAGTTAAAAAAAAAGTTTGTTTGAAGCGTAAGAAAATTAAACGCGGATAGCCATTAAACGTTAAGTGAAGTAGCGATTCCAATTGGAATCGCTTAAGCGGTTTCTTTGAAAAACCGCCCTTTTCCAAAACATAGATGTATTATTGCGATTTAGATATAAAATCGCAATTTCAGACAACCCGAAGTCAGGGGAACGAATCTGATACCATATTGAAAAAA
>ERZ795059.1167-NODE-1167-length-30221-cov-6.397467_pt1 | contig 30221 bp, 31 predicted proteins | sample MGYA00375143_ERZ795059 | MGnify/ENA primary metagenome ERZ795059 (study PRJEB30188, sample SAMN05720168) | activated sludge metagenome | isolation source: Anaerobic digester | place: USA | collected 2015-01-07 ... | reverse complement strand
GGCATCCACCATACGCTCTTATGTTATTAAACTTTAGAAATCGGCATCAAAATGCTCATTACAGATAAATGTCGTATTAAATAAACACGAACAATTTATTGTTATTGTAAATTACCTGTTTAATTGTCAAACAACTCTTAAAGACAATAGGTATTATATACAATAAAAATTATTTGTCAAGAAAAATCCAAGACAATAAAAAGCCCCAATAAATACGGGGCTTTTATAATGTTTTGCAAACTCAAAAAACGGACTGATTTTTTACGAATTTTTATTTGTTTGAAATTTTACCTATTTTTTGAAAGTGATTTTTCCCGCACGCCGCGCCTGCACTTCCTTACTCGCTTTGACATATCCTTTATTAAGCTGACCTAGCCTGGCATTATCAGCCAAAGTCCCCCCGGGATGCTTGTCGCCGGCTTGTTTTTCAATCACACCCAAATCATCATATTTAGAATCTACGTGACAACGACATTCACCGCCGCAATCACATTCTCCCCCACAATCGCAACCCTCACAATCTTCATCCACATATTCGGCGCCGGGCGGCAAATCATCATTATATTCTTCCAACGGCTTACCTTCCACGGTAATTGGCGGTTGAGGTTCTACTTGTTTTTGTTTTTCGCCAAAAAACTTGGCAAAGGGGTTGTCCATAGTATTTTAAATTTAAAATAAAATATCATCATCTTCCTCTATGATCTGCTGATTAAAACTGTTAAGCCATTCCTGTATCTTTTGCATTTCCGCACCAACATCACCATTGGCCGGCAACGCCGTTTCAACTTGATTAGAATCAGCGCCAACAACAAAATCAAAAGCTTGATTAAAAATACTTTCAACTTCAGAATGAGTTAAATTACTGCCAAAATCAGTTAAAATAGGGTCAATAAATTTAGCAAGTAACCACTGTTTATCCGACTCATTTCTAATATCAAAAAACGAATTAATCTTTTCCAATACCTGTTTTATATTCTCTACTGAATAATTCTTAAAATTGACGAAAGCTACCTCAGCCAAAGGCTTAAAGTTCAACAAAAATTCAATCCGCTGCTGTTGAACTCCACCCAACTTTGTCAATAAATCACGGGCCCTTTCCTTTAATTCCTCAGATGATTGCCCACCGGCAACATCTTTCCAAAAATCATCAATACTTCCCCTAATACTATTCAAACTCAATGAATCTTTAAATTTTTCCCCTAACACCGTCAGAGCCCCCTCAACTATTTTTGCATTCCCCTGATTGGAACGTTGGTCACGCCCCATTGATTTGACTAAATTATCATCAAATCCCAACATTGGCCCCGCCTCCGCTGATTGATCGTTTCGCCCAATCCCATTTTCCTCTTGAAAACGCTTAACTGCCTCAGTAGGATCACCATCATAATAAATAATATGCTTAGGTCGAACATCAGGATGGGCGACAAAATATTTTTCCCAATATTCTCTTGCAGTAATGGCATTAGATGGTTGTTTCATCCACAAATCCAAATTAGCGCTATCCATTGAACCAAAAATAAAATCATTAACTAATGTTTCCACATTAGACTTACCTTGCATGATATCATCAGTAAGATAATCAACAAACGAGGATGAAATCTGAACTTCTATTCCCTTTGAACGCAAATCTGTTTTTAGTTGATCTAAACGCGCTTTCACCTCTTCCTTCAAAACATTTGAATCTAAATTCTTTTTAGCGGTTAAATCCCCCAAAAAACCAGCCAATAAAGATTTAATGTCTTCTTTGACAATTAACTCTCTTTTCACATTTTCACCTTCTCCTTTAAGTTCTGACGCGTAACGCGAACCGGTTTCTGGGTCAACCAATGTACTGGAAGGCAAAAAAACCAAACCGGAATCAACTGAAATACCTTGTCCATTCTCTGACCACACAAAAACATCATTCCATTTTTGTTCCTGATCGGACTCTAATAAATTAACTTTCCTAGAAGCACCTAAGCTATTTTGAGATGCCACAAAATCCGTCGGATACAACATAAACACTTCATTTCCCCTTTCTGCTCCATACATCAAATCGCTGACCATTTGTGACGCAAAATGCAAAGCGGTTCTATCGGCAAATTTTGGTGCAGAAGCACTATGAACATTTAAAAACTGGTGTAGCTTCTGTAATGCTTCGCTAAAACTATCGGACTGAGTTATTCCTTGCGTATCAAGAAGTTTACCGACCGTTTCAGAATCAATATTTTTCAAATCAACAACCCCATCAACCACCGACATCGCCGAACGTTGCATTTTCCCATTCTCCAATATAGCTTTAAACCCTTGCGAATATTCCTTGAAGCCGGCAGTATGCTGTGCCAAACCCAAATGATCTCGAAATCCTTGACGAGTAACATGAGAAAAATATTGTGGATTTAATTTTTTATACAAAGAAATATATTCTTCAGTAGACAATTCTGCCAAAACTTCACCCTTTAAAAATTCTTTCTTTTCCTCCACTGTTAATGAAGTTTTTTCAGGATTTTCTATCATCAAACGTAATTGTTGTAAGCGATTTTGATTTTCAGGGGATAAACTACCAGCCGATTCTTGGTTACTTGTAAAACCAATCTGTTCCACCGACTGACGCAAACTCCGACTTGGTAAAACAAAACCATGCTCGGCTGTCGCCTCCAAATTAGAATCAACCGGTTTCTCTATCACACTCTCAACTTTCTCAGAACTGACCGGCTCCACTATTTGTTGTGGATCCAAAATTTTTTCATGCATATAAATATAAAAATTTCATTGAAAATATTATAGCACAAAAACGCTATTTTCTAAATTGTTTTCAAATATTCCCCCAGATCAGCCAAATTTTCAAAAACCGCATAACCGGCCTGCTCATAATCGTCAATGGTCCAATATTTACGATTGATTAAACCGGTAATCAATAAACCGGGGAAAGCGGCGCGCACTTTTTCATTTTCCCCCAATTTATCATTGATAAACAAAGAACGAGCAAAATCCGCTGAAAATTTTTCAAGCACAGCTTCCTTGCCATCCGTACCAATAACAATTTGCTCAAAAAAATCAGCAATCCCCAGAGAATCAATTTTTAATTGCTGATAAGGTGGGTTGCCATTACTCACTAAAATTAAATGTTCAGTTTGTGTTCGCAGGTATTGCAAAAACTCCCGCGCTCCCGGCAATAAATAGTTGGTTTTTAGCAAATCATACATTTTCCCCAAAAGTTCAGGGGGCAATGTGTAAGATAAATCCCGCAACGCCACCAACTGATTTTCAAAAGTATAGATATCAATAATTTTTTTATAAGTACTTTGGGCAAGATCCATGGGCACCCCATATTCCACCAGCAAATCAAAAAGCTTAGCCTTGTATTTTTTAGTGTCCATCAAGCTATCGTCCAAATCAACAAAAATATAATCAAAACGCATAATTAATTTTTATTTTTAAAAATATTTGATTCTAAAAAGCGCGGGCGAAAATACCGCAGGGCAAGAAACGTTCCCCGCCCTTCTCCGGAATCAACAATTCACCGGACTCAATGGTGGCGAATTTGTCGGACAAAACGGTTTGCACGCTTTGATGATAAGCTAAGGCAGAATAACCGGACGCGTAACCATTTACCAAAACGAACAATGGCTTGTCAGTTAACAGTTTGGCACAGTCAGCCACGAACGGCACAAAATCCCGTTCGATTTTCCATAGCTCGCCGGTCGGACCGTGGCCGAAAGCCGGCGGATCCATAATAATGGCATCATATTTGTTACCGCGGCGCAATTCACGTTTCACAAAAGCGACAGCATCATCAAGCAACCAACGAATCGGTTTTTCCGATAAATGCGAAAGTTGGGCGTTGTCCTTGGCCCAATTCAAAGCGACTTTGGAAGCGTCCACATGGCACACGCGCGCCCCCGCCGACGCCGCCGCCAAAGTGGCGCCACCGGTGTAAGCGAATAAATTTAAAACGGAAATATCTTTTTTCTTGCTATCTTTAATTTGTTTGTAAATCCACTGCCAATTGGCCGCCTGTTCCGGGAAAACGCCGGTATGTTTAAAAGCGGATAATTTAATCCAGAATTTCCAACGATCAATTTCCACCGGCCAACGATCAGGCAGGGCTTTTTTCAATTGCCACTTTCCTTGCGCGGAAAAATTGGCATCGGCTTTTTGCCAATCCCGTTCAGTCAAATTTTGCGGCCACAAGGCTTGCGGATCCGGCCGCCTCACCACGAACTTACCATAACGCTCCAATTTCTCTCCGGCCCCGCTGTCCAACAAATCATAATCCGTGGCGGCCGGCATACTTAAAAGTTGTGAATACGAATGCTTGGTCTTCATAAATTATTTATTTTTATTTTAATAAGGATATAACTTAGCGAAAATATTCACCGGACGATCTTCCAAATAAATATCCGGCTCGGATAAATATACATCAGCTAAAACACTTAACTCATCCTTAAAGGCCGCCAACAAACCGTTAACATTCTCATCAGCCGGCCACGCCCAGGCGGTCGCGTCCACCTTGCCCAAATAATTGCAGGCGAACAAAGCTTGCTGCGCGCGAAAATGATCACTGATAAAAATCACTTTAGAAATGGAAAAAACTTCGTGTAAACGACGGCAAGTGTGAAAAGGTTCGGGACTGTGAAAATCCGGATACAAATCCGCTTCCGCCACGCCCTTACCGATAAAATAATCCATGATTGTTAAAATGCGATTTTCTTTATTTTCGCGCAACTCGCCACTAACCACAATCTTACTGATTTGTTTATCTTGATAGGCCTTCACAACATTCAATAAATAAATGGATTCATCAATCGGATCACTGACCGAAGCGGCAAACAACACCGCCACCCTATCTTGAAACCTTTCCGCTTCCACAGACTCACCATAACTGAGCAATGGTTTTTGCCCGGCAAAAAAATAACTGTGCGTTCCCCAGACCATGATTGCGCCCAACGTCACCACAAAAAGCAAGAACAACAGAAATCGATACATAAAAGTTTAAAAATTTATTGATTCATCGCTGATATTATAACAAGCAAAATCAAAAAAAAGCAACAAAATTGACAATACTTGGCGAAAAATGATTTAATATGGGCAACTTGAAAGGAGGCAAACATGGCAAGCAAAGAAAAGGCCATCTACTTAGTAATTGATATCAATCACATCAACAGCACCCTTGCTGTAATGACCACCAAGAGACAACTGGCCTTTAAAGCTGAAAAAACGGCCGCCACGATGGATATTGGCATTAAGAATCTCAAAAAGTCTTATGACCAATTAAAAGGCCAATCCGATTATAGAATCGTGAAACTGCTCTGCGCTGTTCCCAAACCGAACACCGAGAATGGCACTTTCACGGACTACCGCATGCTGCCCTGGAACAATCAGCCACTGCTTGTTCACTTGGCACACACTTTCAAATGTCCGGTACAATTGGTCAATCGCTATGAGCTGGAAGCGCTCGGCGAAGCGACCTTCGGAGCCGGAAAAAGTGACCGGGTAATGATGTATTACCACGTTGGCAACAACGTTTCCGGAACCTGCATTGTGGAACAAAAGCTGGAAAGATCATTTTTCCGCTATCGCCCCGAACACCAGCTGATCGCCCAAACGCACGGAAACTACCAGACACTGGAAGAACTGATTTCCCTGCGCAACTTGGAAGAACAGCTCAACCGCAGCAAAGAAAACATCAGCAAAAGCACCTTGCTTGCTGAAATGGAACAACACCTGGCGGTGGGACTGTTCAACGGTATGACGCACTGGGGGCAGCCCGGTGTCATCGTCATCGGAGGGAGCCTGGCCCATGACCTTTCTCCGAAAAACATTCGGGAAGCACTGGAAGCGCTGGGCACCGGCAAAGCACCGAAAGTCAAACGCGCGGAAAAATCCGGCTATGGTCCGCTCTACGGCGCCCTCGCCCTGATCCGCGCCGAAAGCAAAAAACCGGCTCCGGCCACGGACGAAGCCGAAGTCTAAGAATCACGAAACTCCCAAAATCAGGGAGTTTTTTTAGTTGCCATTTAAAAATAAAAGGATTATAATAAAAATTAAAGCAAATTACTTATGACAAACAATTCGTCAGGAAAACTGAAAATTTTGGTCTTGGCGACCATGATTTATCCTGATTATTTTGGGGGCGCCGCCAAAGTCGCTTTTGAGCAAGCTCTGCAATTGCAAAATTTGGGCCACGATGTGACCATCATTACCTTGAAAAAACATCATTATTTTGCAAAAGAAGAAAAAATTTACGGCTTGCGTTTTTTGCGTTATGACAACCCGGTGATGCGCCGTATGTTTGGCAAAAGCATTACTGCCGGTCATTCCCTCAAAAAATATTTAAATTCTCTGAAACTCAAGTTTGATGTGGTAATCAGTCACTACCCGCACGACAGCCGCGCTTTTTTTCGCAGTCAATATAAAAATGTTCCACTACTCTATACTTTTCACGCCCCGTCCAAGAAAGAAATGTCCATTCAGAAATTGAATTTTGAACATCGCCACTGGTGGGGACGTTTTTTTCATAATGCCTTTGTCACCTGGACACATCGTTGCGAAAATTATTCTTTAAGCCACGCCACGTCCATCGCCGTGATGAGCCATTTCATGAAAACCGAGTTAATCACCACGCACGAAAATATTGATAAAAACAAAATCCACATTTTATCCTCCGGCGTGGATATCAATGCTTTTCAAGTGGCGACACCGGAACAACGACAAGCGCTGCGCCAGGAATTGGGCTTCAATGATGAAGAAATGATTTTTTTGACGGTGCGTCGTTTAACGGAAAGAATGGGCATTGAAAATCTGATTAGCGCTACCGGTTATCTGACAAAAAAATATCCGAACTTGCGCGTCAAAATAATCGGTGACGGCTTGTTAAGAAAAACTTTGCAAAAACAAATCAAAGATAACAAGTTAAGCGATTTCGTGGATTTGATTACCGAATTGATGGATCAAAAGAAACTGTTAAAATATTACCAAGCGGCCGATTGCTTTGTTCTGCCGACAAAATTATTGGAGGGTTTGGGCATCGCCACACTGGAAGCGTTGGCTACCGGCTTACCGGTTTTGGGAACACCGGCCGGCGCCACTCCGGAAATTTTGGAAAACATCAATCCGGCGATGATCTTCCGCTCCACTCGACCGGAACACATTGCCATGGGAATGCAATGGTTCATTGAAGAAGGTCACAAACTAAGTTTACCGGAACAATGTCGTGATTATGTGGTAAAAAACCACAATTGGAAAAGCATTATCAGCAATTTGGAGAAAGTCTTATATTCAATTAAAAAATAAGTTGACACTGCCTAAGCGCTTTGTTATTATATGGATTGTTAAGAGATTAGTCACAATTATTCGGGGATCGTCTAATGGCAGGACAGTGGCCTTTGAAGCCATTAATCGGGGTTCGACTCCCTGTCCCCGAGCTAAATAAAAATTCCGCGCTTTAGTGCGGGATTTTTATTTTTTGCTTCGGGAAGTGGAGTCGAAGTTTATCCCCGGAGGGGGACTCCCTGTCCCCGAGCAAAAATAAAAACACTCCCAAAATTGGGAGTGTTTTTATTTTTGTTTTGTGGTTGGCAGGGAGTCGAACGGGCAGGAGCGAGCTGTGAGTAATTTTGGAAAAAATATGTCTTGAACCAGGATTAAACTGTGAATCCTCCCGCGAAGCGGATAGACTGATCAACTATGATAAAAAAAATCATAGTCCATCAACCTAATCAGACGAATCAAAGTTCAAAAACTAAAGCCCCTGTCCCCCGAAAATTTATATATTGTTTATACTAAAAATACCCTCTTTCTTCTTTGCGGTTTTTTCTCGCACCACGCTCAGCGGAAATTCTTTTTGCTTTCGGATTATATCGTTTTTGAGAACGATTTTCCGTCTCCTCCCAATCAATTATAGCAAAAAAACGCCGTGCTTGCTATGATAAAGACATCAATCAAGAAATTTAAAAATATGAACTACCTTTTTCTCTTCCTTATGCTGGGCATTTATGCCGGCTTGCACTTCCTGCTCTATCTGGCGACCGTGACGCTGTTTTCCATCAGCACTTTAAAATTCAAACTGATTATTTTGGGAATTTACGGCCTGCTCGCTTTGAGCTTTTTCGGCACCATGATTTTATCCCATTACAGTGACAACCCCCTGACCCGCGTTCTGTATTTAATTTCGGCGCTATGGATTGGCATGCTGATATTTTTAGTAATCACTTTCACGCTAGCCTGGATCATCGGTATATTTATCAAAAACCCGGCCAACCTGAAATTGATTTTAGGAATTGGCGCCTTAGTGGTATCCGGCATTCTTTTAATTATCGGCTACTACCAAGCCACGCGCCCGGCCATCACTCTTTTGGACATTGGCATTGCCAATCTGCCGACAAGCTGGAGCAACAAAAAAATCGTACAACTGAGTGATCTCCACCTGGGAAGAATCCACGGAAAAGATTTTTTAAATGAAGTCATCACCCGCGTTAATAAATTGCAACCGGACATTGTTTTTATCACCGGCGATTTGTTTGACGGTTTGGGGGACCACGTGGAAAATTTCATTGCTGATTTTTACAAATTACAAGCACCGTTGGGAATTTACTTTGTAACCGGCAACCACGAATCATATCTGGGCGTGGATAAAGTTTTGACTTTATTGGAAAAAACGCCGATTGTGGTTTTGAATAATGAATTAAAAGAGGTTGACGGTTTGCAAATCATCGGTTTAAGTTTTGTGGATTTTGCCGGTGAACAAGATAAAAATATTTTAACGACCTTACCCGGTTTTGACGGGGAAAAAGCAAACATTCTCCTCTACCACGAACCGATTGCTTTAGGACGAGGAAAAAACATGAACGGCAACGGTCACTCGGAATTATATTTCGGACCGAAAACCGATTTCACGGTGCAAGAAAACAATGGTATCGATTTGCAATTATCCGGTCACACTCACGCCGGTCAATTCTTTCCATTTACACTTTTAACAAAAATGATTTACAAAAATTATCATGCCGGGCTTCACCAAATCGGGAATTTCCAATTATACGTGAGTGGCGGCACGGGCACCTGGGGGCCACCGCTGCGCTTGGGCACGCGCGGCGAAATTGTTTTGATTGAGTTGCATCAAAAATAAAAAAGGGCGAATTAACACTCGCCCCGACTGAATTTGCAAACAACGAAAGTGAAAAGAACTAACGCGCCGGCGTCAGGTTGGTGTTGAATTCGCTTAACTGAGAATCAAACCAATCCTGAGCGAATTTAACGCGCGCCGCCTCCATCTCCCCATTGGAAAACGAAATACCGTTTTCACTGAGAAACATTTTAAGCACAATGAATTCCTGCTTACTTTCCTCTCCAATGGATAAAGGCTCTTTTCTTTTTTGCCACAACAAATAGTCGCGACACATCTGATAAACCAGATCCGACACAATTTCCATCTGAGGCCGAAAGTTAATCGGCATTTTGGAAAAGCGAATCGCCGTCAACCAGATGGCGTTGCCAACCATTTTTACCGATTCGGTATCACGCCCCACTGTCACAAACGTTCTCCAGTCATGAATGTCTGACGGCTTCATCGGCGACAAGCCCAAAGACATTTGTCGTCGAACCAACATCAAAAAACACAACTCATTGAAACGTTCCTCGCTAATCACGACGCTCGCGGTGTTTGCCATGATTTCCCTCCTTTGGCAAAAGTTAAAACAACAACGCCTAACTTTCGTCTAAAAAATAGCACAAAAAAAACTAGATTGCAAAAAAATAGCTTCGCCCACGGGATTCCAGATAAATTTTTCGCAATGCTCAAAATTTTCTGGAATGACTCGTTGAAATTATTTGCTCTCCTTTTTATTTCGTAAAGTCAGATATAGTAAAACTCCGCCGCTGAGTAAAATCGCCAGCAAACTCATCAACTGGAACCAACGGAACGGCCCAACATAAGGCGAATAATCTTGGCGCAAAAATTCCAAAGAAAAACGCACACTAGAATATACGAAAACATATAGAGTCAAAAAGAAACCGCTACGATAACGCGCTTCCGGCAAACGGCGCGCGTTTTTGCGGTGCAATCCCAAAAGCAACAAGCAAATCAAAACATTGGCGATTGATTCATAAAAAAACACCGGATGAAAATGCGTTGAGTTTAAAAATTGTTCCGGGCGCAAACTTTCTTTGATGGGAATCCCCCACGGCAAAGTGGTCGGACTGCCAAATAATTCTTGATTAAAATAATTTCCCCAGCGCCCAATCGCTTGCGCTAAAGCCACGCCCGGCACGATTAAATCCGCCAGTTTTAAAAACTTTATTTTGTGGCGCCAACAAAACAATGCCAAACCGATTGCTCCACCAATCAAATCACCATGCAGAGCCAAACCGCCCTGCCACACTTTAAAAATATCCAGCAAATTATCTTGATAAAACGGCCAAGCATAAAACACATAATACAAACGCCCGCCGATCAAACCGCACAAAAAAACATACAACAACAACACATCAATATTGACACCGCTGACCTGATATTTTTTCAACAAATGTTGCGTTAAAAAATAAGCGGCGATAATTCCCAAAGCCACGAGCAAACCATACCAATGAATTTGCAAAGGCCCGATTGTTCCTAACAACGCTTCCGGCAAATTAGTATGCAACCAGTTAATCATACAAATCAAAAATTTTATGTTTTAAAAGTAAAATCCGACGCAACGAATCATTCAAACGTTCTTCCGAAATTTCCCCGGATAAAACCGCTTGTAAAATCACATCATAAGCGGCTAACTGTTTTTCCAAAGTACTGACATAAAGCAAAATATCATTTCCCGCTGAAAATGCCAAGCGCGCGATTTCCGCATTACTAAAATTGTTTTGCAAAGCGCCCATTTCCAAATCATCAGTAATGATAACGCCTTCGTATCCCCACTCACCCCGCAAAACATCAGTTAAAAAAATTGATGATAACGATGCCGGATAAAGCGCATCCACTTGCGGATAAGAAACATGACCGCTCATCACCATCAGCGGACCATCGTTTAAAGTATCTTTAAAACTTTGGGCGTTGGCCAAGACTTCAGACTTGCTTAAAGAGGCCGTTGGCAAAGCTTGATGAGAATCAATTTTATCATCAGGGTGGCCGGGAAAATGCTTGGTGACGGGAATAATTTTAACCGATTGATAAGCACTGATCATCGCTTGCGCCAAAGCTGTCCGCTCCGCCAGCGTTCCCGGAAAAACCCGATCAAACAAAAAGGAATTACTTTTAGTGACATAATCCAAAACCGGCGAGTAATTGACGTTAAAACCCAAAGCGCGCAACTGCTCACCACGCTCCAACGCCACCGCACGTGCCTCGGCTTCGTTCGTGATTTTGGCTTGCCCGACCATATTGATATTTTTCAAACGACTGACCGGCCCGCCCTCCTGATCCACCGAAACAAACAACGGTAGCGGCGACAAAGTTTGCAAATCACCAATCAAAGTTTGAATATTTTCGGTTGAACCCAAATTGTATCCTAATAAAATCACGCCTCCCCAATGATTTTTAGCAAACGACTCACGCAATTCCTGAGTCACGGTTTTGCCGGCAAAGCCCACCATAAACAGCTGCCCGACTTTTTCTTCCAAAGTCATGGAGTCAATTTCTTCATCAATCGCTGCCAGAATACGTTCCTCTTCCGTCGGTGCCGGTTTAAAACCATCAGTTAAAAAAGATAAAAACGGTCGCTCATCCGCCGAGCGCGACAAAGTCAAAAAAGTCAGGCCCACGCCGACCGCCACCAGCAACAAAATTAAAAAATAAATTAAAGTTTTTTTCATGTTTATATTTTAGTATAAATGGGAGAAATAAAAAAGCCCCCCATTTGGGAGCCAATTTGTGCCGAGGACAGGACTCGAACCTGCACACTCATCGTACCTGCTCCTAAGGCAGGCGCGTCTACCAATTCCGCCACCTCGGCTAGATTAGGTTTATTATAGATTAGCATAGCAAAAATGTAAATAAAAAAATAACAATATTGTCATTGCGAGACAAGAATACGCCAAAACGCGAACAACGCTTGTCATTACGAGGCGCTAAGCGCCGAAGCAAACTCATGAATCAACATCTCACAAGATTGCTTCTCTACCGCTCGCAATGACAAAATCAGTGGTCACAAAAAAGAACCCTCGCAGGTTCTTTAATATCGGGTGCGGATGGTCGGACTCGAACCGACACGGAATTTCTTCCACGGGATTTTAAGTCCCGCGTGTCTACCAATTCCACCACACCCGCATCTGGGAGCGAGAAACGGGGTTCGAACCCGCGACCTCCACCTTGGCAAGGTGGCGCTCTAGCCAACTGAGCTACTCTCGCATTTAACTATTGCCTATTATAGCAAATAATCTTTTTTTTGCAATACTGGAAACCCGCCGCCCTCACATCGCTTCATAAAGGCTTATTTTTTCCGGCCGGCCTTGCCTATCCACCAAAATCAACAACAAATCCAACTGATATTCATCGTTATTAATTTTATGACGATATAGATATTGATAAATCGTTGACCACAAACGTTCCCGCTTGCTTTCAGTCAAAACCTCTTCCACCAAAAACAATTCTCCGGGACGACGCGTCTTCACTTCCACGAAATGCAAACGTCCGTTTTTGTAAGCAACAATATCAATTTCGCCGGCACGACTACGATAATTTCTTTCCAAGATCGTGAAGCCGTTCACCGACAACTGCTCTACCGCCCAATTTTCCCCCTGCTTTCCCAAAGTCACTTTTGACATTATCTTTTTCCTAAATATCTGGCTTTAATTTGTTTGTAAAAATTATAAATAAAATACAACCAAATGCCGGCAATCAATAACCACAACAAGAACCAAACGCGCGCGCTCAAAATGTAAACCCCCTGATAAAAGAAAAACAACCAAATGAAACCGATTAAACTCATGGTCCAACAAAAACTACTGAACTGTCGGACTACGCTACGGTAATTGATGATTTGACGCATCGCCAATAAAATATCCAAAACAATCCCGCTAATCAATAACGCTCCAAATAAAGCCAACAAACCCCAGAACAACGGCCCGACCAATACTTTGCTGGAAAACCAATAATCAACGCTCAACGGTGCAGTCCAATTAATCATACGTAAATACTGTTTTAATATTTAGTGGCCAAGAGAGCGTAATGATAAGGTCCGGGTTGCCATTCACTTTTCACCAGATAATAATTATCTTGCAACCATTGTTTTACTTGATTTTTCGGCAATAAAGCCTGGGGGGCGCGCGGAAATGCGTTATCCGCCCAATCCATAATCAACAAAGACCCGTTTTGCTTCAGCAGATGGCGTATTTCGCCCAAAATGGCGTTCTGACGCTTCAATTCCGCTAAAACGTTAACCAATAGGATAGTATCAATACTGCTCTGCTCAAAGGGCAAACCTGACAATTGTTCAATGTCTGCTTTGAGCGCCTTAACATTACCATAATTATACAATTTTGAAAGGCTGTCAATATTGGAAACCGCTAAATCTTCTTTATCCAACGCCCACACTTTTCCTTCATCACCAACGTGACGGGCCGCCCAAAAAGTAAAATAGCCCTGCTTGCCGCTCCCCAAATCCAAAACTTTATCGCCTGATTTAAATTCCAGACGTTTTGCCAGCTCCGGATAAGAGTAAAAAACTGTGTTGTATGCCATATATTGGATTTTTATTTATTGTTTAGGAGCGAACAAACTTCCCAAAGTCGCCTGCATAAAAGCATCAAACATATTGGTCATTACCAAAAAACCCAAACAAACGACAATCACGCCGAGCATACGGTAAAAATTATGGCTACTGCGCAACCACTTTTCCGCCCAGGGAACGCGCATCACGTTATACACAAACCAATCGGCATAGCGAACTAAGATATAGCCCGCCGCCACCATCGCGCCTCCCAATAAAATTCGTCCGAACCATCCCATATTTTTTATTTTAAAGTGAAAGTATTAAAACTGAGAATGCTGGTATTCAAAACCACTTGGGTTTCTTGTTGCATTTGGTAATAAGTTTCCAATTCTTCTTGCAATTCCAATTCCTTTGTTTCCAACAAGACACTTTGTTCTTCCACCACCATTTTATCATCACCGGTAGGGACGGCGGTGTCGGTCAAAGTTAACGGTTCACTTAACAATTGAATATCATCACTCAAAGTAATAATTTTTTCTCGTTGATCTTGCAAGTCATCCAACATTACGTTAATGGTTTCAGTATCTTTTTGAATTTGCATTTCCACATCAGTCAAATAAGTCGCCTTTAAAGAATCATCAGCGACATCGGTTTTGGCAGCGCTGATGGCCGTCAACGCATCAGTTTGTTTTTCCTCCACTTCTTTATAGGTATCGGCGGCGGCGGTTAGCTTTGTATCCATCGTTGCCACCACCGGACTTTCCGTTAGAGAACCGCTGCGCACAGCGGCGTCAGCTTCTTTTTCTTGGTAAAAAGTTTTGAAATCCGCCAAACTCAATTGCAAATTTAAAACCAATTGTTCCTGTTCTTTTTCCAACAAGACAGCCCGCGCCTGCAGTTGTTCACGCAAAGTGAAAGAAAACTCCTCCACTTCATTATCCAAAACGCCCAATTGGTCGTTCACTTCAGCGATGTTACCGGCGTTCTCTCTTTGAATCTGCGCCACGCGATCGGAACGATATTGCGTTAAGGATTGATCAAAAGTATTTTCATCAACCGTGAAAACTTTAGGTTGCAATGCCACATTCAATTGCTTTTCCAAATTGTTATAAATTTGCAATTCATATTGCGACATTAACTTTAAATCAAAAGTTTTAAATTCCTGTTGCATTTCCACTAACGGCTCCAAATTTAAAGTGGTGTTTTGCAAGACGATGTTATTCAAAGGTTGAATCGGTTGAGTGGGAATGGCATCGCTGGTGCTGGAGGTACTCGGCAAGACCACCGGCTCCGCGACAATCATGCTATCAAAATTCAAATTCAACACCACCGCTTGCACCGGCAAGGCCACCGCCAAAGCGGTAATCACCAAAATTCTTAAAACGTTTTTCATAATATTTTGATTTTAATTTTAAATTCAGTATTAAATTAATCTAAGTTTTTTTCCAAAGCTTCCAAATTTGCCTTATATTGTTCCAACAATGCTTCGGTTTTTCTCTCCGAATCAGGCAACAATACTTCCACCATCACGTTTCTCCCCGGTTCCAAAGCGGGATTTTCCACAACCGGTTCCTCCACTTTAATTTCCGCCTTCGGTGGCATATGCACTTGCGGTGGCATGCCTTTTGGAATAGTCATATCCAAAGAACAAGCACCCAAAAACAAAACTGAAGCGATTAAAAAGAACGCGCTGATCTTAATGTTGGACATAATGTTTACTGTCTTTATGATTTATTTTTGTTTAATATAAGCGAAAAATCTCTTACCTTTTTGCAATAAGATCTTATCTTCACCGGTCGGTAATTTAGCTTCATAATCAGTAACGATTTCACCGTTGATTTTCACACCACCCTGATCAATTTGACGACGCGCATCACTTTTTGTGGCCACCGCTCCGCTCACGAGCAACGCCTCAATCACGCCCTCAGAATCCACCACGAATTCAGCAATATCGTCCGGTAATTCTTTGGATTGAAAAACCGTTGTGAAATATTCATAACCTTTCGCGGCAGCTTCAGCGCCCAAAAAAGCGGCGGTAATCGCCTGCGCCAATTTTATTTTGTAATCGCGTGGGTTGGCGCCGTCCGCCATCGCTTGTTCCATTTTCTTTATTTCATCCATAGGGATGGTGGTACACAACACAAAAGAATTGATAATCATTTCATCTGGCCAACTCATTACTTTACCAAACATGTCTTCCGGACTATCATCCATGGCGATTGTATTGCCTTCGCTCTTACTCATTTTCTTACCGGTATTGTCAGCTAACAATTTAATGGTCAAAACAAATTTTTCTTTTTGCTTAAAATCTTGCATCAAATGACGACCGGCTAACATATTGAAAGTTTGATCATTGCCGCCAATTTCACCATCAACGTTCATGGCGACAGAATCATAACCTTGCATCAAAGGATACATAAACTCATGGACGTAAATTGGTTGTCCGGATTCCCAACGTTTCTCAAACATATCACGCTCCATCATTCTTTGCACGGTAAAATGCGAGGCCAATTCCACCACATCGGCAAAAGACAATTTCGCCAACCACTCACTGTTGAATTTCACTTCCACCGGATTGTCGCCATCAAAACGCAAAATATGAGCGGCTTGCGCTTTATAATTTTGCCAATTGACTTTCACTTCTTCAGGAGTCAATTTACGACGAGCGGCGCTTTTGTCAGTGGGATCACCAATCATGGCGGTAAAATCACCAATTAACATAATAACTTTATGACCAAGATCTTGAAATTGTCGTAATTTTAACATGGTCAGACCATTACCCAAATGCAAACTGGGCGCAGTCGGATCGTAGCCGGTATACAAAGTCAATTTCTTATCACTCATCAATAAAGCACGCAAAAAATCCACGTTCGGAAAAACATTCTCCACGCCACGTGTCAGCAATTCCTCCACTTTTAGTTTCTTTTGTTGCTCATCCATAACCTTAAAAATTATTTTTTATCTTATCTTATATTATAGCACAGAAAGCCCTGCTAATAAAAATTAAGCTTGGGCTGCCTTATCAGGACGACAAGCACCAGGCCCCATCAAAGCCAAGAAATCTTCTTTTTCCACGATTTCTTTTTCCAACAAAACTTTGACCAATTCTTCAATCTTATCTTTTTTGTCCTTGATAATCGCTTCCGCTCGATCGGCCGCTTCTTTAATCAAAACATTGATTTCATTATCAATCGCTTCGGCCATCTTTTCGCTGTAATTGCGTTGTTCGTGGATTTCTTTACCCAAGAAAACCATTTCTTCGCTCTTGCCATAGGTACGCAAACCCATATCGTCGCTCATGCCATAACGAGTGACCATGGCCCGCGCGTCGGCGGTGGCACGTTCCAAATCACTACTAGCGCCGGTGGTAACATCTTTAAAATAAATTTTTTCCACCATACGACCCCCCAACAACATCGCAATTTCATCTTTAAATTCATTTTTAGTTTTCATGCTTCTATCTTCATCGGGCACATTTAAAGTATAACCATTGGCACGACCACGAGAAATAATGGAAACCTTTTGAATCGGATCACAATATTCCAAGAAATGACCAACCACAGCATGGCCGGCTTCGTGGTAAGCGGTAATTTTCTTTTCTCTTTCACTCATCACGCGGCTCTTGCGGGCCGGGCCCAACAAAACTTTTTCAATACTTTCCAAAACCGTTTCTTCCTTAATCAAAGTTTCATTATGACGAGCGGTTAAAATCGCCGCTTCGTTCAACAAATTAGCCAAATCAGCACCGGAAAATCCGACAGTGCGAGCAGCCACTTTTTTCAAATCAACCCCTTCAGCCATCGGTTTATTTTTGGCGTGTAATTCCAAAATCTCAATACGTTCTTTAATATCTGGTAAATCCAAAGTAATACGACGATCAAAACGCCCCGGGCGCAACAAAGCCGGGTCCAAAATGTCCGGGCGGTTGGTGGCGGCAATTACAATCACATTGACGTTTTCATCAAAGCCATCCATTTCCACCAAAATTTGATTCAAAGTTTGTTCGCGTTCATCATGAGACCCCCCCAAACCAGAACCACGTTGACGACCAACAGCATCAATTTCATCAATAAACACAATACAAGGACTATTTAATTTAGCCTGAGTAAACAAATCACGAACGCGAGAAGCACCGACACCGACGAACATCTCCACAAATTCCGAACCGGAAATAATGAAAAACGGCACATTGGCTTCGCCGGCGATGGAACGCGCTAACAAAGTTTTACCGGTTCCCGGGCTCCCCATCAACAAAACCCCCTTAGGAATTTTCGCACCCAATTTTCTAAACTTTTTCGGTTCTTTCAAAAACTCCACAATTTCTTTTAATTCTTCCTTGGCTTCGCGCGCTCCGGCCACGTCCTTAAAAGTATTCTTATTTTTATTGGGATCATATTTGCGAACCTTGCTCTGCCCAAAACTCATCGCTTTGTTGTTGGAACCTTGCACCTGGCGGAAAAAATACACCACCAAAATGATGCCGAAAATCAAAGGAATCAAGAACGGTAAGGATTCCATTAAAACCGTATACCAAACCGAATCGGTTTTCACTTCAATGTTTTGAATCTTACTGATTTTTTCAGTAGGAATTTGGTAATTGGCAATGATATCACCGAAAGTTTCCCCATATTCTTTGGAAATTTCATGCTGGCTGTCATCGTTTAAAGTAACCGTAATAATCGCATCCTTAATTTCCACGGTTTTGACGTTTTCAGCATCAATTTGTTCAATCATTTGACGAATGGTAAAATCTTCACCTTGAGAATCTAAATTCAACTCGTCAAAAGATAAAATAAAACCCAAAAACGCGAAAATCAACAAAAAAGAGATAATACTCTTCCAAATTTCCCCTTTTCTTAATGCCATAATAATTATTTTAAATAAATAAAAAACTCTTCAAAAGTCTTGCTATTATATTATAATAATGTGGGAAAAATGGCAATGCTGGGGAGGAACTACAACTCTCTCGCCACGTAGCAATTATTGGTAATATCATATGGCGAACCGTTAAAAGCAAACGTATCTTTTAATGACACTTTTGGCTTATCTTTAATATATTTTTCTTGCATGTGACTGATGGTTAACGAATAATTACTGATTGCCCCACTAATTCCCGGAATAATAATCTTTTTAACTCCTCTGGCTTGTAAACCTGGAGTTATTTTATTAATAAAATTCTCAATAAACTCCCCAACATCCACTTCATGTTCCCGAGGGATATCAAAAGCGCGCAATAAAGCCACTTTATTATTATCCGCATCTTCCAGTTCAAAAACTAAAACTGAACCTAAAAATTCCTTTTTTTCTGGGTCACTTTCATTTATAAATTTATAAGGTACTAAATTTTCATAGCGCGACAACAAAGGATATTCCTTAGTGTAGCAAGCATTCCCCAAATAACCAGACAACTCGCCCACTAAACCACGATCCGGATAGCATGCCACATTTAACTTAAATTTATCATTTTCTTTGGATTGGAAAGTACTAATGGTTTCCTGCAATTGCTTCGACTGATTGCTAAAAATTTTAGATAAATTAACTATTTTACCATCATTTTTAGCTTTGATTATTTGTTTCCAAACCTCATCTGACCAATATTCCTCAGCATTATTATCATTTAAATTTAAAATATGATGCTTAAGTAAATTATCCAATAAATTTTGCAATAATAATATAGAATGTTCTGTAATTTCTTCATTGGATAAATTACTTAATATTGCTTCCACAACTTGTCCGTTATTTAACTTACTATCTAAAAATTTTCTCAACACCAATTTACGTAATTCACTATCTAAACCCAATTTTTCAAGACTCTTACGATCAATTTCCAATATATTTAATAATAGTTTATCAAAATCATTCTGATTACCATTTAAATCAGCTAAAATCCTATCATACTGCAATAACTGCTGTTGCACATAGGGGATATCATTCTTATCCAATAAAGAATTTTTCTTTTCATTAATTTTTTCCTGAATATTGTTTTTTAAATTGAAAAAAAGTAAATCACTTGATTTTTCACTTCTAAATACGTCCAATACTTCAGAACGCAATACATTATAAAAGCTATCCTCTTCCTTCAATTTACTATCATCAAATTCATGTTCAACCGAATTATTGCTAATTCGAATTTCTTCATATTCTTCCGGCACCCCTTTATATTCATTATTATTTTCTGCTGAATAATTTTTGAAATCCGTTAATATTTTTTCCATTGAAGGTCGCCCAGACAAAAATTGATGGCTATTATAACCACTACTTTGACTAAGCAAGACATTTTCCAGCTTACCCCAATTAACAATATCAGCCGCTAAAATTTCCTTATCAGAAAATAATAATTTTTCCATTTTGCTATAAATCATTTCCAAACTTTCCCAGCTATCAATCCCATCGTTCAGCTGTTCATTTGGTAAATTTTCAATTTTTCCCTCACTTAACAATGTCAAATTTTTAAAATAACTATAAAAAAGATCTTGCTTTGCTAAACCATATTTACTTATATAATTCCCGGCAATATTAAAATTATCCACATCCACTTGAAATAAACCTTTTTTCTGCAAAAACTGCAAAAAGCCACTGGTTCTATCATATGGATTATGAGTAAAAGCATTGCGTTTTTCATCACTAGACTTATCCTTTGGTAATTTATCGACAAAATCATCTACATTTTCCTTGCCCAGCTTAGACTTCCAGTCCGTTTTTTTACCAACATACAAATAAAGCAAATCAATTTTTTCTGGTGTTAAAGCATTACCTGCTAAATCAATCACCTCACTTAAATCCTTAAAGTTTTTTAACACTTTACTAAGCCTTGATATCGAACCAGGTAAATTCGATGATAAAGTAATAATCAATTTTAAATAAGTATCTTTATCTAAACGAGAAAATTTGTCTATATTGTCTATTAAATCATTCGCACAATCAGCAGCAATTATCTTATCCGCTAAAGCTTGATCTAAGGACACTCCAAGAAACTTGTCTATATTTTGTATTAAAAAGCTTGTACCTCTATTAGCAATTATCTTATTCGCTAAAGCTTGATCTAAAACCACTCCAGTAAACTTATCCATATTTTGTATTAAATCTACTATAACAACATAAGAGCCAGTAGCAATTATCTTATCCGCTAAAGCTTGATCTAAACGCATTCCAGGAAACTTATCTATATTTTTTATCAAAGCCCCCACACCACCAGCAACAGCAATTATCTTATCCACTAAAGATTGATCTAAAAGCATTCCATGGAACTTATCTATATTTTCTATTACAAAATCCGCACCACCAGTAGCAATTATCTTATCCGCTAAAGCTTGATCTAAACGCATTCCAGGAAACCTGTCTATATTTTCCATTAAAAACTGATAATTCCTTAAAGAAATTAGGGTATCCTCAAATTTTTGGTTAAATTTTACTCCAGAAAAATTATCCATGTTATCCATTAAAACCCTAAAATCCCCTACTGACATTAATACATCCGCAAAGTTTTGGTCAAATTTCACTCCAGGAAACTTGTTTATATTAAACCTTAAAAACTGAAAATCTCCTTCTAATATTAGTTTATCCGCAAAGACTTGGTCAAATTTCACTCCAGGAAACTTATCTATATTTTTTATCAAAGCCCACCCACCGCCACCAACAGCAATTATCTTATCTGCCATGGTTTGATCTAAAGCCACTCCAGGAAACTTATTTATATTGTCTGTTAAAACCTCCGCACCACCAACAGCAATTATCTTATCCGCCAAAGCTTGATCTAAAGCCACTCCAGGAAACTTGTTTATATTGTCTATTAAAAATTTTATATTAGCATAAGAACCAGTATCAATCATCTTATCCGCCATGGCTTGATCTAAAGCCACTCCATGAAACTTGTCTATATTTTTTATTAAAACTTCTGCATTACCAGTAGTAATTATCTTATCGGCTAAAGCTTGATCTAAAGCCGCTCCAGGAAACTTGTCTATATTTTCTATTAAAAAGTCCGCACCACCAGCAACAATTATTTTGTCTAATAAAGCTTGATCTAAACCCATTCCAGGAAACATTGCTATGTTTTCTATTAAAAACCCAGGATCGTGTTCACTTAAAACTTCTATCACTTTATCTAAAGTGATTTCGGGAAACTTATCTATATTTTCTATAAATACTTTCCACCCCCTAATTTTTATTAGATCTTCCACATATTGTCCCAAAGGTAATTTTACTCCAGGAAACTTTTCTATATTTTCAATAAATTCCTTAACCGACTCATCACCAGCAGATAATAATTTCTCAGCCAATTCTTGATAATTAATTGTAGAATTTTCACCTTCATCGATCTCTGTCATTTGTGAAATACTAGCCAAATCAAACTGTGGCATTGTATCTAAAACATCACCAGCATTCTCATTTTCCCCAGTTTGATTTTCCAATTTATTTACATCACGAAGATTACGCTGTGGCAAATTTCCCACTTGAATTTCAGTTCCTAAATTATTTTCTGTTGGCTGCCGATCAAGCTGCTTTCCAGGAATCTCATTAACGCTTTCCCTAAACATAAAATATATTAATTTATTCTTTTTTTTTATTATAACATAAATCCACCACAAAAAAAGAGCTCCCAAACGGGAGCTCTTTTTTATCTCAAAGAATATTATTCCTTTGTTTCTTCCTTCACCTCTTCAGTTTTGACTTCTTCGGTCTTAACCTCTTCGGTTTTGACCTCTTCAGCTTTCACTTCAGGGGCTTCCACTTTCTTGGCTTTTAAAGCTTTGATACTTAAACCCAAACGATGCTTATCAGGTTCAATAGTCAAAACTCGGAATTTCACCATGTCGCCCGGACGAGCGATCTCAAACGGATCAGTCATCGCCTTATCGGACAATTCGGAAACGTGCGCCAAACCATGAATATCCGCATCCAATTCCACGAACAAGCCGAAAGGATTGGCTTTCAAAACCTTACCTTCCACAATGTCACCGACATTATATTTTTCAAAGACGTGTTTCCACGGATCGTCAATTAAGCTCTTCATGGATAAGAAAATCTTGGAACCTTCAATCTTGATGATTTGGGCTTTGATAGTCTGGCCCGGTTTCAAAAATTCCTTCGGATCGTCAATTCTTTGCCAAGCGATTTCAGAAATGTGCACCAAGCCTTCCAAATTATCATTGAAAGACACGAAAGCACCGAAATCGGTAATGGCGGTTACCACACCTTCCACAATGCTACCCACTTGATAGTTGGAAATAACATCGCGTTGCTTTTCTTCCCAAGCCATTTTTTCAGAGACGATTAATTTCTCATCATCTTCAATGGCGTCCAAAACTTTAGCTTCAAAATATTGGCCAATGTAGCTCTTCAATCTTTCCAAGATACGATTTTTATCGCCACCTTGAACACGCGGATAATGCTCCGGGGTCAATTGAGAAACCGGCAAGAAACCGGCCACATGATCCACCTTGACCATCAAACCACCCTTGTTGGCGTCCACAATCTTGACCGGAATGATTTCGCCGCTGTCTTTCAACTGGCGCAACTTGTTCCAAGCCTTCTTGTGTCCGGCATAACGGAAAGATAATTCCACAATGCCCATTTCATTTTCTAATTCCAAAACGGTGGCTTCAACTTCGTCACCGATTTTCAAATTAGCATAATCTTCGGATTCACGATACATTTCTTTACCACGGATAATACCGACGGTAAAACCCTCAATGTCCAAACGGACTTCAGAGGAAGAAGCAGTGATAACAATACCCTTCACCAAGTCACCCGGCTTCGGAATGTTTAAATCGTACTGCTTTAATAAGTCTGCAAAACTCATAAAAAAAAATAGAGCTTAACCTGCGACCGACTTAATTCGGTCCAAGTTCTGTTTTTAGCCTAAATTAAGCAAAAAACAGAGTTATTAAAATAAATTGTAATACTTCCTAATAATAACCGATTGATTTTTAAAAATCAAGGGGATTGAGCCGACGCCCCGGCCGACCCCGTTATTCCGCCAGACGAATCGTTTTCACCACCGCCAACACGTCCTCGGCTGTAAAATTGGCAGTTGGCTGCCAGTCGGCCGGGGCGGCGGCGGGAATTGGTTCAGTACTGCTTGGCATGGTCCAAGTCATCAGCGTAAACTGGCCGTTATTCTCCACGGCATAACAAGCCAAACCACCATAACAAAGGCTATTGTAAACTTTCAAACCATCCACCGAAGTGTGAATCAGGGAATTTTCCACCGGGAAATAATGATCATCGCGACTGAACAAAACGCTGGTCCGGATGATATAGGGCTCGCTGGCTGTCTCCACCAAAACCATTTGCGGCTCTTCGCTAATCACGCGCCAGGCATCCGGCATCACAAAATAAAAATCCCGATAAGTAAAAGAATTACCTTCCGGCAAAGGAATCTTTACCACCACTTCGTCCACATTTTCAGCCGGCTGATTATTAGTCAGCACTTGGCACGCGCCACTAAAAATCATCAAAAAAATCACGATAAAATATTTTGCGAATTCCATAAGTTTTTATTAAAATTATTTTTATTTTCCATGATGAAAATACACTCTTGCTTCAATTTTGTGTTCGCGACAAAATTCTTTAATCTCCGTTTCCATTTTATCCCAAAAATCACTGCCCCGCGCGTAAATTTTATCATATTCCGTCTGCCATTCCGGATGACACGCCGCCAGCCACGCCCCTACCGAAGACTTCACTCCACCGCCTGACAAATTTAAATTTTCAAACATATAAAAATCCGCGCAATGTTTGGTAGCCAAAATTATTTTTTTCCAATCGGTCAACAACGGTAAAATCGGGCCGATAAAAACATAAGTTTTCAAGCCGGCCTGATGCAACTCTTCCAAAGCTTTAATGCGACGCTCCGGTGAGGACGCAGTCGGTTCCAACTCTTGTTGCAACTTTTCATCCAAAGTGGTAATGGTCAAACCGACCTCGCAATCAACAAACTGTTTTAATAAATCAATATCACGCACAATCAAATCTGACTTGCTTTGAATCCCTAATTTCGGACGCAAAGGAATCAGTTTTTCCAAAACCCGTCGCGTCAATTGATATTTTCTTTCCAAAGGCAAATACGGATCGGTTACCGAAGCGATAAAAATAGATTTGCCGCGATATTTCAAAGTATTACTCGGTATCAAATCGGGCGCGTTAATTTTCACATCCACAAACTCTCCCCACGGTTCATCATGACCGGTAAAACGTTTCATAAAACGAGCATAGCAATACAAACACGCGTGATTACAACCAACATAAGGATTAATGACATAATCCGAATCAGGCAAATTGGATTTGCTGATAATGGACGTCGCTTTAATTTCGTTGATTTTCAACATATTTTTAAATAAACAATTTTTGCCCGACCACCGGATAATCCAAATTGTAACCAAGCAAAAACTGATTGAAATTAATAAAATTCTCCTTGTCCACCACGCTCAACTTGATTTTTAAATCGCTGCTCGTGCTCAACTGCTTGCAAATATCCAATAAATTTTCCGGCAAATTAATTTTCCCCCGCTCACCCACGCCCCGCGCGCATTCATCGCATTGAATTTCCCCCCGCTCAAATACGAAATAAGCCGCCCCGCTCAAGTCTTTCTGACAACTCTGACAAGTTCCATCAAACGACTGATAACCCAACAAATACAACAAACGGTAAATCATCAAAGCGGTAAAAAACCGGCTTTCCAACTCATCTTTAATGGCTTCGCTATTCAAAGTTTCCAAAAAATATCGCAAAAGATGATAAAGCTGAGTATCCGGATAATCACTTTTCACCAACTGATTAAAAACCTCAAAAAAATACAAGCAAGACGCCAACTTATAATAATTTTCCCAAATATTTTCATGACGTTTAATCTGTTTGGCGCCAATCAAACGTTTGATTTTTTTACCTTGCACATACAAAACTTCTGACACGCCCCCGGGCTCCACATGGGCTGTCAATTTACTGGTGATTTTTCTGCCGGATTGCAAAAGCACCCCGACTTTACCGTATTTTTCCGTAAACAAAATCGCCATCTGATTATCTTTATTGGCCGGACGTTTCAACAAGGGAACGGCCGCGCTCAAAAATTCTAATTGCAACATAGTTCATCTAAATAAGCTTGCAAAATCAACATCGCCGCCACGTCATCCTGGCGACTGCCAGCACGCTTTTTCTGCTCAGCCAACAACTGATCGGCCATCTTGCTGGTCAATGATTCATCGGCCAACTTGATATTTTCAACGGGAAAAATCGTCGCCAAGGAAGTTTTGAAAAGCTCCACTTGTTTTGACTGCTGATCATTATGCCACTGCGGCCAACCCAAAACGATTTCGTTGATTTGATAATCCTTAATAACTTTCGCCAACTTATTCAGCAACTCCTCCATTCCGGAATTTTCCATCAACGCCAAAGGGACGGCCAATTTCAAATCACTGTTGGCCAGTGCCAAACCCACGAATTTATCGCCGTAATCTATTCCCAAATAATTCATAATTTATTCTTCAGTAATGATAATAATACCGTCTTCAGTCACCGCCACAGTGTGTTCCCAATGAGCGGACAAAGAATTGTCGCGCGTGGCAATCGCCCAACCGTCCGCTAAAGTGACGGTTTCGTAATCACCCATGGTCAACATCGGTTCAATGGCAATCACCAAACCCGGTTCCAACTTCACGCGCTGCGCTGACACCGTAAAATAATTGGGCACTTGCGGCGCTTCGTGAACGTCATAACCGACACCATGCCCCACCAAATCACGCACCACGCCATAACCATGCTTCTCGGCGTGCTTCTGGACGGCGCTACCAATATCAGCCAAAGTTCCACCGACTTTCATGGCATCAATTCCCAAATATAATGATTCCTTAGTGACCTTAATCAATTTTTCCACTTCCGCCGGCACTTTCCCGACAGCCACGGTCATGGACATATCAGTGTATAATTTTTTATATTCCATTCCAATATCCAAACTGATAATATCACCCTCTTTTAAAATCACTTTATCCGAAGGAATACCGTGAACAATTACATTATTCAAAGAAGTGCAAAGACCGGCCGGATACGGAAAAAGCCCTGGAATTTTATAGTTTTTAAAAGCCGGACGACCGTTAATTTTAGCGATCTCGCCTTCAGCATAACGATTCAACTCCGCCGTACTGATACCCGGACGCACCAAATCCGCCGTGCGCTTTAAAATACCCGCCAAGAGCTTACCGCCTTCACGTAAAACCTCAATCTCCTGTTGTGACTTAAACTTAAGCATTTAATTACAAAAATTATTCTAAATTCTTTAGTTCTTAAATTGTATAATGAAATCGCCTTGATGGCAAGACAAAAAAACCGGTGGGAAAGTCCACCGGGGGATGATAATAATCAGTAACGCTTCAAGGCGCGCACTAAACACTGACGCCGACAACGCAACATTTTGATTTCGCAATAACGTCTCTCAATGTCAAACTCCAAATCCTTAATTTCTCTCATGTAAAAATCACTTTCGTGAATATTTTCGCCTGATGATTCCCGCCTCGGCCACCAACGCGGTCGCTTTTCATACTGCTCCAACAGGCGCCCATGATAACGAAGTTTTCGTCTTAAAACTATACCGGCTGACTGAATGCGACGACGCAAAGCAAACAAAACCTCCTCATACTCTCGCCGCAACTCCGGCGACACATTAACGTCCAAATGCTGATACTCTTTTTTTAATTCCTCCAAGTGTTCATTTAAAATCGCAGTTGTGTTGTTTCCCAAAACAATCATACCGTTTTCAATTTTCGTATGCATGAGTTTCCCTCCTTTTACCATAAGAAATTATAGATTAGACACAAAAAGATGGCAAGACGGTCTTGAACTCTGATTCATCTGTGAGTCCTCCCGCGAGAGCCTCCCCGTCTGCACGGGGACGGGCTCCGGGCGAAACGGCTTCATCTGATGCTCTATGAATGTTACATTTCTTCCGTAGGGTCCGAATACCATACAATTCAAAATAAAAAAAGAACCCCAGCAACAGCCGAGGGTCTTTTTCATAGTCTATCATATTCATCAAACGAATCCTGGTTCAAGACAATAATTCAATTATACATGATCATAATCTCGCATCACCAACTGCGCTTGGATTTGCTTGATGATTTCAATCACCACGCTCACCACAATCAACAAGCTGGTACCGCCCAAACTGACGTTCCCCATACTGAAAAACACTTGAATGATGAACGGCAAAATGGCGATTAACCCCAAGAAAGTCGCACCCAACAACAAAATACGGTTGCTCACATATTGCAGATATTGAGCAGTTTCGCGTCCCGGACGAATACCGGGAATAAATCCACCTTGTTTTTGCAAGTTATCAGCGACCTTATCCGGATGGAAAATAACCGCCGTATAAAAATACGTAAAAGCAATAACCAACACGAAATACATCGCCGTGTAGAAAATCTGATTAGACCACAAATTACTGACACTGGTCGCAAAATTGGCAATCCACGCGGTTTTCGCGCCAACAAACAAAGACGCGATCATCGGCGGGAACATCATCATCGCGATGGCGAAGATAATCGGAATCACGCCGGCTTGATTCACGCGCAACGGCAAATGTGTATTCACCCCACCATAAACTTTGCTGCCACTCATGTGACGAGTATAACTAATCGGAATATTGCGTTGCCCTTGAGTGATAAACACCACCCCGACAATCGTGGCAATCGCCACAACCGCGAACAACACCAAATTCAAGATTTGTGATTTATCAAAGTTCACAATTAACGATTGAATTGTTCCCGGCAAAGCGGAAACGATACCGACGAAAATTAACAAAGAAATACCGTTCCCGATTTTCTTTTCGCTGATCAATTCACCCAACCACATCAAAAAGACGGTGCCGGAAGTAATGGCGACAACCGCCAAAAACATTGACCAAGAACTCATCTGATCAATCACTTGATAAGGAGAATTACGCAAGACGGAAATCATACTGAAAGTCTGAATAACCGCTAACGGAATGGTTAACCAACGAGTATAAGAATTGATTTTCTTTCGGCCATATTCGCCTTCCTTGGATAAAGCTTCCAATTTCGGGACAATCATCGTCAAAAGCTGAACGATAATGGAAGCGGTAATGTATGGGGCGACGCCCAACATCATAATGGAAAAATTGCGAATACCACCACCGGAAAACAAATCCAAAAAGCCTAAAGCTTGATTGGAATTCAGTAATTGATCCAGGTTTTCAAAATTGATACCCGGAATCGGAATGTGCGCCGCGAAACGATAAATCGCCAACATCCCCAAGACAAACAAAATACTATTGCGCAAATCCTTCAATTTCCAAATACGTTTTAATTTGTCCCACATATTTTTCTATTTATTCTTTAATCTCACCGCCAACACTTTCAATTTTAGCTTTTGCGGACTGAGAAAACAAGCAGCCTTCAAAGCTCAACTTCTTGCTTAATTCGCCGGTGCTTAAAATTTTAACCGGTTTTTGAGGATCGGCAATTAATTTCTTAGCTTTTAAAGTCAACGGACTAACAGTTTCCCCGGCCTTAAACGCTTTTTCCAAATCAGCCAATTTGACCGCTTGATTCTTAGCGTAAAAACTGGTGAAACCAGGTAATTTAGGCGTGCTCAACATCAAATCACGCATCCCTTTCAATTTCAAACCACCGCGACCGCCGGTACGAGCTTTTTGACCTTTAACACCACGGCCGGCGGTTGTTCCTTTGCCAGAAGCATTACCGCGACCGACGCGTTTGGTCGTTTTCTTTGAACCGACACCGGGGTACAAGTTATGTAAACCCAATTTCATAGTCGTATATACTTATTAATTTATTAAACTATTCGTTTTCCTTGGTCTCAATGGATTTATCCACGATTTTTTTCGCTTTGGCAATCTTGGCGATATCATCGTTGGATTTAACCTTGATTGATTCTTCATCAAGCACCGCTCGTTTGGTCGGAACAACTTTGAAACTGGTCAAAGCTTTCATCACGGAACGAGAAATATTAATTTTATTGTTGGAACCCAAAATCTTACCGACAATGTTCGGAATACCGGACAAATCAATAATCATTCGAGCCACTCCACCGACTTTAATACCGGTACCGGCTGGAGCCGGCTTCAACAAAATTTTTGAAGCTTTGTATTTGATGGTCACTTGATTAGGAATGGTTTCTTTGACAATCGGCACGATAATCAAAGCCTTCTTGGCTTGAGCCACCGCTTTGTTAATGGCGATAGTCACGTCAGCGCCCTTAGCGGTTCCCAAACCGACTGTACCGGCACGATCACCGATCGCGACAGTCGCACGGAAACGCATACGCTTACCGCCGGCCATCACACGAGTAACACGGGCCAAGTCAATGATTTTTTGTTCAAATTCTTTTTCCGCTTTGGCGCCGCCACGAGCCGGACCACGACCGCCACGACGGCCGCCGAAACCCTTACCTCTTTCTTTGCCCTCTTGAGAGCTTTTCTTAGTTTCTTCCATATAAACTTAATTAAGATTAAAATTTTAATCCGCCTTCACGGGCGCCATCGGCTAAAGCTTTGACTCGACCATGATATAAATAACCGCTGCGATCAAAAACGACATCGGTCACTTTTAAAGCCTTGGCTTTTTCGGCCA
>ERZ795059.1166-NODE-1166-length-30231-cov-15.638686_pt1 | contig 30231 bp, 21 predicted proteins | sample MGYA00375143_ERZ795059 | MGnify/ENA primary metagenome ERZ795059 (study PRJEB30188, sample SAMN05720168) | activated sludge metagenome | isolation source: Anaerobic digester | place: USA | collected 2015-01-07 ... | reverse complement strand
GCGTTCCTACGGAACTCAAAATGCCATTTCGCACAAGCTCTTTAGCCGGTCGTAGCACTGACTTTAGTCGGTGCGTGAAAAAGCCCCGTTGGAGTTCAAGCAGCCACGATAAAGCTATGCCTGACAGCGAGTTTACGGGCTGTTTAGACTTCACTCAGCGCACCCGCAAGGTACCGGTTAAAACCGGCACTACGACCGGCTGAAGAGCTTGTGAAAAAACTGATTATCATGGCATTATTCTTTACGAGTCCCAGCGGGACGACAGTTTAGATAGATCCGGTGTCCCAAAGAAAGATGAGTCCTGCAGGGACGGCAGTTTAGATAGATAAATGCATGAATTTATAACTCATTATCATCGTAATAGTCTAATCTAAACTGCCGTCCCGATGGGACTCCCATTATTGATAGGAGCATGCGGATCTATCTAAACTACCGTTCCAACGGAACTCAAAATGCCAGTTTTTGCACAAGCTCTTTAGCCGGTCGTAGCACTGACTTTAGTCGGTGCGTGAAAAAGCCCCGTTGGAGTTCAAGCAGCCACGATAAAGCTATGCCTGACAGCGAGTTTGCGGGCCGTTTGGACTTCAACCAACACACCCGCAAGGTACCGGTTTAAACCGGCACTACGACCGGCTGAAGCCAGTGATACCAATTACTCAATGGTCTCGGTATGTCTAGAACCCCATCTTGCTTATCACTAAACATCACTAAACATCACTAAATACAATATAAGTCATTCTTACAGGAAAGCAAGTCTGGATTATTACGGGATCATTGTTGGTTAATCCCGCAATGATCCCGCAGTGATCGAGCGATGCTATACTGGCGGTAGAGGATAGCAGCGGTTGAGAATATCACTTATCGCTTGCATAACAGTAAAATAGCATTATCAATAGTCTGCAGATATCTTATCAAAGGTGGTTTTGGAGTTGGAGTTTAGCAGGGATAAGAATGAGCAGGTTTATGCCGATCAGATGTCCGTTCGATGGCATTGTTGTAACAAATCGGTTGACACATTTGAGCACTACATGTCAAGTGCACCGAGTCGTAAATTACTCCAGATAATAACAGCTTTATCTTTTGCCAAGTGAGGTTCAGATGGCACAGAAAAAACAGGAGATAACCTTCAAATACATATTTCCGGATGATTACAATCCAGCTTACATAACAGGAGCTTATGGAGGATTAACCGGAACAGGAAAGATAGTTGCATCTTTCTTCTTCGAACGTCACGCCATCCCCAAAAAGGTGACTATGAACCTGGCAGATGGTAAAGAAGTAAAATCACCTGATGACCTTGATAACTCCCTGGTTAGATATATCCAAAGCGGCGTGGTAATGGATGTCTCAACTGCTGAACAGATCGTGCTTTGGCTCAATGATACTATCATCAAGGCGAAAGATCTCACCGAACAGCTAGCCAGGAAAGAGAAGAAGGTCAAGAAGTGAAACACTCATCATCACGATCAGCCCGGGACGATATATATAAGGATGCGCTTATACGTGCCATGATCATTAATGGAGAATCCTTTGGAGTGGGTCTTCATCATACCCCCCCCTTCACTTCCAGCGATCAAGAAGAAGCTCCGGACGTGTGCAGTGTTATTACCATCAGCGATATCTGCGAATCAGGCTTTCATCTGAGATTCAAGCACCAGTACAGGATTGAAGTCAGAAAAAACCAGCAAGAAAGCGTGTATGACGCCATCGACGAGCGCTATGGCATCGATCTTTTTGCCTCATCTCTGGATGAATTGGAAGAGCTGATAAAAGAGCAGTTTTGCATGATGTGGAACCAGTATATCCGGGAAGATGAAACCCGCCTGGGCCCCAAGGCCAGAATCATTGTAAAAAAACTAAAGGAACTAATCGAAGAAGTATCATAAATGGCATTCAAGAAACGGAAGATAGTAGAGTCTCTCACCAGAAAGGGTTTTGTCGAGGATCGTCATACCAGTCATGATTTCTATGTTTTTGAAAGCTCAAATGGCATAAAACCGGGGATTGACATCCATTTCAGCCACGGAAGCGATACCGATCTCAAAGATGAAATCCTATCACGCATGGCCAGGAAAGTCTCTTTGAGCCTGGCCGATTTCAAGAAACTGATCCGATGCCCGATGTCACAACAGCTTTTTGAAGAGAAACTAAGGGAGCAGGGATATCTGGAATAGACTGCGATTAGATTGATGGTTAGTCAATTTGGATAACCTTACTTAGAATCCGTGGCTTAATCCTGAATCAAGACACCAATCCCAGTTTCCCATTCCCCAGCCACTGTCCAATTCTCAATTGATCAGTTCCGTGTAAATCCGTTTAATCTGCGTCATCTGTGTGCTATTCATTCTCGTATCGCAATCTTCCCAAGTTTCAGCTTGACAGTTTTTCACCCTTGAAAGACACGTAAAAAATGTGGAGCGACTATGGAAATGTTGCAAACCGGACGCTCACATTTCTTGTTTCCAGGCTTAATATACACAAATGGAGATATATTAAATGGGTTCAAAAAGCGGCATTCGCGATAACCGCCAGCGCGGTTCCGTAGGGGAATTCCTCAGCCAAAACATCACTCCCAACAGCGAGCTTTCCTTTGTCTCAGTTTACTGTACAATCTATGCCTATCATACGGGCCTTAAAGGCGATTGGATACGATGTGGCCTCAGTAGTAACAATCGAAGCCTATGCAAACAGCACAGCAAAGAGAGAATATCAGAAGTAGGGAGTTATGCATCTTACACAGATTAGCCAGACCGTAAGCTTTATCTGGGGTATCGCGGACGCGGTATTGAGAACGTATAAACCCGGGACAAATACCGGGAAGGCGGACGGGTGCTATGCCCTGTTCGTTATAAAACTGTGAGCGAAGAAATGGAAGAAACATTCAATCCGATCTTGAATGGCCCCTATGATGAGCCGTCGAAACATTACCGGACAAACATTGATGGAACCCTGAATTACCAAAAAATCGAAAATGGTCGCAGGGGATTCAGTACTCAAACATCCCCAATACCCGTAAAGAAAGGTTCTCAATTACCGTTGGAGATATCCGCACCCGACGAATCAGAAAACCACCTGATCAATCAAATACGAAAGGAAGTTGGCGTATGGCGGAAAAGTAATTACCCGGCGGTTACGAGGATCACCAAGGACCTTTTGCAATACTGGTTCAACAACCCTTTCAGAGCACGTAGACTTTTCTTTGCTCAAAGAGAGGTTATTGAAACCACTATCTGGATAAATGAGATCGCTTCCAGGTCAAACGTTGGACAACACATACTAAACCAACTCCAGCACAGCCAGATCATCGATGAGAATGACAGCAGTCTGAATATCCCCCGAATCGCTTTCAAAGTGGCAACAGGCGGGGGTAAAACCGTTGTAATGGCAATGCAAATCTTATATCATTACCTCAACCGTCAAGAATACAGAAACGATACTCGCTTTGCCGACTACTTCCTGGTTCTTGCGCCTGGCATCACCATCAAGGACCGGCTGTCTGTGCTGAGAATAGATGTAACCAGCCAATACAACCAACAAGACTACTATCACACGATGGACTTGATACCTCGCGCATATGAGCCGCAGGTGCCAAACTTGAACAGCAGAATAGTGATAACAAACCGACATTCTCTTGAAAGGCGTGTGTACACAGGTAACAAGAAATCACCTCTGGATGGCAAACCCAATGCTCAGGGCGAAAAGAATGAAGGGCGGGAAGATTTCAATTTAGTGATCCGTAGAGTGATGCAAGGGTTTAAAAGAGAATCCAGGCTTCTTATCATCAATGATGAAGGTCATCATTGCTACTATCCCAAATCCGACCAGGCAGATAGCGAAGTAAAAAAAGAAAATGCCCGTGCTGCAGTCTGGTTCTCGGGTATTGTGGAAATATCAAAACGCTACAAACTCTGTGCTGTATATGATCTCAGCGCCACGCCCTACTTTTTGAAGGGCTCCGGATATCCAGCCTATACCTTGTTTCCATGGGTGGTCAGCGACTTTGGCCTTATTGAAGCTATGGAGTCTGGTTTGGTGAAAATCCCCTTCATACCTGAGAGTGATGACAGCCAGGCACTCGACGAAGCCAAGCTGAAAAATATATACGAACATGTCCGCCAACAACTCCCCAGAAAAGGAAAGACAAAACAGGTATTTGCCGATGGTCCGCAATTGCCAACCCTGGTGATCAATTCTTTGCATCAGTTTTACTCCAATTATGAAAAAGAGTTCAAACGCTTTAACCAGGATTTTGAAGGATCATTTATTGAATCTCCTCCAGTTTTCATTATTGTGTGCAACAACACCAGTGTTTCATCGGAAGTCTTCAAATACATCTCGGGATATCAGCGTAGCGATGGAATTGTAGTCCCTGGTCAATTCGATCTGCTCACCAATTTCGACAAACAAACAAAGCTTCCTCTACTTCAGCCACCATCACTTCTGATCGATTCCACAGCCCTGGAGGAAGGAGAACAAATCGATGACGATTTCAAAATTCAATTCGCCAAAGAAATTGCCCAGTTCAAAAAGGAATACAAGTATCTCCACCCCGACAAATCTGTTGAATTAATCACGGATTCCGATATCTTGAGGGAAGTAGTCAACACAGTTGGTAAGCCGGGTACCCTTGGTGCCCACGTGCGGTGCGTGGTATCGGTTTCCATGCTAACGGAAGGCTGGGACGCCAATACAGTCACCCACATCATGGGGCTGAGAGCGTTTGGATCTCAATTACTCTGCGAACAGGTGGTGGGTCGCGCTTTGCGTCGGATCTCATACGAAGTAGTGCCTCCTGGTAAGAAGAATGCAGGCAAACTCCTGCCGGAATACGCTCATGTAATCGGTGTTCCCTTCAATTTCATGCCTGGCGGCAAAACGCAAGCCCCGGTAGAAAAACCGGATTACAAACAGATAAAAGCCCTTCCAGAGCGTAGGGACAATCTCGAAATCTGGTATCCTATTGTGAATGGATATCGCATCGAGATCGAGAACGATGAGCTTAAAGCTGACTACAGCAACATCGAAGAGTTTGTGATCGACAGTACTGCCTATCCAACCATCACGAGCATGGGAAATCCCTTCACCCCTGAGATCAGGAATCTCACCTTGGAACAACTGAAACAGAAACGAAGACAGGAACTGGAGTTCACTATTGCCCAAAGCTATATGCACACTCAGTTCTCTGATTATAAGGAAAACCGGAAATTCCAATACTTCCCCCAGATCCTGAATATCGTGCGCCTATGGCTGGATACCAATATCCGCCTGGTTGGCGATGCTTTCGAGAATATGCTGTTTCATTACAGTCCTTCCGAAATATGCAACCAGATCCAGCGCGGTATCATCGCCACCCGGAGAAAGTGGGAGATCATCACTCCCCTGATGAATCCCTATACCCCCATCAGCGCCACCAGGTATGTGAACGGGGTCACCACACGGGAAGTTTATAAAACCAAAAAAAGCCATGTGAATTTTGTGGTGGCTGATACAGAGACATGGGAACAGGTCGCCGCCAAAACACTGGAAGAATTGCCCCAGGTGATATGCTACGTGAAAAACGCATTCCTCGGCTTTGGGATACCTTATGTGAAAGACGGTAGAGAGGAAAGGACATACTATCCTGATTTCATCGCTCGAGTTAAAGGGAAATCAGGTAATGTGGTAAACCTTGTCATTGAGATTACCGGCTTGAGCAAAGAAGACAAGGATATCAAAAAATGGTATCTGGAAAACCGCTGGCTGCCTGGAGTAAACCGGATTCGGGATCGCTATCCGGAGATTGCCGATGAATGGGCTTTCATCGAGATAGCTGGCGACATCAAAAATATTAAGAACAAAATCAAAGAAAAGCTGGAAACACTCTGATGGAGAATGTTACCAAGATGAACACATATTTTGATACACCGATTCATACGGAGAGAATATCATGACCATATCCGACATCACCCACAAGGGGCAAAAACGCCCTCTGATCCCTTCCAATGAAGAAGCTGGCTTTGAGAAAGGCAACAAGATTGTGTCTGAAAAGATCATTAAGGAATATCCACGTAATCCCGTTGTCAGTCGCGGCCAGGACCCGGAGCTCTTCTGGCTGGGCAAATACGGCAAAGATGATACCGAAGAGAATTTCAGCGTGGATATCCGCTCCCTTTACAGGCATGAACACATCTCTCCCAAAACCCTGATTAAAAGCCTCTATCGATACCAGGAGGATGTCGCCCAGGATATTTTTGAGCTCTTTGGCAACAACATCCAACTCTATGAAGAGGAAAAGGTGCCAGCCTATTACAAACACTCCGCATCCTGGTCCAATAGGCTGATCCTGGGTGATTCTTTACTGGTAATGAGTTCCCTTTTGGAACGTGAAGGCCTGGCTGGTCAGGTGCAGATGGTCTATATTGATCCTCCTTATGGAATCAAGTATGGCAGCAACTGGCAGATCAAATTGAATAATCGCGTGGTTGTTGATGGTAAAGATGAGCACTTAAGTGGAGAGGCTGAGCAGATCAAAGCCTACCGTGACACATGGGAACTGGGTATCCATAGCTACCTTGGCTATCTGAGAGATAGACTCGTGGCCGCCAGAGAGTTGCTTACCGAATCTGGATCCTGTTTTGTGCAAATTAGCGATGATAATGTTCACTTGGTAAGATGCTTGATGGACGAGGTTTTCGGAAGTGAGAACTTTATTTCATTAATCACAGTCTCGAAAACCTCTAGTTTAGGAGAAATGTACTTGGACTGTATAGCGGATTATATCATATTCTATGCAAAAAACAGAGAAAGCTTAAAATATCGACCGTTGTATCATGAAAAGAGGATTGGAGGTATGGGTGGTACAGCATATACCAATATTGAATCCCCTGAGGGAATCAGGAGGAAGGCAACAAAAGAAGAATTTGATTCATATAACCAATTAATCAATAAAGGATTTAGGTTCTTTCGATTAAGTGATATTAGGTCGCAAAGCGGAGGTATTAATAACGCTTTTGATGTAGAGTTTATGGGTAAAACATACAAACCGAGACATCTATTTTGGAAAACTCACAAGCAAGGTATCCAAAGATTGATTGAAAGAAAACGGATAGAAGCTTCTGCAAATTCTCTAAACTACGTGAGATATATTGATGATTTCCCAGTATTTCAGATTAATAACGTATGGGATGATCTCAGTAGTGGAGTAGGAGAGAAATTCTATGTTGTCCAGACTAATGCAAAAATTATTCAAAGATGCCTTCTTATGACTACTGATCCCGGTGACTTGGTGATAGACCCTACCTGCGGCAGTGGTACCACCGCTTATGTAGCAGAACAGTGGGGACGACGCTGGATAACGATGGACACCAGCAGGATAGCGCTTAACGTTGCCAAAACCCGGCTCATGACAGCCCAATACTCCTATTACCTTCTCCACGATGAGGATGGCGAGGATATTCGCCACGGCTTCAAATACAAAAAGGTTCCTCATATAACCCTGAAATCCATGGCTAACGATGAAGAACCGGAAGAAGAAACATTATTTGATCAACCCTATGAGGATAACAAACGTTTTCGGGTATCAGGCCCATTCACAGTTGAAACCCTGCAAAGCCTGGATGTCTTGCCAGTAGACCAGTTCGGCAAGGATACCTTCACCGACGAGGAATTCTTGGCCCGGGTGAAGGAACAGCTTAAGACCAGCGGCATCATCAATGGTTTGAAAGAGCAACGCGCCAAGTTCATCCGCCTGGATGATTTGAGCGGCCCCAATCTTCACCTTGCCGGTTACTACAACACGGATAAAGGCGAGAGCAAGGCCTACATCCATTTGGGGCCAAAGTTCAGTACTGTCAGCAAAGCCGCGGTTAGTGAAGCCATCAAGGAATGCCGCCAGCGCGGCGATGCGGATTGGCTCATCATCCTCTTTTTCTCGATCGAGGACACGGTGGAAAATGGACAATACACCACCAGCATGGGCGGATTTGAACTTAGCAAAGTGCGCATGCAGGATGACCTCATGCAGGACGGCTTGCTCAAAAAGGACAAAAAGGCCGCTTCCTTCGTCACAATCGGAGAGCCGGACATAAAGCTGGTCAAGACCGGCGAATACGCCCAGGTGAAGATCGAAGGTCTGGATATCTACGATCCCATCAGCGATTCAGTTAGCATCCGCAACGCCAACGACATTGCCTACTGGATGGTGGATGATGATTACGACGGAACCAATTTCATGGTTCGACAGGTCTTCTTCTGCGGTGGGGACAAAGATGAATTTGACAAGTGGAAAAAGAAGCTGGATAAAATGGCTTCTGAATCATCCCGAAAGAAAGCCTCTGGCACACTTAAGATCGAAATAGACGATGAAGCCTGGGATCGGTTATACGGGCTCGAATCTCATCCCATACCTATAACTCCGGACAAACCGAGGAAGATCGCCGTTAGAGTTGTGTCCCAGTTTGGGGAGGAATGCACGAAGGTTTTGGACTTATAAAGTCATAGAATTTTCGCTATGAAATGCGAAGGACCAGGTATTAGATTCGTAATATCGCAAAGAATCAGAATAGAGCAGCATCTGATATCAATGAAGCATGGGTGCAGATGATCATCGACAAAGCCCCTTCAGTCCTCAGTCTTGGCAAGCTTTCTTTAAGGACAAGAAGCGCATTTTCCCAGGGTCTGGAGGGCTGGATTGGCTGCTGAAGGTAGCAAAAAAAACATAATGAATTGGAGGTAAAATGTACACGATCAATGAGCAAAAGGGCTGGTACTACCTGAAGAAGAACAGCCGTCAGTTGACCAGCTTGGGAGGCAATAAAGTCAGGACCATGTTTAAGGACCTTGCGGAACGCTTGGTGGTGGATTTGGAGAAGTATGGCGAAAGCCCCAGCAATCCCGTTTCTCTGGTGGCCTTTCACTATTCCATGCTGGATTTTTTTGTGGATGGCAACCGGGAGGACATGGAAAGGCAGATTGTTATTGGTTTTGACCGGGGCTGGGACTGGACTCTGACATGCCCCTCGGGGAATCCCGACCTGATGATGGAGTGGATGAGTCTGTTTGGCCGAGGGGAGACGCAGATCGAGAACGGCATCGCCTGGGTGAAAACCCTCACTAAGATGCAGCTTTGCGCGGTTACCGTGATCGGCGCTTACTTCGAAAGCGTCAACATCCCCTATCTGGTGGCCACGCTTATCAGTGCCAAAGAACTGAAGAAATATGTGCAGCAGATCCAGAGATTCCAGATCTGGGTAAGCGTGGAAGATGGAACCAAAGCCCTTGAGAACTTCCTCTTCTACTTCAACGTGGACGAAAATCCAGATTAATCCAGATAAAGCGAGAGAAAATGAAAACTATGAGTTGGTTGTTGGCAATTCTGCTGGTCTTGGTGCTGGCAGGGTGCACGGTGAACGTCATCGAACCTTTGACCAATAGCTACAAGGGCAAAAGTCCCCGGGAGATAGCTTCCGATAAATCTTACATATTGGATGGAGCTCCTCCTCAGGTCAAAGAGGGAGTTGAGCTGAAAAGTGATTTACTGGATATTATCCGCCGTGGATATGAGTATGTGGGCAGTGCTAATTACTTGGGCTCTAAGTTATCCAGTGGGTCGCTTCAAAAATTTGGCGCTTTGTATCATGCAGGTTATGTGGTGAATTACGTGGAGTATATGGGAAGCGTTTCCAATACGATTCCAGGTCCATCGTCCACGGGAAGTTCGTCTTACAGGGCTGGATCAGGTGCTGGTTATAGTTTGATGCAGTCATTGGTGTTTGCCGCGCGAGGTACCCATACCAAATATTATAGTAACGTCGTTGGTCTGTTTGTTAAGCGTAAACAGGGGCGCATGGGGTTCTATATCTCGGATGTACAGAACCAGGCAGGAGTAAAGCAACGCGGAGCATGGGTCGATATTGTGCAATACAATTCCATAGCTTCTACGTCGGGATTGAAAGAAGGAGACGTCATCCTACGGGTTGATGAAACTAATTTGTACGACGCCGATCACTTGACTGATATCGTATCTGAGCTGAGCCTAGGAGTACATAATCTCAGCGTGCATCGTGATGGTTCCGTGATTGTAATACCTGTTAAATTGGATTAAGCGATAAAAATCAAGAATTTCATTGCCATGAGCACATTGTGGGTAAAGAGGGATATCAGATGCCCTCAAACAACCAGAGAAACAATGAGTTGGAATTTACACCAACATTGGGACTCAACAGTCTAATAATGGAGGAAAGTGCAAATGTTGTTTTACATTATACCACTGCTAGTACTGATTGTGGTCTTGATCTTACGTCACGTTTCGAAAAGGAACCTGGCCAAGCGAGAGCTCAAAAGCACAGATTATCGAGATGCACGAAACAATGCAGATAACGCAAAAAAACCTCTTCAGCTAGCAGCCGAGGCAGGTGATGCTGATTCGCAATTCAAACTTGGCTTTGCACTTCATGTGGGTAGCCTGGGCAAGATTGACATCCCGAAATCTAATTATTGGTTAAAGAAAGCCTCAGACCAAGGCCATACCAAAGCTATGTTCTTTTTGGGAATGTCATATTGGGAGGGCGATTTAGGAGAAGGTGATAAATCCGAAGCCATCAGACTATGGCGCATGTCCGCGGAAATGGGAGATACGGATTCTCAAACGCAAATTGGTTCTTTGTATTGGGTTGGAGACGGTGTGAAAGAAGATCATGAAGAAGCTTACTATTGGTATTTTCTCGCTAAGATCAGCGGATGCAAGGAAGCCAATCAAGGATGTGATACTTTATGTGATGGGCTTGAGAAGGAGCAGATTACCAGGATTCAGGAACGCGCCTGGGAAACCCACGATAAGATAAGAGACAATAAACATGGAGGTTTTCATAAAGCAGTTAATGCTATTTTATCAAACCCAGGCCAGGAAACAGATGATGATATAATTGCGCTGTTGCAAAGGGGAGATGAGTGCTTTTACGGAAAAGGAATGAAGCGGGATCTTACAGAGGCAGTTAACTACTATCTGAAGGCCGCTAACTTACACTCAGCCCAAGCGCAATTGAACCTGGCCATGTGTTATCTGAATGGTTGGGGTGTACCCAAAGATGAAGCAATAGCATCGAAGTGGGCTTCACAAGCTTTTGAAAATGGCCAGGGGCAGATGTTGGCTAAACTGAGGCTTGACTAAAGCATGTGTAGCCTTCTATTATCTACCAATTTATCGATAGTATCCATCCAAACCATGTCAGAAACGCTGTCTCCCGAAGACTTCCGAAAGAGCGCAGATGTTATAGCCTGCGGATTGATCAGGGCCGCCGTGATGGGATTGGATAAAGGCATGAACAGCCTGGGGATGTATTAAGCTTGCATATCAGATTAACCCAAACATGAAACCGATTTCGCTGTTGGCAAAAAGACCAGCATTGCTCATTTATCTTGTGGGTTGTGCGCCCCTTTCACAACCTGCAAACCAGATGTGGGCAAACCGATGCAGCGCGATCAAAAGAAATAATGGAGGAACAAAATGTATAGTACGCAGGTTCAAAACGGATTGTACCTGATCCAGAAAAATGGCAAGCAGCTTCTCACTCCAGGTGGGACTGCAGTTAAAAGCAGTATCAAAGTACTGGCTGAACGGCTGGTGACTGACCTCGAATATTACGGGGAAGATCCGGGAGATCCAGTGTCCCTGGTTGCATTCCATTATTCCATGCTGGATTATTTTGTGGATGCACCCATCAAGACAATCCAATGTCAATTGACTGATTCCTTTGATCCGGAATGGGATTGGACTTTAACATGCCCCACTGCATATCCTCATAATATGTTCAAATGGTGGGAATTGTTTGGCATGAATGGAATGAATGTGGAAAAAGGCGTTGAATGGCTCGAGACACTTTCCATGATGCAACTCTGCGCGGTTACCATCGTGACTGCTTACACAGGTAGTGTAAACATCGCCTTTATAGTGGCAACCGTGTTGAACAAGAGTGATTTGAAGAAGTTCGTTAAGGAAGTGAACAAATGGAATAAGTTTGAGAGCCAGTCAGACCTCTTAAAGGTGTTTGAGAATTATCTGTTTTACTTCAATGAAGGGGCTGAACCATAGAGGATGGGGCCTGATGAGATCTGATGTGATTCAACCCATTGCAGATCAGGGAAATGATCTTTAGTCTCTGGACTTACTCAAGAGACTGCTCATCAAACAAGACCTTGGGGAGTATCAGCATTTTACACATCCGGTCATTGGTGGCACCATTCTAAGATACTCAAAGTAATGCAAAATGAGAGGCTAGCATGCAATGGATTGAAGCGGTCTATACTATGGAGCGACCTATCAATTCATCACTATTTACCCCCCCCCTTCCATTAAACCAAGGATTGAAACCCACCTCAAGGATTTCCTTTTCCAGCCCTCCATCCGATTTACACCCCCCCGTTCTACTACGCTGCACAGGGGGCTCTGAAAATGGGTTTTGGGGCTGCGGGATCTATCTAAACTACCGTTCCTACGGAACTCAAAACGCCAGTTTTTTCACAAGCACTGAAGCCAGTGATCCGGTTATGCGCAAGGGTCTATGGATGTAAAAAAGGGACAGGCCACGATAATGCGGCCTGCCTTGGTCAGGGGTTGCCTTGTTGTTTCAGAAACCTAAGTGCAGGCCGATAATACTTGTAGCTCCTTCACCCAGGAAGTCGGGCGAATAGGCATAGCCGATGCTGCAGTTTTGGATGATAACCGATGCTCCATAATTGATCTTGTCCTCGCTATAACCTGCCCTTAGCTTAAGGTACTGAGAGATTCCGGCTTCTGCTCCAGCGTGAAGGCTAATGGTCTCGGCTGTGGTTTTGGCAAACTCTACTGTCGGGGTCAGTTGAACTTTTCCAAAACGAATATCGCAGGCCAAACCTCCTCGGATAGTGAAGGGGATTTCCTCGGCTTCAGACCCGGCAATGTCCCATTCCATGGAAGAGAGGAGGTTGGAAACACTCATGCCAAGCCGCAAAGAGCCGATCCTTTTATGAAATCCCAGATCAATACCAATACCTGAAGCTTTGCTATCCTCCAGACTGTGATGCAGGTATTTGAGCATCATCCCCAATCCGGTGCTGGCATTGAATGCGTGGGTATATCCCAAACCAAGGCTCATTTCGCTGTCATCAAATGTTTGGGTGGGCAGCCCTTCTTCATCCCGTCCGTCGATGTCCGATACTCCGGTTTTATTCCACATGAGGGTAAGCCTCTCTTGATTAAGAGGACAAACGATCACGCCAGTGTAGTGGTGCCTATCCAGGGACAACAAGCTATATGAGGATCCGAGCGTAAACTTATCCACTTGATACATTCCCCCGGGATTCCAATAGAAAGCATGGGCGTCATCCGCGATAGCGGTAAACGCATCTCCCATTCCAATAGCCCGCTCTCCCACGGGAATTCTGAGGAATGCGCCTGCCTGACCTCCATCACCGTCCCCGGCCAGGAGTCCCCAAGCCAGAAGCGACAGTGCCAAAGTGATCGTGATCTTAGTATTCTTCATCTTATCCTCCTATTTCAGCACAGCCGCTTTTCCGACCGCGCGCTCTCCAGAACTGGATTCTATCACGTAGAAATAGACTCCATTGGCTACTACATCCCGTTTATCATTCGTGCCATTCCAGGAGATAGTTTGCTCCACCCCGGCCTCTTGAGCCACTCCGTCCAGAAGGGTGGTCACCAATCTGCCGGAGATATCGTAGATATTGAGAGTGACCATGCCGTTGCTGGCCAGGCTGTAGCGCACCTTTCCCTCCTCCCTGTTGGGATTGAAGGGATTGGGGAAGAAATAGATGTTTTTGTTTTCCAGGCTGCCATGGGTTCCGGGACTTACTTTGGTGGTGAAGGCGGCATATAATCCAGGTTTGCTGATCTCACCAGATACTACATTGTTGAGAGTGTCAACCTCACTGGAGATAACTTTCCACTCTCCCGCCAGGTCGTCCCATAGATGTATTCTGATACCATACTCCGGCAATAGGGTTATACTGATGTCATCATAATACAGCTTCACATTTGTGTCATCAAAGGTGGTAACGCTGGGAGAGGTGCTCAGGGAATAGCAATTGCCAGCCTGTTCCGCCTCAGGAATCAATCCCTCCCTCAGGGGAGGAAGGGCCATGGAGCTTACCAGTGCGGTATCGATAGCATTGATATCATTATTGCCAAAGGTTACTTCAAATTGACCGTCGTCACTGAAAGCCCTTCTATCCTCAGCCTCAATTTGCGTATTTTTAGCCGATAGCATCAATCTCAGGGGTCCTGCCTTGCTGTCCTCCAACACGATCATAATCAGTTCTTCAACATCGTCTGAGAGTAGATTGCGATTATAGGTAACTGAGTACACAGTTGAAGATTCCTCTTCGAACTGCTCATTAAAAATCAGGCTGTTCGCTCCCCAGATCTCCAGTCTTGGGGCTTGGGCTGGCATTGTCTGAAAATCGATCTGAATTTCGTTTTCATCAGGCCAAATCCAGTGGTTTATTACCCCCTGAAAGATGTCGTCGATCTCAACAATCTCAAAGGCGTCCCCTGTTGATGATCCAATTTCATATCTGCCGATGTAGCCGGAATTTAGGTCCATTGCCGTGACCGTATCACCATCTTCGCCACCAAGAATGATAATCCCTCCCGAGTCTGAGGGCCTTCCCTGCACAATGTTTTTGGCGGGTAGATTGGTGAGCAGCACGCTGGCTGTTGGCACAGCATGGTTGCTTCCGTTCATCACCCGAAGCCTCAGTGTATCGCTTGGGGTGGCATTGTTGATGATCTGGACAGTTGTATGGGGATGGCTGCCAACATTTACGGTCAGGTTTGTCATGTTATCATTTGGTCCTGAATACATTTCATCGATTGGTTCCCTTTCGTCGGGCCTTATTATCGGGCTCACTATCTCCGTATCGAGGTTACCGATCAATTGATCGAAATAATTCCAGCATGAATTGCCCCTGCGTGCCCACTGCATTGTCACCCTATGGTCAGTGTCGGCGTAATGTATGGTGTTGCAGGACATCTCTGAATTCTGCGGGTCGTTAATGAGTTGATCATCCATCATACCGAAGTGATAAACAGCCTGAGTTTCGTTGTTATTCGGGAACACATATTCGTCGTTGTTGTTTATATACTCATCATAGAAGCCGATACCATAATGGCCGAATTCATGCGCCAACGTCCTCGAGGGGGGGTATAAACGCCCCCACACATTAGCTATAGTCCAGTCATAAGGATAGGCGTCTGTAAGGTTTCGTTGAACGTTTAAGTTGTTCAGATAGAATACCCGGGGCATGAATAAAAACCCTTTACTGCTGAAGATACCGTTACTGCTGCTGATCCCATTGACGCGTGCCTGAGGCCATTGCACGTTGCTGGCGTGGATTCTCACGTCGCAGTCATCCCAGTGCTCCTTATTGTTGTAAATCACCACTCTATCCAGGTGCACCTGCCCGTCAAAGACATCGTATAAATAGTTGGAAACCAATCTGAAGCCATTTGCAAGATTGTCCAGGTAGGCCTGATCGGCTGCCCACTCAACTGAGACTCGCAGGTTGTATTTGACTGTCGTATGCCCCATCGGAATTGTTATAGTAGAACCTGCTACGTATTCAGGATAGGAAACTTCCCCGTTGCTTACAAAAACGGCATTATCCAAGGTAACGGAGTATAAGCGTCCCCCCACCACCTCGTGGTTTGGTAGTGTTGTATTCTCCTCATACACCTCCCTTTTGACCTTCACCCAATCCCCGGGATTGAACCAGTTTCCGGGAACTGAAAATTCTCCGTTGATATCGGTTTCTCTATCTTCTTTGGAGTATTCGAGGGATGGATTACTTCGATCAACTTTATAGATTTCAAAGACTGTGTTTGGAATCAGATTACCTGATGAATCACGGATAACAAACGTCGAACCCGGCACAACTATCCTGTGCGGCGAATCCGCTGTGCCATGATAAGTGTTTACATTGAAGTTGTCTGCGGCTTTCAGGTAGTAGTCCACTCCGTCTATCGTGGCATAGCTGGCAGGTATGGTAGCCTGATAATCGGAATTGCCCAGGCTGTTCATTGCGGTGCTTTGATATATCAATTGGCCTGTTTTCCGGTAACAGAGGGTAACCGAAGCAAGGCTGTTGGTTACATCGATCACATTGGCAAAGACAGGCACAGCCTGATTGAGCGTTAGTGTACTGATCGGGGTATGGGTGATGACAGGAGCCACATTGGGTAGGATTGCCAGTTGCCAGGGGTATGTGGCAGGCTCAACCGTGGGAGTGGAGGAAGTAGTCTGCCCATCAGTAGCGGTAATGTAATAGTCCAGACCTGGGGTCTGCACAGCGTTGGTGGGGATCATCGCGGACCAGATATCGCTTGCGCCGGCTTGGGACATCTGCACGCTTTGGTAGCTGGTTGTGGAGGACTTTCTGTAAAACACCCTGGCTTCCTGCACAAGCGGAGCCATGGTATCAGTGATATGGGCCGAGATAGTGAACGCTGTCCCTTCCGCCCAAGGCTGCAGATGAAGGTCTAGGGTACCTTGAGTGCGTGTGACCTGCGGAGCCGACCCAGGCATGTATGATCCACTGGCAGTATCCTGATTGCCCAGGTAGGAAACGGTGATATCCACATTGCGCAGTACACCGTCAAATTGCGGGTGGTTTGTGCGGTAACGCACCAGATATGAGTTGGATACTTGAGAAGATATCTCGTTTACAATGGAGCTAAAATCGTCGAATATATTGTAGTATGCACCGTTTGTGGCATCTGCAATAGGAATGTATTGCTGCTGTTGGTCACCAGAACCAGTGTTAAAAATTGGAAACACAGTTATATTGCTTGGCACCAACATATCCGAAATAAGGGCATCAACAGACCATGGCGTAACGCCATCATTCTCATGCGCGGTTGCATCTGTCAGCATTATCTGAACTCTTTGAGCCCCTGGCCTATAGTTCATTAATGCCGCAGTGGCCATTGCCCCCAGTTGGTTTTCAGGATTATCTCCCCCCGTACCAATTCCGTGTTCTCCCAATTGGATGTTATTGATTACCGAGAGAATGTCTGCAAGCTGGTAGTAAAACTGCCCAGAGTTGTAGGTATAAACTATATCCCCGAATACCACAAATCCGATTCCATATTGAATATCACTATCTGCTATAGCATTAACAAAATTCAGCATGTTTGCTCGAGCCGCGTTGATCTCTTCACCCATACTTCCGGTAACATCCAGGACAAACACGATGTCAGCCAACCGTGATCCTGCTCCTTCGTCCGGTGGCGTAACTTCGAAATAGTCCGTCTGTAGGATTCCATTCTCGCGCACTACAAAATTGGATTGCATGAGAGAGGAGATCCCCACCCCCATTGAATCCACTTCCACGTTGGCATAGATATGGGGAAAACTCTGCGCGTTCAGGTTTGTTAGAGTTATGGAAAGTGGTTCCATCGGTTCAAGCTCCAAAACCACGTCATCCACATACCAGCCCAAATAGGTTATTGATCCGTCAGAGGTGAAGTTGAATGCTATCTGGACAGTGCTGTTCTGGTAGGAAGATAGGTTGATAGTGGTTTCCCGCCAATCGCTGTTACCGTTGCTGGAATGCACTTCCGTCCAGGAAGCCCCGTTATTGGTAGTAACCTTCACTTTTCCATAGTCCCAGCCGCTTTCCATCTGAAACCATTCCCAGAACCTGAGCCGGACATGGGAGGCTGCACCAATAGCAAGCTCTGGACTTATCAGCCAATAATTCGCTGAGTTTGCATAACTACCGCCCAGATTTGTGGCGACGCAATTGGGCGAGTTGTGACCCCCATTGGGCCCCGTGCTGGGCATTCCTATCTGCCAAAGCCCATCCATGGTCCAGCCTGTGGCTCCAGACTCGAAGTTCTGCTGCATGACAGGAGTGACATCCCTGCTTGCATGAACATTCTTGCAAAGAGGCACTTTGTATGCCGGAAGTAATTGCCCCTTTTCCATGACAGTGTCATTTTGATCTGCCCAAACCACTGCCAGCAGTAGAAATAAAAAGATCATCATTGATAACTGCTTGTGCATGCTTCACCACCTTTACTTCATTATTTGCTACACTTGGAATCATACTTGTACAGGAACATTCATCTTCAACATGACAACCGGGCTTTTCGCCGGCATCTTCTGCTGAGCATAAAAAACCACTCCATTTATATCAACTTTTGTTCCATACTTGTCATTATCTATATCATTTATAGTTACAGCACCTTACTGGAATATAGTTCCGATCGGTGTGGTAGATTCTACCCCCCCCCACAAAGGATGATTATGTGTGTGCAAAGCCACAAATTGCATCTGGTAAAGGTGTTACGTCCCGTGGTATAGTATACCACATCTCAGTGGGATTATTGGAATAATCTACCAATCTCTGGTGTCATTATCCTTGACCGGACCTAATCTCTCCTGCCTGGAGATGAACCTGAAAGCTGCCCGGAAGTCTACTTTCTTCATGTTTAAATCCATCCTGGGAGTCTCATCGTAAGAAGCGTGGGTGGCCAGACCCTCAGCACTCGGACAAGCAAAGGGCTCTTTGCCCGCGCGAAAGATTGAGGAGGGGCAAATTGGGCTGGGATGGGTGGAGAGGTTGAAAGGTTGTGTCTTTTTGCATCGGCATAGAGGTCAAAGAGTTGTGGTGATGGAAGGGTGAGTTTTGAGAGGGGTGAGAGGGTGTCGTCCTTAGAGGGGTAGGAGGCTAATTGAGGATTGGGGAATAGTGAAGGGTGAACAGGGAAGGGTTTAGAAGACAGTTGGATTATTGGTAACACTTGCGTCAGGGCCTGTGCGATAATAGCCACTTTGAAGCCCTGGAAGGGCGTCTAAATGTAATAGCCCCCCATGAAGCTTCGCGAAACGGGGGGTTAGGATATGCCAACCAGCCTGAACCCCTCGGGGGTGAAACACGTTATAACTCTACGGGCCGGTCTGTTTCCTCGTATTCCGCTCCCGGGGAGCTTATAGGATGGCTCTGTATTGGTCCCCCCGTTCCGCTACGCTGCACAAGGGGCTATGACGTTGACTCACCCCTGCGGGGTTGATTGTCGCACAAGCTCCTCAGCCGGCACTTCTCCCGACTGATTATGTGACCATAAACAAATACCATACAATCATATAGGATTATCGTCACGCACCGACTAAAGTCAGTGCTACGACCGACTAAAGTCAGTGATAGGTGGTGTCGGAAATCGGTGCAACAAAAAAACCCCGATGCCACAGCAGCGGGGGTAGATGATATTCTGAGCTGGATTCCCGGCTCCCAGTGGTTGATACTGAGGAGCTACAAGGGAATGGCAGCAGGAAGGTTTAGCTCATTTTGCTTCCGGCTCGTACAGCGCTTTGACCTGGAAGAAGGCCATGTCGTCTGTGAGGGGAGTTTCGAAGTGATTGGTGACGCTGGAGCCGATCTGGGTGAAGATGCCGTAGGGATCAGCCGAGGCTAAGATTAGATATTCCGTGGCGTCCGGCACGGACTGCCAATCCAGGACCACCGATCCGACGGTCATGGAGATGATCACGACGGGAGTATCCAGAGCGCTGATCACCTGTTCCACGATGATATCCCAGCTGTCTGAGGCTTCCAAAAGGCCGTCGGAGACGGTGATAGTGATGCTTTCCGTGCCATACCATCCAGGGTCCGGGGTAGCGGTGAGAATACCATCCACAATGCCGATGGCGATATGGACGTTGCCGCTGAACTGATAGCTGAGCGCGTCGGCTTCAGGATCAGAGGCATAGACGTTGAGATCAAGGATGCCTACGGTGTCCTGATCGAAGCTCCAGGATGTGGGAAGATTGAAGGCGGGAGCGCTGTTGGTGACGGTGATCTCCGCGGTGTCGGTGCCTGAGTCGATACCGTCGTTGATGACGAAGGTAACGGTCTCGGTGCCCACCCAGCCGCTGGGGGCATAGAAGGTGACCACGCTGCCGTCGAAATTGGTTTCGACATTGGTAGTGCCACTGGTTCCGAAGATCAGTGGGTCTCCATCATAATCAGTGACAAAGGGAGCCAAATCCACTTCGAGGGTACCATTACGCGGCAGACTCCATCCGTCCGGAAGCGTTAGCTCCGGAGCGCTGTTGGTGGCGATGATCTCCACCGTGTCGCTGGTCTGGGCATAGCCGTCGTTGAAGGTGAAAGTGACGTTTTCCGTGCCAACCCAGCCGTCCGGAGAACTGAGACTGATCGTGGGGCCGTTCTGGATGATGAGGATGTTGGTGTTGCCAATCCAGGTGAGTTCCAGGACGTCGCCATCATCGTCTCCACCATACAGTCCCATATCCACTGCCAGGAAGCTATTATGGCCAAAGCTCCAGCTATCGGGAAGGTCCAGCGTTGGAGCGCTGTTGGTGACGGTGATCTCCACCGTGTCGCTGGTCTGGTCTGTGCCGTCAAAGACGCTGAAGGTGATGATTTCGCTGCCTACCCAGCCGTCGATCGAACTGAAGTTGGCAGAACTGCCGTCGAGTTGGACGTCTATATGGGTATCTCCGCTGAAATCGATACTAAGCTCATCTCCGTCCGCGTCGTTTCCGTATGGTGCCAGGTCAACCGTGAGGCTGCCGTTGCGGGTGAAGGTGAAACCCTCATCGGGCAGATCGATGGTGGGTGGCGTGTTGTAGGATGAGACATACACCACCGCGCTGGCTTCCAGATCACCATCCGAGACGGTGAAGGTGACTTCTTCCTGACCAGTCCAGCCATCGATCGCGTTAAAGGTGACGCTGAGACCGTCGATCGCAATCTGGATATGAGAGTTTCCACTGGCCTGCAGGCTGAGGGGATCGCTGTCCGGATCGCTGACATAGGGCGAGAAATCCTCGACATAAGTGTCGTTTTTGGCAAAGGCGATCACGTCCGGAGGGATGATTTCCGGGGGCTGGTTGGGATCCTGGACGTTGAGGGTGACGTCGATGGTCATCTGAGGATGAACGGGATCGTTGGAATTGACCAGCAAGGTGGCCAGATATTGGCCAGAAATGAGGGCCGCGCTATCGAAATAGGCCGTGATGGGGACTGACCCGCCTGGGGCCACGCTGCCCGAATTGGGTGCGAGGTCAAACCAGTCCAGAGGAACCCAGCCAGGTGTGAGAATGATGTTTCCGTTGAGGACGTGAGGCTCTGCCCCATATACGTCTCCGTTTATCTGGTAGGGAAGGGTCAGGTCTCCGCTGTAGGCTCCGGAAATGGTGATATTGACGGTGGCGACGGCACTTTCATTGCTGCGCACCACACCCCAATTGTTGGCATCGATTCCATTCCAGTGGATGGCAATGCCATTTCCACTGGTTAGATCGGGTGTCATATCTCCACCTGAGCCACCCACAAAGTTGGTGGCGCTGTTGACGGTGACGCCGGTGGGGAAGGTGATATAGACGTCTTTAAGCCATTCGTTGTCGGGGCTGGCGTTGGTGACGGTGAAGGTCCAATTCAGAGTCGAGCCCGGGATGTAATCGAGGGCGTCGAGAGTAAGCGTGCTGCCTGTGATATCACGGTCTCCGGCTGTTCTTAAAGCTCTGCCGGCATGGCGTTGTTCAGTTAGCACAAACTCATAATTGAGCGTCTGGCTGCCGCTGTTGCCGATCGTGAAGCTCTGCGCGTCCGTTTCGTCTGGCAGCAGGCTGCTCTGAATGGACTGGGTTGAGAGCGTTACAGTGGGGGGAATGAAGCCCGCGCCGGTTACGGCGATATTGACGGTAGGGCTGTTGACGGCATTGCTGTTGATCACCACGTTGCCGTTGTAGCTTTGCACCGCGGTGGGATCGAAGCTGAGCGAGTAGCTCTTGGTCTGGCCAGTGTTCACGCTGAAGCCCAAGGAGTTGCGGCTGGAGCTGAAGCTGTCCGAGAAGCTGGATCTGGTGTTTTCCGACACCGTGTAACCCAGCGGTGTGGTGATTGTGCCGGAAAGCGTGGCGGCGCCAGGGTTCTGGATGGTGAAGGTCTGGGTGCTCTGGCTGCCTATCTGCACGTCTCCAAAGTCGATGGTGGAGGGGGAGATATTGATCAGCGGATCGGAAGCTATCACTTGCAGGCTCAGTTTCAGATTGGGCCTGTTGTTGGAAGTAGAGCCGCCGCTAAAGACGTTGGTCTGGTCTGAGTCGTCATTCCAGGTGTATCTGTATCCGGTAGTAGTGGTGGTGTATTGGGTGGTTCCACTTTGATTCCAGGATGCGATCTGGGCGAATCCCGTATCAATCACGATATTGCTGGTCCCGTTCCACTGGAAGGGCGGGTTGAGGGTGTACATGTTCCATCCGGTGGTGGTGGGAAGGTAGGAGGCCGACTGCCAGACGGTGGTCAGGTTTGCAGCTGTCGTCCAACTGGCCGCGTTACCTGCATTAGTGTGACCAATACGGACGATGAAGTTTGGCATCGTTTGAGCGGGCAGGGCGGTGATGTTGAAGCCAAGATGGGTTATGGTAATCGGTCCATACACCCCCTGAGCGTTCAATTCTGCCGCGGTATAAACTGATTGGCCGTGAACACTGCGATAGTATTGATTGACGGGACATGCGGTGCTGGTGGTGGTGCTGGAAGTCCCGCTGCCCAGGATCACTTCCGTGATAACCACGTTGTTTGGGGTGGCCTGCACCGTGGGGGTGGGATCTGAATTCCCTCCGCTATAAGCTGCAATCAGATAATAGCTATAGGTTGTGCCGTTGACCACTGCGTTGTCCGTGTAGCTGAGTCCTGTCACGGTGGTGAGCAGGCTGCTGTTGCGGTAGATCTTGTAACCGGTGGGAGTTCCCGATGCCGGAGCTTGCCAGCTCAGGCTCACAAAAGCGTTTCCGGCAGTAGCGGCAAAGTTTTGGGGCGGGGCATAGTAGGTTTCCATGGGGGGAAAGATTATGTGGTCGATCCAGGCACAGTCTGAGCCTGAGGACACAGAACCGTCCTTGGAATAGGTCCAGGCGAAAGTGCGTGAACCGCTGGTCACGGGATAGCTTGCCGCGGCCCAGCCAGCCGTTCCGGACCATTCAGCCTGCTGCACTCCGTCTATATAAAAGCGCAGCCAGTCATAGGTGGATTCGGAAGATACCTTGTAGTAGAAGCTGATATTGCCAGAGCTGCTTACAATTGCGGGCAAGGATATAGTTGTGGTCCCATTATGGGTGATCGTTCCACTCTTCGCCGCATAGGTCCCGCTGAATTTCTCGCTGCTCTGCACTGTCCAGGGAACTGCACTGCTGTTTACCCAGGCATAGGCGCCGAAGTTTCCTGTCTCAAAACCTTCGTCGGGAGGAGCCAGCAGAGTGACGCTGACCTGGTCTTGAGCAGTGTGGCTGCTGTTATCGGTGGCCACGGCTTTGATGGTGTAGGCGCCTCCGCTCAGTCCGGTGGTGTTCCAGACCCAGCTATAGGGACTGCTGGAATCAGTGTATTGCAGCACGTCGTTGATGTAGAATCCCACCCCGGTGATAGTTCCATCCGTGTCGGTGGCGGTGACGTTGACTGTGACGCTGCTGTTGAGGTCAAAAACCGTCCCATTGACGGGAGAGGTTATAGAGCAGGATGGCAGGGTGGGATCGACTGCCAGCAATGCCGCGTAAGCGTTGATCCTGCCGGAGCCAAGCATACCTGTGTAGGAAGGATTCACAGCGTAGTGGTTGTCGGTGGTATTGCGGATGATGTTTGCCACCTCGGTGTTGGACATGGTGCGGCCGTTGCGATGGGCGTAAGAGATCACCAGGGCCGCCACTCCGGAAGTGTGAGGGCAGGCCATAGAGGTACCCTGCAGGAAGTTGTAAGCACTACCGGTATAGGTGCTCAACACCCCTTCGGAGCTTACAGTGGTTTCACCACCGGGAGCAGAAACATCCACCCAGGTATCGTAGTTGGAATACCAGGCTTTGGTGTCTTCATGAGTAGTGGCGGCCACGGAAAAGGCGCCGCTGTAGCAGCCGGGATACCATTGACCGCTGGATTCGCTGTTTCCGGCGGCATAGATCGTGAGGCCACCATTGAGCACAGTGCCTCCGCCATTGGCGTTGAAATAGTCGATGGCGTCCAAAACGGACTGGTCATATGCTCCCACGATGGTGTAGCCCCAGCTGTTTTGTGAAATACAGGCACCATTGTCCGCGGCGTAAATTGGTGCTAATTCATGTCCTCCGCTGGAATCATCTGTAAACACCTGGGTGGACATCAGGCTCACGCCACGGGTGGTGTTGTTTCCTCCCGCTACACCAGCTACACCAGCTGAGTTGTTTGATTCGGCGGCGATGGTACCTGCCACGTGAGTGCCATGAAAATGGCCAACGATGGTGGCATTTCCGCTTACAAAGTTATAGCCGGTGCGGTCGTCAATATAGCCATTGCCGTCATCATCGACTCCATTGCCGGCAATCTCATCGGAGTTGATCCACAGGTTGCCGTTCAAGTCTGGATGATCCTGTTGGATGCCACCGTCCTGCACGCAGACCACCACGTCCTGGTGGCCTTTCTCGATGTTCCAGGCTTCCGGCAGGTCGATGTCGGCATCCACAGTCCCACCGGTCTGGCCGGTGTTGTTATAGTGCCACTGTTCGCCGTAACGGGTGTCGTTTGGGGTCCAGCGGTCCAGTGTCTCCTGGAGTTCAGTAACGTCCAGGGGCTGGACGCTCAGCATGGTCTTTTTGTATTCGGGTTCGGCCCATTGCAGCACATCCTTAAGCTCACGAAAGGCCATCACGATGTCCCGCAGGTTTTTCTGGCTGCCAAACTCGATCTCAAACCAGAGATGCAGTCCCCAGAGGCGATGGCGTTCGCTGTATTTGGTTTTGACACCAGTGACGCCAAACAGCCTGGTGATGCTGGTTACCTGATATTCACCGCAGAGCTCGTCCAGTTCGGCAATGCCAAAGGCCTCGATCTTCCCGTCCACCTCAGTTAGGGTGTCTGGAAGGTAGCTCAGTTCCTGTGACAGCTTGATCCTGATATGCCCTGGCTCCATGGCATCGTCGGGCATTTGATAGATATCGATAAAGGGGCGCTCGCCAAAATAAACTTGCGCGTATTGATCGCTTTACGGATATACGGAGGCACTCAGAACTCCAACCATACCCAGAATAAACACTGCTATGAACAGGTATCGCTTCATAATCTCTCCCTGAAAATCTTGGTAGGGAATAAAGTTCGTGTGGCTGTGATATTGTCAACTTAAAAAATAGTATCTCGGTTTACGGAGGGGTCCAGAGCCTGATACAAATTAAGAAATCTTCACGCCGCAACAAAGCGCTTGACAAGCCAGCCCCCTCCATCCGTGATGGCTTTTAGTAAAAAATACCAAGCAAGGATAGCCCAGATGCCGCGGAACAAGCTGCCCAATCCCATGACCAAGCTAATCAAAAAGCCGGCTCCCAGCCGGATCAAGAACTTCCGCGCCCACATCCCGATCTGCCTGGACAAGAAGAACTTCATCGTGAAGACAGCGGACAGCACGGAAGAGCTGCGGGCCGCCCTCAAGCTGAGGCACGACGTCTTTCTGGATGAACTGCTTAAACGCAAAAAGAAAAGCGGTATCGATATAGACCGCTTTGATAAACACTGCGACCATCTGCTCATCATCGACAAACGTAACGGTATGATCATCGGCACCTATCGCCTCCAGTCCTCTCTGCACACCAAACGCTGGTATACGGCCACCGAGTTTCACATGAAACACATCCTCAAGCGTCTGCCCGGCAACAAACTGGAGCTGGGAAGGGCCTGCGTGCATCCGGACTATCGCAACGGTGTCACGATCGCCCTGCTCTGGGAAGGGATCGGCACCTATATCGCCGCCAGCCACACCTCCTATCTCTTCGGCTGCTCCAGCATCAAGACCATGGACAAAGAAGAGATCCGCGGCATCTATCAATACCTGAAACAGAACGGCCATCTCACGGATGACCATCGGGTGCGGCCCCGCAACAAATTCAAGGTGCCAGGCATGGCCAGACACGCCCGCCGCAAACATCAGCTCTCCAGCCTCGACGAGCTCAGCGCCCACAAGGACAAGATCCCGGCCCTGCTGAATTCCTATCTCAAAGCGGGGGCCAAGGTCTGCGGGGTGCCGGCTTTGGACCGCAGCTTTAAATGTATCGACTTTCTCACCCTGCTGAGGGTGCAGGATATGGGCGCCGGCTACGGTCGCAAATACAACAAAGATCAGTGAATTCATGCGCCTGACCAAACTACCCCACCTGATCGTCAACACCGCCGTCCTGGCTACCTATTTCGGGGTGGGATTTGTGCTGCAGTGGATCACCCGCGATCCCATCAAACGTCGCCGCAGGGCTATCCGCTTCACCTCCACCATGTGCAGGGTCTTCCTCAAAACCCTCAATATCGCGATCACAGTGGAAGGCCGGGAAAAGCTGCAAGCCCTGCATAAATCCAGCTATCTGATGGTGTCCAACCACTCTTCCTACACCGATATCCTCGTGCTTTCATCGCTGGAAAACCTCGTCTTCATCACCTCGGTGGAGATGGGAAACAACCCCGTTTTGGGAGATATCACCCGCCTGGGAGGCTGCCTCTACACCGATCGCAAAAAACCGGTCTCCCTGCCCAAAGAGATCCAGCGCTTTTCCGCCACGATCTCCGAGGGCTTTAAGGTAGTGCTCTTCCCGGAAGGTACCAGTACCGATGCCCGCAGCATCAAAGACTTCCGCGCCAGCCTCTTTCAGGTGGCGATCGGGGCCCGGGCCACCATCCTGCCCGTCTGCATCAGCTATCAAAGCGTGGACGGCCAGCCCTTTGGAGACAACAACCGCGACACCATCTGCTGGTATGGCGACATGGACTTTGTGCCCCACTTCATCGGTTTGCTCAATCACCAGATCGGGGTGAGGGTCACTATCCTGGATCCCATCCCCTTCGATCCCAATCTCAGTCGCGCGGAGCTCTCTGATCGGACCCGCGATGCACTGTTAAAGACATATCACATCGATAGATAAAGGAGTTTATGAATGGCCCCCAAAAAAGACCGACTCGGACTTGGCAAGATCAACTTCCTGCTCCTGGCCCTGGCAGCCATCCTGCTGATCGCGGGATACTTTATCATGTCCCTCAACGAGATCACCATCTCGCCGCTCATTTTGGCGGGCGTGTATGTGCTGTTGATCCCTTTCGCCCTGCTCTACAGGCCCAAACCCAAAGAATAAGACGCGATGCCCATCCTCTCAGATGAGACGGCGGCCAAGCTAAAAAGTTGCCAGCTCAACGCCAAAGCCATCGTGGAAGGCTTCCTCGTGGGGCTCCACCGCAGCCCCTATCACGGCTTCAGTGTGGAGTTCTCGGACCATCGGGAATACAACGAGGGTGAACCCCTCAAAGACGTGGACTGGAAGATCGTGGCCAGGACAGACCGCTACTATGTGAAACGCTATGAGGAAGAGACCAACCTCCGCTGCTATATCCTCATCGATCACAGCAAGAGCATGTTCTTCCAATCCGGGGCCCTCACCAAGATCGCATACGCCACCCAACTGGCCGCCGCGCTGGCCTGGCTGATGATTGGCCAGAAAGACGCCGCCGGATTGATCACTTTCAACGATCACGTGACTGGCCAATATGCCCCCAAAGCGTATCGCGGCTACCTGCCCATCCTCTTCAGGGCCCTGGTGGAACTGGAGCCGGGAGGGGAGACCGATGTGAGCTCCGCCCTGCACAGCATCGCTGAAACCATCCGCAAACGCAGCCTTATCGTGCTGATCTCAGACCTCCTGGACGAACCGGAAAGCATCGCCCAGGGCCTCAAACACTTTCGGGCCCGCCAACACGAAGTGCTGGTGTTTCACATCGCGGACCTCATGGAGGAAAACTTCAGCTTCAGACGGGAGACCGAGTTTGTTGACAGTGAAACGGGAGAGAAGCTGACTGTCACTCCCTGGCAGATCAGACAGCGATATTTAGAGAGCTATGGCCAGCATCTGGAAGCGTTGAAGGCCCAGTTCCGCCAATTCCAGATCGAATACAACCCCGTAAGCACCGCCGAGCCTCTCAATGACCTGCTGCTAAAATACCTCTTAAAGAGGCGAAAGGGATGAAGTCAATATCCGATGTGCCTGAAAGGGCAAAAAGCTTTTATACACGATTTCCGGGGCATCTATGAGCGTGACGCGCAGAATCGACGCTTATGACCTCTTTATGGCAGTCAAGGCTGGACTCAATAAGATCTACTGCCAACCCGACCCTGCGGTGATCTCTAAAATCGCGGCCCTGGCCAAAAAGGAAAAGAGCCCCCTGGCCAAAGACATGCTGACTGCCATTACCGTGAACGCGGAAATCGCTGCCCGGGAAGGCATACCATGCTGTCAGGATACCGGCACGGTGGTCTTTTTTATCGAGCTGGGAGAGCGGGCCGTGCTCGTGGATGGAACGATAGAAAACACTATCAAAGCAGTGCTTAGACTGGGCTGGTATCGCTTGAACCTGCGTCGCTCGCTGGTTGAAGAACCCCTCTTTGAACGCCAGATCATTCCAGATACAGTGCCGCCCGTGATCCACTGGGAGATAAATCCCGGGAATCAGATCAAGGTGACCATGGGACTGAAGGGTGGGGGAGCGGAGAACATGAGCACTTTAAAGATGATGCCCGCCACATCGACGGTCGAACAGATCAAGCAGGCGGTTGTGGAGACGGTAGTGAATGCAGGGGGAAAAGCATGCCCGCCTGTGCTCGTGGGTGTAGGGATTGGCGGAAACTACGAAAGCTGCGCGTTGATGGCTAAACGCGCGCTCTTTGAAGAACTGGGCAGAGCTCATCCGGACCCAAGATACGCTACTCTGGAAAAGGAGATTCTGGCCGAGATTAACCGTCAGGGGAGAGGTGTGATGGGAATGGGGGAGGGGCCCAGCGCCCTGGCAGTGCATATCAAGACGGCCCCTTGCCACATCGCTTCATTACCGCTGGCGGTCAATCTGGATTGTCACGCCCACCGGCATTACAGTTTTACCCTCTAGGTTTCACGTGAAACATCGGCTTTGCTTATGAACATCCACAGCCTCAGGCTTCCCCTCGCTTCTCTTAGCAGTTCCACTCTCAAAGCAGGTGACAAGGTCCTGCTATCCGGCACCCTCTACACCGCCAGGGATATGGCCCATAAACGTCTGGCCGCTCTCATTGCGGCAGAAAATCCCCTGCCCTGGGACCTCTCAGAGGGAGCCCTCTTCTATTGCGGTCCTTCACCCGTTCCCAAAGGCAAAATCTGCGGGGCGATAGGGCCCACCACCTCAGCGCGCATGGACCCCTTCACGCCATTGCTCCTGGAGCACGGGCTGAGGGTCATGCTGGGAAAGGGAGAACGCTCACCGGAAGTTCAAAAGGCCATCCGCACCCACGGGGCCTTGTATCTTGTAGCCGTGGGAGGGATCTCAGCCCTGTTGGCCCAACATGTGATCAAGTTTGAGCTCTTCCTGTGGCCGGAGCTGGGAGCCGAAGCGGTGTACAGAATGGAGGTGGAGGATTTTCCCTGCTATGTGATGACTGTGTGAGTGATTACTGCCGAGCTGCAGAGGGTTGTCTTTCTCACTATTGAGATACAGAGGTTTTTCTCTACAGAGATTCAGAGGCAGCAGAGAGAGGCAAAGAGGGGGCTTGATAAGTGAGAATTGATCGTTAACAATTGATTGAAACACGAGGCATTGGAGCCGGAAACTTCCTCGTTTCCGGAGCGTGGAAATACCAGTGGCAAAGCAATCAATCCTGTGAAGACAGGAGGCCATGCCGCAGGCGCTGATCGCGCCTAAGCAAACGAGGACGTTTACCGCTCCACAGGGCATCGCACCACGCGTAACTCGTGACGCTTACCCTTCACCTTATAAGCATCACTTTCCGGGTCACGCTATCCTGGCCCGCGCTCAGCTTCAGCAGATAGATCCCGCTTGGAAGCCTGTTGCCGGATGAATCCAGCGCGTCCCAGGTGCAGCTTTGATTCTGGCCGGGTTCCGCTGTTATATGGGTCCTGTAAACCATCTGACCTTTGAGGTTGTAAACTTTCAGTTCAGTGGGCGCCGTACGCATTAGATTCCAGCTCAGATGCACGCTCTGTTTGAAGGGATTGGGCCAGGCTATCAAACTTGTCAACGCAGGCGCAACTGGATCGTCCACCGCGGTGATGGGGTCGGTCACATAGAGCTTGGTGACGGGTCTGGCGGTAAGCGCTTCACTGGCTTCCGGAGGATCGTAGGGATCATAGATGGCCGTGTCGCTCTTGACGTTGCGGGTGCGGATGATGGAGGTGTTATCATGGTAAAAGT
>ERZ795059.1164-NODE-1164-length-30250-cov-9.068919_pt1 | contig 30250 bp, 27 predicted proteins | sample MGYA00375143_ERZ795059 | MGnify/ENA primary metagenome ERZ795059 (study PRJEB30188, sample SAMN05720168) | activated sludge metagenome | isolation source: Anaerobic digester | place: USA | collected 2015-01-07 ... | reverse complement strand
CAGCGTAATCTCATTCGGAAGCCGGCGGGCCCATTCGTATTAACTGGATCCACCGGCTTCCGTATGAGATTACGCTGCTGGTGGAGGAACAGGGGGAGGATGCGCTTGGGGCGGTGTTTTTTGTGAATGTGCGCCCGGAGCCAAATGATTTTATGGAAGCGTTGAATGAGTCGAGTTTTTTTCATGATTTACGTTTCGCGGAGTGGCGTCCGAACCGGGTGGTGCTGAAACAACCGGGGGTGTTGATGACGCAGGGGGCGATTTCCGTGCCCCAAAACACGCAAGGGGCAGTGGCGGCACAATGGCCTGAAACGCGGGAGATCCCCCCTCCCCCGCTTTCCGGGAAGCATTTGCTGGAGTTTTCGGCGGATAATACGAATGGGGTGCTGATGCAGTGGTATGGGGCGGTGAATGCGGCATATTCACGATCATTTGATGATATGCTCCATCAGCTTATGGTGCAGTCGCTGCTATTGTTGCAGGAACTTAACGTTACCGGTGATTTGGTGAAAGAGGATGAAGTGCGATTTCATGTGGACGTGGTGTGTGATGGGGGCGGACAGCCCGAAGTAGTGGAAGATGCACTGAACGGTGTGGCGGACTGGCTGAGCGCAAGGCTTATGGCGATACATCAATTTTCATTTTCAGGGCATGTGGAGTGGCGTAATGCGTTTACGTTGACCGGCGATTTTGCGCTGACGGGGTTTGAGGGGGCGTTGCGGCGCGCGTTGGGGGAATAAGGCAAGTTTGACAATAAAGTGCCGGGGGCTTAGGATGATTGATTAATTTTCGTTAACGATGCCTAAAATCGAATAGGAGAACGTACGGTGAAAAAGGGCTGTCTAATTGGGTTAGCGGTATTGCTGGTTCTTGTGATAGCGGCAATTGCTGTCATTGGTATTGCGTATGTGAAATTGAACAGCCAGTATGGGATATCGGAGGCTGCGGCGGTGTCTCATGAGACGCTGGCCACGAAAGACACGCGTGCCCGGGTGGTAGTGAAGCCGGATAAACTGGCGCCATTTGTGTTTAAGTATATTAAGCCTGAAGACATACCCCAATTGCCGAAGCTTCCGAGCAGTCCTGATGCGCTTATCTCGATGGTTGTGCCTCGTGAGATTGCTCTGTTGGAAGGGGCGGAATATTCCAAGGGGAGTGTGGGCTTGACGTTGTTTATCAATGAACGCCGGTTTGGTCCGGAGATTGTGAAACAATTGAACCAGCAAGGTCTTCAACGCACGTTGAATATGATCAAGTGGGATGAGGGTATGTTTACGATGCCACAGCGGGGTGTCGTGCTTGTAAATGGCGCGCTGCCGATTCCGGACGGTCTGGAAGAAAAGGTCTTGGAGACGTGGAAGCATGATTTGGAGGGGAACCCGGTAGTTATTGACGGGGATCATTTGCTGGAACTTGCCCTGGATAACCGGAATGGGGAGATTATGACGCTGATTGGCGCGGGCGCGAAGGCGGCGAAGCAGGATTGGAAAATGTTGATGGAGAATTCGTATGTGCAAACGGGTCTGGCGATATTGCCGAATCTTCATGTGCTTCGTCTGAGCGCGGACGTAGTGGAGGTTGACAAGGCGGAGATTAATCTTCGGGTTGAGGGAACGCAGGAAGCCGGGAATCAATTGGAATTTCTGGTTAACATGATGGGATTGCCTCTGCTGAAGCAATATCTGGAAGATGATTTTGGGATGAAGCTGGATGGCCAGCCGAAATGGGATGCGGGACAGAAAGCGTTTATTGGCGCGTTTACCTTGACGGGATTCGAGCCGTTGATTCGCGCGCAGATCCAGCAATTTATTCCGCCGCCGCCCGCACCGGCCGCGAAGAAGTCATAAAGCGGGCATAAAGTAGATCACGGTCAGGGCAGAGAGGATCTGTGTTGGCCGTGATGTTATTTGTCTCAGAGTTTGGTACGGCCTTGGAGGGCGTGGCTGAGCGTGGCGTCGTCGGCGAATTCGAGGCCGCCGCCCATGGGTACGCCGTGGGCGATGCGCGTGACGGTGATGGCAAGCTTTCCGATTTCCCGGGCGAGGTATAGGGCGGTGGCTTCGCCTTCGGCCGTGGCGTTGGTGGCGACGATGACTTCGCGGATTTGGCCGGTGCGGAGCCGGTTGAAGAGGCGGTCCATTTTGAGTTCGCTGGGTCCGATGCCTTCCAGGGGGTTCAAGACACCGTGGAGGACATGATAGAGGCCGCGGTAGGCGCCGCCTTTTTCCAGAGCCATGGCGCCGGAGGGGCGCTCAACGACGCAAAGAAGGGAATGGTCGCGGCGTTCATCGGAGCAAATGGAACAGGGATCGATATCGGTGAGGTTACAGCAGATGGAGCAGGACTTGATGCGTGCGCGTGCGTCTCGGATAGCTTCGCTCAGGGTAAGGGCTTCTTCCTCGGGTGCGCCGAGTAAGTGCAAAGCGAGGCGTTCGGCGGAGCGTTTTCCCACTCCTGGAAGGCGGCGGAAGGCTTCGACGAGCCGTTCAACGGAAGGTGAAGTGAAAAACATGGTTAATACCCGGTGTTTGTTGTTTTTGACAGTACTTTTCTTTTCGTGCGAAACGCAACGAAAAGCGTTCATTTTCTCCCGCCAACGTCAGTCAGTGGTTCACTTTGGCAGGCGAATAAAATAAGTGTAGGGGGGAATTGGGTTAGAAAGCAACTGATTTGGGATGTTTTGCGTTTTTAGTGAGTTGCTTATGGATTTCCTGCCATTGCTGCAAGAGGTCTTCGCGGGAGAGGATATCCAGCCGGTCGGGAAAAAGAGTACCGTCGAGATGGTCAGATTCGTGCTGGATGATCCGTGCGAGAAAATCTCTGGCTTCAAAGTCGAGGGGGGCGCCGTGTTCGTCGAGTGCGCGGACGCGGATGCGTGTGGCACGGGGTACGAGGGCATAGAGTTGTGGAAGGCTGAGGCATCCTTCTTCTCCTTCTGCACACCCTTCTTTTTCGTATATTTCTGGGTTGACGAGGCACATGGGGTCGCCTTCGGGTTCACATAGGACCAAAATCCGCTTGGAGATGCCCACTTGAGGTCCGGCGAGGCCTACGCCGTCATAGAAAAACATCGTTTCGAGCATGTCTTGTGCGAGTTCAGCGACATCGGCGCCAATATGTTCATAGGCCGATGCTTTTTTCAGCAATCGATCGTCCGGATACCACAAAATGTCACGTATGGCCATTGGTTACACTCCTTGAAGCGATGGTAACACAGATTGTGTGTTTCATTAAAGTGAACACCACCCCCATGGCTGGTATTCCTGGGTGAAGAAGCGGCGCAGATGTCCCACTAATGGGAGTATACAGGGAGATTTGACGCTATACCTGGAGCTTTTTTTTGAGCTGGTCGAGAGTACGGCGGACTTCTCCATTGCCGCGTGCGTCTTCGGAGATTTTTTCACAGGAGTAGAGCACGGTGGTGTGGTCTTTTCCTCCGAAGGCTTCTCCGACATCGCTGAGGGAGAGACTTGGGATGAGTTCTTTGCAGAGGTACATGGCCATTTGGCGCGGGACGACGATTTGCCGCTGCCGGCTTGGCCCGCGCAAGTCGGCGATGCGCACGTCGAAGTGTTCGGCGACGGCGCGCTGGACTTGTTCGAGGGTGATGGGTTTTATTTTTTCGTTTCCAATAAGATCACGCAGGACTTCTTCAACCATGGCGAGAGAGATTTTTTGTTCGTTGAGGCGGCTGTATGCCAGTACGGTGACAAGGGCGCCTTCGAGTTCGCGGATGTTGGTGGTGATATAGGTGGCGATGAACCGCAAGACTTCGGGGGGTACGACGAGGTTTTCTTCACGCGCCTTGTTTTGAAGAATGGCCATGCGGGTTTCGAGGTCGGGCGGTTGGATATCCACAACGAGGCCCCATTCGAAGCGGGAGACGAGGCGTGCCTCAATGCCTTGAAGTTCCTTGGGGCATCGGTCGCTGGACAAGACGATCTGCTTGTGCATGTCGAAGAGGACGTTGAACGTGTGGAAGAATTCTTCCTGGGTGCTTTCCTTTCCGCCGATGAAGTGGATATCGTCGATCATGAGGATGTCCACTTTGCGGTATTTAGCGCGGAATTTCTGAGTGGACTTGTCCATAATGCTTTGAATTAACTGATTGGTGAATTGCTCAGAGGAGATGTAGCAGACGTTGGCGCCTGGTATTTCGGACAGGAGTTCCTGACCGATGGCCTGCATGAGGTGTGTCTTTCCCAAGCCGGTGCCGCCGTATAGGAACAAAGGGTTGTATGCGCGGCCTGGGGATTCCGCGACGGCTTTTGCGGCGGCGTGCGCGAAACGGTTTCCCGATCCGATGACAAATCTGTCGAAGGTATATCGTGGATTGAAGCCATTGAAGGAACGAATGGCTTTCATCTTTTTTTTGGAAACGGGTTGGTTGAGCGTGAGCGTGGCGACATCGATAGCGGCAGGGGGCGGTGCGTCCTGACCGGCACTGAAGACAATCTCCTGGAAGCCGGGCAAGACTTCCTGGACAGACTCGGTGATGGCGTCGAGGTAATGATCTCGAAGCCATTCCGCAAAGAATTCGCTCGGGACGCTGATGGTCAAGCGTCCTTCTTCATAGGATTGAAAGAGCGTTTGTGAAAACCAGTTTTTATAACTATATTCATCGAGGACCTGTTGCAGATGGTCTTGCGCCAGGGTCCACGGATTCACTTCCGATCTCGACGGCATACCCTCTCCATTCCACGTACTCATCACTGCAAGGTGACGGCAACCCAACATTCTGACACCACGCCATCGTCACCACCCGTGCGCAATGCGTTCCGCTCGCACCGCGCACCCCTAACCTTCAACTTTTTCTGCGCCCCCGCGCATCCTCGGAACACTACGCAACATTCACCGTGCCGGCGAATGATTTTCCACCGTTTATCCACAGTCTTCAATGGTTATCAACACCCTATCCACAGGTTTTCCACAAGCCCAAAATTCCCTGTAAAATCAGGCATTTTCTTCAATTGAGAGCGTGAGTTTGCACGATCTTGTTTCATTTGTCAAGCACTATTTTCAAGTGCTTGATCCACAGCAACTTTTACACGATTCCAAACGGCGTCGAGTTCGTCAAGCGAGCACGATTTCATATCGCGGCCCTCCTGGGCGAAAACGTTTTCCACAGCCTGGAAACGCGCGTGAAAGCGATTTGCGGCCTGCGTGAGCATTACTTCAGGATTGATCTTTAGAAACCGCGCAGCATTCACCGAGGCCAGGAGTACGTCTCCCAGTTCTTGCCGCGCGTGGTTTAGATCGCCACATGAAAGCGCTTCCCGCATTTCGTTCACTTCTTCTTCAATTTTATCGAGGACCCCGCTGATGTCGGGCCAGTCAAAACCAACAGCAGCGGCGTCTTCCTGAATTTTCCATGCTCGTTGCAGAGCGTTTTGTTCATATTCGGGCATTTATTTTCCTGCCATGAAGACGGATCACACCCCTTCGGGTATTCGTCAATACTTCTTCAGGCAGGTGTATCACGCCTTTTTTCCCGGTGTTCCATTCATGCATCCCACATGATGAATTCATGTACACCGTGAATGGAAAAAACATGGAGTGAGTATATCATGAGAAGGAAACTCATGCAAGAAAAAAATGTATAATGCATAATAAAGACGGGGTTATTGTGAGCGTGCGCGATTTGGTTTGTTGGCCTGGAACTTGCTTGGGCGCAGGAGAAATTTTCATTCTTGGTTTATTTTCATCACATGCCGTATCATACCGCCCATAGAAATGGGCATAGGCGCGGGGTATTTGATGCTTGCCCGCCGGGTAGCGATTGAATTCATGACTGTGCGCGATTAAGGAAAGAACACGATGCGAAAACCGCGGTTGGCGATTACCATGGGCGATGTGAATGGTGTTGGGCCGGAGATTTTGGTCAAAGCGCTGTCTCATGCGGAGCCTTGGGAGTGGTGCCGTCCGGTAATCATTGGAGGGCGTGCGGCGTTTGAGTGGGCGCGCGCGCGGTATGCAAATTGCCGGGAGGCGGAGGTTGTCGAAGATGTTTCCCTGTGTGAAGAAGGATTGTATTTAATGGAAGGAGGTTTTTCTGGTCCTCCGGTTCAGCCGGGCAAGATGGATGCGGAGGCTGGGCGATGTGCGGTCGAGTGGGTAAAATTTGCGGTGCGGCTTGCACAGCGCCAGAAGGTTGACGGGATAGTAACGTGTCCCATCAACAAGGAATGTGTGCATCGCGCGGGGATATCCTGTTCGGGACACACGGATTTGATTGCGGAAATGACGGGTTCGAGAGATTACCGAATGTGTCTGTTCACGGATCGGATGCGGATCGTGCATAACACGGCGCATCTTTCGCTTCGGGACGCGATAGATCAGGTGAAGACGGAACGGATAACGGCGTCGATTCGGATAGGTGATGAGGCATTGCGGCGGATGGGGCTGGAGACCCCTCGGATTGCAGTGGCGGGATTGAATCCCCACGCGGGGGAAGCGGGCGCGTTTGGACGGGAAGAATTGGAAGAGATTCTGCCGGCGATTCAGGAGTGCCAGAGGATTGGGATTGATTGCAGCGGCCCGCATCCGCCGGACACATTGTTTGGCAAAATGCGGGATGGGGAGTTTGATATGGTGATTGCGATGTATCATGATCAGGGTCATATCCCCTTGAAACTCATCGCGATGGACGAGGGCGTGAATGTGACGCTGGGCATACCGCTGGTGCGTACATCAGTGGATCATGGCACGGCGTATGATATTGCCGGTAAAGGGATCGCGCGGGAACAAAGTCTTCTTGCGGCGATTCGATTTGCGGCGCAGTTGGTTTGAATGCCAAGGAGTATGATGCATATGCGGCCGGAGAAGTGTTTCGGGTGGCGGCAGGAGGTGTTTTGGTTTGTTTGTTATGGGATGTTTTTTTGGGTTTTTGTTGTGGCGCCGTGGGGATTTTCCGCGGTGTTTGTGAAGCAGGGGCCGGTGTATCAAGTGGGTCCGAATCCATCGGCCATTCTGGCGCAAGACCTGAATGGGGATGGACTTCCGGAGATAATCACGGCGGATCGGGGGATATTGGGGGATCCCCGGGAGGAGCGGCCGGGCAATGATGAGATTTCGATATTGATAGCGCGGGAAGGGTTGAATTACGATAAGTTGCATCCTTCGTTGAAAACGGGGTTTGGGCCGTATGCGATTGCAGTGGCCAATGTGGATGCGTTGAAGTGGCCGGATATAGTAGTGGCGAGTTTTCTGGCGACCAAGCATAATTCCATTTCGCTCTTTTTGAATAATCAGCAGGAGAGTGTGTATTTGCCGGTGGAGTTCCGTTTTCAGGAGGATGCGCTTCCCTATTTCCGGCAGACGGATGGGGATGGCAATGCGGTGTTTACGCGTCCCGGTCTGACGTCGGTGACGGTTCAGGACGTCACCCATGATGGATTACGGGATTTGATCGCCACGGGATGGTCCAGCGATATGCTTGTGTTCATGCCGGGACATGCCGAGACGTATTTTGGCGAGGCGAAGTTTATCCCCGCGGCGGGTGGTCCCCGTGATGTACACGTTGCGGATTTTGATGGGGATAAGGAGAGTGACTTGGTTGTAGTGATGTATGTAACGGGCGAGTTGACGTTTTGGAAGGGTGATGGCGCTGGCGGGTTTGCCGAGGTGTCCCGTATCCCGACACGGGGTCAGCTCCCGTCAAAAGTGCGGATTTGCGATGTCAATCGGGATAATGTGTTGGATGTGGTGGTGTCGCATTCCCATAAGGATGATTCAGTGGTTATTTTTTATGGGGATGGCAACTTTTCCTTTAGTGTTTCGCAGGAGATTTTATTGGGTCCTGACCGGGGTGTGCTGGAACATGAAATTCGCGATTTGGTTGTGGAGGATTTGACGGGCGATGAAAAGCCGGATATGGCCGTGGCCTGTTACGCTTCGGGGAAAGTGGAGGTGTTGATCAATGAGTCCACCGATGACGGCAGGCAACAGCATTTCCGGACGGAGGAGTATTCATTTGACCAAGGGCGTCCGAGGGCGTTATGCGGGGCGGATTTCGATCAGAACAAGCAACAGGATCTTGCGGTGGCGCTGTGGGATGTGGATTCCGTGGCGTTGTTGTTGAACGGAGAGAAGCCGAAATCCCCCCCGTCGGCGCGGGCGGTTAAGGAGAAATAGCGCGGCCTTCTTTTCGGAGTTCACGAATATTCCGGAGAAGGCGGTGATATTGCTCTTTTGGAAGGGTGCGGCGTCCGAAGCGGCATTCCAGATAAGTGTGAATCAGTTCCTGGATGGGAGTTTTGACGGAGGCCAGATTTTCTGGGAGTTGTGCAAACCACTCTTGGGGAGTTTTGTTTTGAGGGGAAATACCGAGGCGCGTGAGGGTGCGGCAGAGTCGAAAATAGAGTAATTGAGCACGTTTTTGGTCTTCGGTAAGCGGCCAAGGCGTGTTTTTATTTTTAATCCAGGGACGCACAATCAGGAAGAAGGCAAGAATTCCGGCGAGAATGGCAATGCTGATTTTAAGAAAGCGGTTAATAGGAAAGGAGGTATGCACATTGCTTTTGGGGGATTCTTCGAGTTCTTTGTTTTGAATCCATTGAATGAGATTTAGGGAGAGATCCTGGAATCGTTTGATTTGTATATCCGGGTTGTATCGGACAACTTCCTGATACCAGAACATTTTAGCGCGGAGAGAAATCCCGGAGAGCCAACCGGCTATTTTCCGCAGGCGGCTGGTTTCTTCTATATCGGAACGGGGGGAAGGATCGAACCGGACCCATCCCTCGCTTGGGAACAGGGCTTCCACCCAGAGGTGCGCCATTCGTGCACGGACTGTATACGAGCCATCGAAGGCGTTCCACTCGCCTCCTTTGAATCCGCTTACGACCCGGGCCGGGATGCCGAGGCTTCGGAGCATTAAGGCCATGGCACTTGCAAAAAGTTCGCAGTGTCCGCGCCGTTCGCGTTGAAGAAAGGCATCAATCTGATGTGTTGCAGGCAGAGGCGGCATGAGCAAGGAATACTGGAAATTTGTGCCGCTAAGCCACAATTCGATGGCGCGGGCCTTGTCGTAAGGTGTTTTCGCATTTTGGGTAATATTATTAATAAGGGTTTGGGTTTCGGGGAGGAGATCCTGGTACGTAAGCAGATCGAGGTCCTTTTTCCTCAGGAAGTTGTCATAATTGGCCGGTGTATCCCGGAGGCGCTGTGGGTCAAAGGTGGGAATTTCCGACCAGGCTTCATAGGTAATTCGCCTCTCCCCCATGCTCTGCAGGAGGAGGGTGAAGTCTTTCGAAGGATCCCAGATGACATTGATGCCTCTTGGGGTTCCTTGCAGGATTATTTTCCAGATCAGATCCAAACATGGAATTCCCTCTATGGGAACGGTATCCATATAGATACGTTGCCGGACAATTCGCCAGTTGCCGGATTTTGTGCGTTCCGCGGCGGTTGCAGCGCTTTGAAAGGGGGCGCGTATTCTGCCCAGAAGTGAATTGGCAGTATTGGAGGTTCCGGAATCGCGCAGGGCGATGTGTTCCCATTGGGATCGGAAGTAGTGGGACAAGGTGGTGACGCGCCAGTACATCTCGCCGGTATACTGGCCATTGGGTTCGTCGGGGAAGGTGACGCGCATAACGGCGGTAGGGTCTTCGAAGAGGAGGGCGCGTTGATTCAGATTGACGGAGCGATTGATTCCGGTGCGTACTGTATCGAGGGTATTGTTGCGTCCCAAAAAGCCCGCTTCCAGCCGGGGGGTGGTGGCAAAAATAAGGGTTGTGAGGAGTATGGCAATGATGGACACGGTGGAAATGGAAAAAACCAATCCGCGGTCGAAGCGGATGGGGGTATTGAAGAGTGGATGGATGGGTAGACCTTGGTTGGAAATGAGGACAGGGGGGGTAGCCAGGCTTCTTTCGGCATCGAGGTGTAAACGCAAGGCAATGAAAGCCCAGATAGCGCTGACGAGGAAGATTAGCATGACGGGCCCGATAATGGGTTCGGGGGCTTGAGCGGAGGCCGCGACCAGAAGGAAGAACGCCATGAGGAACAGGTAATAATAATTCTTCTCAGTCTTTTGATGGAGTTGGATGAAAATGATGACAAAGAGGATAACAGTAATGACGCCTTTCAGGATGCCGAGTGTCAGCCAGAGCAGAGGGATAAAGCAGAAAAAGGAGATAATGATCCCTTTGGAGATGATTCGATACGCGGACGATTTTTTATCGAGCCATTCTCCAACCGGGGTGAGGAGAATGAGCGTGAGAGGGATGATGAGGAACAGCATTCCGAATTCACGCACGGCAGCCATGGCCATGAATCCGGCCAGTATGACCATGGCGCTGGAGATGCGCAGGAAGAGTGAGGGCCGGTTAAGCATGGACGATCTCATCCAGGTTGAGCATTTTGAGGGCTCCTGAGCCGGTTTGCCTTCCCCACTGCCGTGGGTCGGGGGAGATGCAAATCAAACGGGCTTCCTGTGGTTCGAGGGCACGCACAAAAGAGGAGAAATCTTCTGATTCGGGTGTTGGATCAACGCGTGCCAGGAGTTCGAGAATTTTCCGTTCCTGATGGGGGCCATACCCGCCTTCGACGGCGCCTGCCGGGGAAGTGACGGTAACGTGATAGTGCCGTTTTAGTAAGGAGACGGCAAGCGAGGCGGTTAATTCCACGGCTTCTTCAAAGAGGTTGTCAAAATCGGGAAGATCGGTCAGGTGTCGAGTATCCAGGGCGAAGATGACAAATCGGGAGTGTTGCCGGGACATTTCGCGGACCATCCAGACGCCCATGCGCGCGCTGATGCGCCAGGCGATACGGCGGAGTTCATCACCGGGAAGATATTCCCGGAGGCTGAAGAATTCGTCGCCGTCAGCCACGGCGGCGCGTGCGACAGAAGCGGGTCCGGGCAGTTGTTCGACGGTGGAGGTGCGCAATGCACGGACACGTGGGTAAACCAGGACATCGGTTGTATCGTTGTACCGGCGGCGGCGTTCCATAAGACCAAAGGGGAATCCCGTTTCGATGTCGAATGGGGGGAGGCGATGCAGGCCGCGCTTTGCGAGGGTCATCGGGATATTTAAGAGGGCGGCGCCTTTCGCGGGGGTTTTGGGTACAAATCCCAAGAGTGAATTTTGTTTGCCGTGTTGAGCAATGCCGAGACCGATGGCGGGCATGAGGCGTTTGTGGTTTTCGATGCGGATTCCCGTGAGGAAGGGTTCTCCGCGATAAACGGCGTTGGGAGCTTCGCGGGTCATGGACACATTGCGCAGGTTCCAGATCATTAAGAAGAAAGAGATAAGGATAAAGCTAATGACGCCGCCAAAGAGCAAGTAGAACAGGTTATTTCCGGTATTCCATGCGGCCACAAGGAGCAAGGTCGCGATTAGTGCGAAGACAGCGCCTGAAATATTCAGCCGGTTTCCCGCCCTTTTGCCGAGGTTGGCGTTCATGTCAAACCGGCGCCTTGATGGTTTTGAGGATTTCCGCCATGACTCGGGCGCGTTCCCGCGCGGCAGTGGCGAGGTCCGCGCCCCGGGACTTGATGAGGATGCGGTGTCCGAGGACGGGGAGGGCCATTTGTTTTACATCGCCGGGAGTTACGAAATCCTTGCCCTCGACCAGTGCGCGGGCCTGGCATGCTTCGTAAAAGGAGAGTGCCCCGCGGGGGCTTGCGCCCAATTGGATTTGTTCATGGGTGCGGGTGGCGTGTATGATGGCCAGCATATAGTGTGCGACGGATTCGTCGACGTGCACTTCGCCCACGCAATCCTGCATGTGAAGAAGATCATTGGCGTTGAGGACGGGGCGCAATTCCGCGAGGTCTTTCAAGGGATCCCTGCGGCGCATGATGCGGAGTTCGTCATCCGTGGGGGGATAGCCGATTTCGACTCTTAAAATAAAACGGTCCAATTGCGATTCCGGGAGGGTATAGGTGCCTTCGTATTCGATGGGGTTTTGGGTGGCCATGACGATGAAGGGTTTTGGGAGAGGGTAGGTTTTTCCGTCCACGGAGACTTGATTCTCGCTCATGGCCTCGATCAAGGCGCTTTGGGTCTTGGGGGGGGTGCGGTTTATTTCGTCGGCAAGGACAACATTGGCAAAAATGGCCCCCCTGCGGAACTTGAAGTCCTGGGTTTTGGGATCCAAAACGGAAACGCCGAGGATATCGGAGGGGAGCATATCGCTGGTGAATTGGATGCGGCAAAAGGAGCAGTCAAGAGAGCGAGCGATGGCCTGAGCTATGGTGGTTTTTCCGATGCCAGGAATGTCTTCGATGAGAATGTGGCCGCGTGAGAGCAAACCGACAATGCATAGTTTGACGACTTCATATTTTCCGAAGACGACACGTTCGACGTTTTCCAGCAGTTTTTTTACTTGTTCAAGGGTTTGATGGTCCATGGGATACTCCTGTCTCTACTGCGATACAATGTAGTGCGGCTGCTTATTCCCTGGTGATTGCTGTCCAGCCGGAAATTGCCCTATGCAAACGTTAACCGGGGAATGGCGGTGTTGCTGATAACGAAACCGTGAATTAGAGCCAGCGTTCAAACCATTCATCGGCGACTTCCAGGGTTTCGGGGGTGATACGATGGCCGTCATGGTGTCCATAGAAGTCGATGGCGCTTTGGGCGCCGAGTATTTTATAAATACGGCTGGCAGAGGTGACGGCTTTCTGGCAGCTTCTGGGGTTGGAGTAGGCGGCGTCTGTGAGAGTGGTGATGATGAGTGTGGGGCTTGGTGCGGCCATGGCCAGGAGATGTTCCCAGTCAAGGGGGTATTTTCCGGATTTAATGTATTCCTTTAGTTTTGGCAATAGGATGAAGCCTTCCTCGGGAAGCCAGCGTTGGGGTTCTTTGTCAGTGGCAAAGCGTGTGAAACCGCAACTGGCGACGCAGGCCTGGATACGGTCGTCAAAGGCGGCGAGTAGCAAGGCGTTATAGGCGCCGAGGCCGTGCCCGACGACGCCCACGCGAGCTGCATCGACGCGTTTGACTTCTGAAAAGACGTCGATGGCCCGCATGTGATCTGCGAGCATTTTAGCGGTGACGGAGGATTTCGGGTTGTCTTTGTAGAACGTTTTGGTGTCGTAAGGTTTAAGTTTCATGGAGACGCGGTCGCCCGCGGTGATGCAATCTGGAGCGAGAGTGACGAAGCCGTGTTCGGCGTAATGCTGAGCCAGGGCCATTCGGGCGTCGCCTTCGAGCCCGGCGGGTTCGTCTTTTCCCTGGGGCACCTGCTGGTGACAGCAGAGAATGGCCGGGGCTTCGTCTTTTCCGTCGGGGACGAAGAGCCAGGCGGAGATGCGGTCCCACGCATCGACGAAATAATTGATCCGTTTTCGGACGAAACCGCGGAACTCGACTTCGTCCACGGTTTTTAGTTGGAGGTCGATGCGGTCTTTGGAAACAGGTCCAGAAAGATCCACGACCGCGGCTTCGATCTGGCTGCGCATTGCGGTCCATTCGACAGGTGATTTAACTTTAGCGAGGTCAAACATGCTGTTGTCGTCTCCGAAGATCCGTTCGATTTATCACACCCATACTGAAAGCATAGTAGAAACTCACGGCTTCAATTTCAACCTGGCGGAAATTGAGTTTTCTGAAACCCTTCATCCACAGGATACACCACGCACTGCTATATTTGAAAACCGGGGTGCTTTGCCCATGATTTCAATCTTTTTCCATGAATGGATTCAACTGTTCCTTTTAGGTGCCGGGTTAACCCGCCGCTCTCTAGGAGATAGTGTCCAGATAGAGGCGGTCCATGTCAACCGCGAAGATTTCCGGAAAGGCCAGTTTCCAGCAGGGCCGTCTTTCCTAAGAATAAGAATATGGCCTGTAGACTGCAAACCGGCTGAATTTGTGCAACCGTGCGGCGGGAGGGCGGAATTATATATACTGTGCGTATGAATTCCTCGGCAGAGAGTCCAAGTGAAGCGATACGCCGGCAGTATATGTCGCTGAAGGCGGAGATCGAACGTCACAACCGTTTATATTATGTAGAAGCAACGCCTGAAATCAGCGATTTTGAGTACGATGCGCTGATGCGCGAGTTGATCCAGTTGGAGGAGCAGTATCCTGTGTTGCGCACAGTGGATTCGCCCTCACAACGGGTGGGGGGCGCGCCGCTAGAGGGTTTTGAGACGGTATTGCACCGCGCGCCGATGCTTTCAATAGACAATACATACAATGAGCAGGAATTGCGGGAGTTTGATGAGCGGGTCAGGAAAGGTCTGGGGGGTGAGATGCCGGCCTATGTGGTGGAATTGAAGATGGACGGGGTGGCCATTTCGCTGCGGTATGAGGAGGGGGTGCTGGTTCGTGCCGCGACGCGCGGGGACGGACTTCGGGGGGATGATGTCACGAATAATGTGCGGGTGATTCGCGCGATCCCGTTGCGGTTGGAAAAGGGCGCGCCGGGGGCGCTGGAGGTGCGGGGCGAGGTGTACATGCGGAATGAGGATTTGGAGCGTTTAAACCAACGCCGGGAGGAGGAAGGCGAGGAACCGTTCCGAAATCCTCGTAATACAACGGCGGGCACGTTGAAGTTGTTGGATCCGAAGGTAGTGGCGCAGCGGGGGCTTCGTTTTTTCGCCTATGATCTGGTTTCCGGGGATGAGGTTATTCTTGTTTCCCATCGGCAGACGCTTGAAAATCTTCGGAAATGGGGCCTTCCGGTAAATCCACATTTTGAATATTGCACCACGATTGATACAGTGATGGATGCATGCGCCCGGTGGAATGCCCGGCGGCATGAGTTGGGGTATGAAATTGACGGAATGGTCATCAAGGTGGATTCGGCGGTGCAACGGACCCGTCTGGGGAGTACGTCGAAGTCGCCACGCTGGGTCATTGCGTATAAATTTCCGGCGGAGATCGCACGGACGCGGCTGGTGGGCATCAAGGTTCAAGTGGGGAAGTCGGGGGCGCTGACGCCGGTGGCGGAGATGGCCCCGGTCAAACTCGCCGGAACGATTGTGAAGCGCGCCACACTGCATAATTTTGAAGAGCTTTCCAAGAAGGATTTGCGGGTGGGTGATCTTGTGGAGGTGCAGAAAGCAGGCGAAATTATTCCGCAGGTGTTGCGGTATATCCCGGAGGAACGTCCTCAGGACGCTCTCCCTTGTCCCATTCCGGTGGCGTGTCCGGTATGTCAAGGAGAGGTACGGAAAGATCCGGACGGAGTGTTTATACGTTGTTTGAATGTGGGGTGTCCCGCGCAGGTGAAAGAGCGGTTGGAACATTTTGCGAGCCGGCGTGCGATGGATATCGAAGGATTGGGGCCGGCCGTGATCACGCAGTTAGTGGATCGGGGATTGGTGGAAGGGCCTGCGGATTTGTATCGCCTGGATGCAGGTACGGTGGCAATGCTGGACCGTATGGCGGAGAAGTCGGCGTCGAATTTGGTGGCGGCGGTTACACAGAGCAAGGCGCGCCCGTTGAGCCGGGTATTGTTTGGGTTGGGGATTCGGCATGTAGGCAGTCATACGGCGGAACTGCTTGCCGGGCGGTATGGGAGCATGGAAGCATTGATGAAGGCTCCCGTGGAGGAACTTCAAGGCATTTATGAGATTGGGCCGGTAGTGGCGGCCAGTATCCGGGATTTTTTTGATACGCCGCAGAACCGGGAATTGGTGGAGCAGTTTCGTGCGTTGGGATTGAGCATGACGGAAGCGCAAAGCGCCGGCGGTGACGGTGCAGGGCCAATGCAGGGGAAGACATTTGTGGTTACGGGCACATTAGTAAAATATAGCCGGGATGAGATTCATGATCGCATCAAACAACTGGGGGGCAAAGCAGCTTCGAGTGTGAGCAAGAAAACCGATTATGTGGTGGCGGGCGAAAGTGCGGGGTCGAAACTGGATAAGGCCCGGCAACTAGGGGTTCCGGTGATTACGGAAGAAGAATTCGAGCAACTGGCGGGGGGCGGGGTATGAATGAAATACGTCTGACTTGCCCGCCGCGGTTGGATAAAGAGAGCGGCAGCGAGCTTTTCAAGCGGCTCCGGCACGAGAAAGTGACGGAGGGGCAGACGCTGGTACTGGATTTTTCGGAGACGGAGTTTTTGGATTCTCTTGGCGGGGCGCGCTTAATTGAGATTTCCGATCATTTGCGCCGCTGGGGTGGTCAGATGCGGCTGGAGAATGAGCATGGGGATGTGGCGGAGTTTTTGAAGGTGATTACGCCGGCATTGTCGGTGACGAGCAGCATCCAGCCGAAAGAGGTGGAAGTACTGGAGAAGATTGGCGGGACGGCCATTACGGTGGGGGAGGAAATCTGGCAGTTCATCGATCTTTGCATTGATGCGATTTATTGGACAGTGCTGGGGCCGTTGGAAGGCAAGGGTTTCCGCTGGGGCATGTTGCTGGATGAAATGCATGAAATGGGTGTGCGGGCGATTGGGATCGTATGCATGATGAATTTCCTGCTGGGGTTGATCATCGCGATGCTGTCGGCCAAGCAGGTGGAAAACTATGGGGTGCAGATTCTGGTGGCGGATGCCATGATGATCGGATTTGCGCGTGAATTGGCGGCGGTGATGACGGCGGTGGTGGTTGCGGCGCGCACAGGGGCGGCTATTGCGGCGGAACTTGCAACGATGAAAGTGCAGGAAGAAATTGACGCGTTGCGGGGCATGGGGTTGAATGTGGCTCAGTTTCTGGTGGCGCCCAAGCTGTTATCCTTGGTGCTCATGTTGCCGTGCTTGTGGGTGCTGGGTTTGATCACGAGTCTGAGCGGCGGCTTTGTATGGGGGGTGTTTGTGCTGAAGTTCAATTTCTCCGTGTGGTACACGGAAACCCTCAACGCGGCGCATTTTCAGGATTTGCTGCAGGGTTTTTTGAAGACCATAGCGTTTGCGATAGCAATTGCGCTGATTGGGTGTCATAATGGGCTGCGCGTGACGGGCGGTTCGCGGGGTGTTGGGTTGATGACCACGCGAGCGGTGGTGATGGACATTTTTGTTATGATTTGCATTGATATCGTTTTTGCCACTATTTTCTATTACATACTCGGATGAATACCAAAGACAACCATACGATTATTGAAGTGCGGGACTTGGTGACGCATTATGGCGAGACCCAGATATTGGATCACGTGTCGCTGGCGGTGCCGCGTGGAACGGTGTATGTGATTATTGGCGGCAGCGGGTGTGGAAAAACCACATTGCTGAAGCATATGTGCGGTTTGTTGAAGCCTTCTTCCGGCCAAATCCTCTATCAGGGGGAAGATATTGTTCCGATGGAGGAGGATGACTTGGCGAAGATGCAGCGTTCGATAGGAATAGCGTTTCAGACGAGCGGGCTCCTGAATTCGATGACGGTGGGCGATAATGTGGCGCTTCCACTTCGCGAGTATGGGAACATGGATGAGCCGTTAATTCAAGCGGTGGTTCGGATGAAATTGGGGCTGGTGGGGTTGGCCGATATGGCGCATCTGATGCCGGATGAGTTGTCGGGTGGTATGCGCAAACGTGCGGGGTTGGCGCGTGCGATAGCCCTGGATCCGCCGCTGGTGTATTTTGACGAACCGTCGGCGGGCCTTGATCCGATTATGGCGTGCGGGCTGGATGAATTGATATTGGATCTTCGTAGAATGCTGGGGATCACGTTTGTGATTGTCACGCATGAACTGGACTCGATCCGGAAGATTGCGGATCGGATCTTGATGCTGGATCGGGGCACAGTGATATTTGATGGTACGATGGAAGACGTGGAACGGACAGAAACAGAACGGGTGCGCCAGTTTTTTGAGCGCCGGCCCGATGAATATATAGTGCAACGGACGATCTGACCAAGAAGGAATAGATTCGTGGCCACACGAAAGCAAAAAATGAAGGTGGGCGCATTTCTGTTGATGTGCGTATCACTGGCAGCGTCGGGAGCGATATTAATTTCCGGATTGAATACGGAGAATGGGGTTCGGTATTGGGTCGAGTTTGACGAGTCGGTGTTCGGCCTGTATGAAGGGGGCATGGTTCAGTATATGGGGGTTCCTGTGGGCAAGGTGGAGAATATCCGGGTGACGCCGAACCGGCGCGCGCACGTGGATGTCGTGGTCAATCCCGATAAAGTCACGCTGAATGATGGCGTGGAAGCGCAGTTGGTGTTGTACAGCCTGGCGACGGGGACGATGTGCATCCAGCTTTCCGGTGGGGATCCGGAGGCGCCTGTGTTAAAGCCTGGAAGCGAGATCAAGCCCAAGGTGTCGATTATTACGGCGCTGAGTTCGCGCATGGAGGATATTATTGAGAATCTTTCGTCGATTGCGGAGTCGGTCAGCACGGGATTGGCGGGGATCGAAGAGGGAGATCTTACGGCCATTATCGAGAAGGTAAACCGGATCTTGGATGATGCGCAGACCTTCGTGGAGAGCGGGAATGATTTTGTGGGCGAGGCCAAGAATACGGTGACGGGGCTTCGCGGGAAAGCGGAGTCCGCCGTGGATGATTTTAACGCGCTGGCCAAGGATGTCCGGAAACTTGCAAAGAATGTGGATGAACTGGTGGCGGGTATTAAAGAGAAAGTAGGACAGGTTCAAGTGCCTGAGTTGCAGGGCGAGTTGAATCGTGTGCTGGAAAACATAGCGAGTGTATCCAAGCAGTTGGAAGCCACATTGAAGCACTTCGACACGATGTCCACCAATGCGTTGCATGAGGTGGACAATGTGGAGTACACGGTGCGTACGTCGTTGGATGAAATCAGCGAAGCGTTTAACAATTTGCGCGCTCTTCTGGATCAATTGCAAGAAGATCCCTCTGCCGTGCTTCGCGGTAAGGGCAGAATAAAGGAATTGTTTAAATGAAGCGTTCTACAGCATGTTTATGTGCCGGATTGATACTCACGCTTGCGGGATGTCTCGCTCCGCGCACGGTAATTCCCACGCGGTATTACACCTTGAATCCCCAAATGACCGTGGCGGCCGCAGACCCATTAAAAAAGTCGCTGGGTTACCGGCCCCTGGATGTTGCCCAACCGTATGATCGGCGGATGGCGTATATTAGTGAGAACCACATGCTGGGGTATCGTGACGGAGAGGAATGGTCCGTGAAGCCGGGCGAGGCGGTAACCCAGGCGCTTGCGGATGCCTTGGCGGCCAGCCGCCATTTTCAGGATGTGGGGAACGCCGCGGAGATGGGCCCGCCGGATTTGATGTTGACGGGGAAAGTGCGCAAGTTTCATGAGAACCGCACCCACTCTTCCTGGACGGCGGAACTGGAGATCCGGTTGGAGTTGCGGGATGTTTCCGGCAATTCCTGTCTTTGGGCGGATACATTGCATGCGGAAGTGCCGCTGGAAAGGGGCAAAACGGCTAATGCGCTGGCCGCGGCCATGAGCCAGGCGATTTCGCAGGTGATTCAACAGGCCGTGGCGGCCATGGTAAAAGCTATATAAGCAAAGGTGCTGCGAGGGAACTATGATGGGTGAATTGATTTATACGTTTGCAAGTCTGGCGGCCCGGCATGTTGGGGAGGTTACCTGCATCCATGGGATGCGGCTGCTGGCAGAGACGGTGCATCCGTCCGGGGTGAAGATCACGTGGATTGTATCGCCGGAATCCGCCCGGTTGGCGGCTCGTGAATTAACGGAATGGCACAATGCCTATGGAGATGACGTGGCGGTTTCCCAACCGGAGCTTTCGGCAGGGCATCTGGATTTTAGCGGAACGTTGCAGGAGAAGACAGAGCGGCTGGCAGCGGTCCGGGAACGTATTCGGAAGGTATTGCCTTGGGCGGAGTTAACGGTAGCGGCGGGGCATACGGACCCTGATATTGTAAAAATGTGTGATGCCTTGGGCATGGAAGGGTTGTGGGGATTCTGCTGGGAGCAGATTGAGGTGGATCAGATTACGGATCGGGGATGTCCCTGGGGCGTATATTACATGCATCCGGACGATCGGCTTCGGCCTGCTCCGGGGCAAAGTGTGGTGGCGATGGAGTGGACGTCGCGCGACTTGCTCAATAGTTATCACAGCGGGAATCCGTGTTTGTATAGCACGGATCCCAATGATGCGGCGCGGGGCGGGCTCTGTTCTTGGGAGGATATCGGGTATTGGAAAGGGCTGGCGGACAATTATCTGCGGAACACACGGTATAACCGGCATGTGTTTCTGTTGCAACATCAGGAAGCGCATGAGATGGAACGGAATGAGGGGTGGTATTGTTATACCGAGGAGGATATTCGGGAGGCGGCGGTTATGCTTCGGGAATTTGTGAAGCATATTCAACCGCATGCACGGATGATGACGTTGGGCGAGGCGGCCCGTCTGTATCGTGCCACGTATGCTTCCATGCCGTCCTCGTATATGTTGTGGGATTATATCCCCCACTCCCGGCCTAATCCGGATTATACGTGGAATACCAGCCCCGGCCCATGGCCGAAGACATTTTTGTATTGTGACCGGGGGGCGCAAATGATGTTTGTGGATGGGCGTGTGCAACCGGTTTGTATCCGGAACTATGCTCGTCCCTGGGATACTACAGCCTATTATTCTGAACCAGTTATCCCGGTAGTGCGTTTGGTTCATAATACGCAATATGGCTGGCGCCGTGAGGTGGAGATTTTAGTGGACAGCCCCTCCCCCATGCCTTATGGAGTAGTGTTTTGGGGCGATTACAGCCTCTATCAAATTGGCGATGCGCCTGGGCTTGTGGAGGGGAAAATTTTGCCGCGAGAACTGCTTTTCTTGCGCTATGAACTCAATGCCGGAGAAAATCGGTTTCAGGTCCGGTTGCAGGGGAAATAACCGGGAAATTCCTGTAACTTCTTGAGATATAAGGATTTTTCTCATTTTTAAGGGTAAAAGTGAGTGTTCGGCGCAGAGAAATGAGGTAAATAGTGAAAAAGGGCCGGATTTTTTTGGGGTTAGGTGATCGAGGGCGCGAAATAATCTTTTCATATAAGATGTTTAGTGCTATACTGTGAGTGTGTTCGAGGCCGGGTGGCGGATGAGGAACCATGAGGAGAGAAACTCAGGGATGCGGAGGATAGGAATTACGCAGTTTTCATGGTTCAACTGACAAGGGTGAAAAATTTCTGATGGAGTCAGAGATTTGTTTTTGGGAAGTAGCAACAAAACGAAGGAGGAACAGGTTATGAAGAGGACATGGGTACTTGGTTTAGCGCTAATTGTTGTAATGGCGTTTGGGCTGACGGGATGCGTCACATTTCCGAGTTTGACGGTAAGCCCGGTGGTTCCCGCGGCGAATGAACAGATCATTCGCGATCAACTGATCATATTAACGGATGCCACGGATTCCTTTGGCGTATTTGACAAGTTTGAGTACGAAAAGGCGCTGGTACAGGCGTTTGTGGGGTCGATGCCGGACGGGACGTATTTGTCCGGCTTGAATTCTTTTGCGGGCACGCCCCCTCCCACGTGGATGAAAAATCCGTTGGCGCCCTATTGCCGTGAGGGGATGAACAAGAGTGCAGGCTGTCTGAAATGGCTGGGCGGCAATACGCCGCTGTCTTGTGCCCTAAAAAGCTTGAAAAAGGATGTGGAAGGCAAGGCTGGCCGTGGGGCGTTGCTGGTATTTTCGGATGGCGAGGTGTTTAGTCGCGCTGCGGTATTGGATGCCTGCAAAGAGCTGAAAGCGGCGCATGGCGGAGAATTGTGCATTTTCACCGTTCATATCGGCAATTGTTCCTGCGGGAAACAATTGATGTCGGATATGGTATCGGTGACGGGCTGCGGGAAGGCCTATGATGGTTATACCCTGAATAACCTTGCGGCTATTCAAGGCCTGGTTCGGGACATTTTCTTTGGTCCGAAGGCTGCCCCGGCTCCTGGCCCAGTTGACAGCGATGGCGATGGCGTGTATGACGACAAGGATCAATGCCCCGGAACACCGAAAGGCGCAAAGGTGGATGAGCGTGGCTGCTGGGTGTTGAAGAATGTGAATTTTGACAATGACAGCGCGGTGATCAAGCCGGAGTTTACGGCGGAATTGGACGAAGTGGCGGGGGTGTTGAAGAATAATCCGAATGTGCGGATTAGCGTGGACGGCCATACGGATTCCAATGCTTCGGACGAGTATAATTTGAAGCTGTCGGAGCGGCGTGCGGCGGCGGTGAAGGACGCATTAATCCAACGCGGTATTGATGCGGCACGGTTGGAAGCCAAAGGTTTTGGCGAAAGCAAGCCGATGGCGCCCAATGATTCTCCGGAGAATATGTATAAGAACCGGCGGGTCGAGTTATCGGTTCTTTAAACACAAACGTATTTGCCCGTAAAAGCCGGGCGGGGCGTGGAGTCCCGCCCGGTTTTTTAATGACATTGCCCGGCGGTTATAATAGGGGGATGGGGAGTGTATGAAATAGAGACCGTGAACGGAGAGGAGAATGATCGTGAAAAGTGCATATACATTAGTTCTTGCCGGGATGTTAGTCTGTTTTTTGTGTGTGATGTCTAATGTGGCAGTGGCGCAATCGTCAGGAGATCAAGAGCGTATGGCATGGTGGAAGGAAGCACGGTTCGGCATGTTTATCCATTGGGGAGTTTATTCGGTGCCCGCGGGAACCTATGAGGGCAAACGCATCGGAGGCATCGGTGAATGGATAATGCACCATGGGAAAATTCCCGTATCGGCCTACCGGGAGTATGCGAAGCAATTCAATCCGGTGAAGTATGATCCGGAGGCGTGGGTGAAGATGGCGAAGGACGCGGGGATGAAATATATTGTTATTACCTCGAAGCATCATGACGGGTTTGCGCTGTTTGAAACGAAGGCGTCGAAATGGAACGTAGTAGATGCGACGCCCTATGGCAAGGACCTGTTAAAGCCCCTGGCGGAGGCATGCCAGAGGCACGGGATGAAGCTTGGTTTCTATTATTCGCAAGCCCAGGACTGGAATAATCCTGGAGGCGCGGCCGCAGGCGGCCATTGGGATCCGGCGCAGGAGGGCTCCATGGATGAGTATATCCACAACGTAGCGGTCCCGCAGGTAAAAGAAATTTTAAGCAATTACGGTCCTATCGCCATCCTCTGGTGGGATACGCCGGTGGACATGACGCGGGAACGTGCCGATATGCTGCGGCCTCTGGTGGAATTGCAGCCGGGCATTATCACGAATAATCGCTTGGGTGGAGATTATCCAGGAGACACTGATACACCCGAGCAATACATCCCCCCGACGGGGATTCCCGGGCGCAATTGGGAAGTCTGCATGACCATGAACGACACATGGGGCTATAAGAGTTACGACGATCACTGGAAAAGCACGGAAATGCTGGTGCGCAACCTGATCGACATTGCATCGAAAGGCGGGAATTACCTGCTGAATGTGGGGCCAACCTCCGAGGGGCTCATTCCGGAGGCTTCGATTCAGCGGCTCAAAGATATTGGCGGGTGGATGAAGGTGAATAGTGAATCCATCTACGGAACGAGCGCCAGTCCTTTCAGAAAACTCGCATGGGGACGTTGCACTCAAAAAGCCATCCCGGAAGGTACGCGGCTGTATCTGCACGTATTTGATTGGCCGGAAAAGGGACAATTGTTTGTCCCAGGTCTGAAAAACGAGGTAGTTAAAGCGTATTTGCTGGCGGATTCTACAAAAGCAGCTTGTGGGGTGAAGAAAGACGCAGATGGAGTAATAATCAGTGTGCCTGAGAAGGCGTTGGACGCTCTTTCCACAACCGTAGTACTCGATGTGAAAGGAGCACCCAATGTGGAGCAGTTTTTACTCCAAGCCCCTGATGGTTCCATCGAATTATCGTCCGCAGATGCCGTGCTTCATGGCACACAGATAAAAACAGAAATCCGTCACAAGAATATGTTTATCAGTTCCTGGACTGATCCTAATGAGACGGTGGATTGGCTGTTCAAAGTCATCAAGAAGGGCAAATACACTGTCTCTGCGGAGGTGGCGTCAGAAGGCGGCGCTGCGTTTCAGGTAGTTATTGGAAACAAAGTGCTGAATGCAGTAGTGCCGGACACTAAAAAAGCGGATAAATTCAAAACAATCGATTTGGGCACTATAAAACTCGCCAAAGAGGGCAAAATGACCCTTGCCATCAAACCGGTGGCCGATGGATGGCATCCAGTTATTCTCAAATCGATTGAATTGAAGCCGAAATCGTAAAAAAGTGATATATGAAGAATTTCACGAGCAGTGTACGGCATAATTGCCGGGATTTGGATTATCTATAGCGGCGATTCCAAAAACAATTAACTGATTTTTCAAAGCGATGTTTTTGGACAAGTACAACTTGGGAACGAGTAAACCGAATATTTTCAGGAGAATGTGGTGTGTCTGTTCCGATGATGGATTTGAAGAAGCAGTATGCGGGGATCAAAGCAGAGATTGATGCTGCCGTGGCGGAGGTTTTTGCGTCGCAGCAGTTCCGTGGCGGGCCGCAGGTGGAGAATCTTGAACAGGCGGTGGCGGCGATGGTTGGTGTGCCGCATGCGCTGGGCGTGTCGTCGGGCACGGATGCATTGCTGCTTCCGCTGAAAGCAATCCCGCTACAGGCCGGGGATGAAGTGATCACGACGCCGTTCACGTTTTTTGCGACGGCGGGGGCGATTGTGAACGCTGGAGGCGTCCCGGTTTTCGCGGATATTGATCCGGTTACGTTTAACATCGATGTGCGCCAAATTGAAGGGCTGATCACGCCCAAAACGAAGGCGATTGTGCCTGTGCATCTTTATGGTCAGTGCGTGGATATGGAACCGCTGCTGGAGATTGCAAAACGGCATGGGCTGGTAGTGATTGAGGATTCGGCGCAGGCATTGGGCGCTTCCTACAAGGGGCGTCCTGCGTGTTCAATGGGGCATGCGGCGGGCATCAGCTTTTATCCGACGAAAAATCTTGGGGCGGCCGGGGAAGGCGGGATGGTGGCGGCAACGGATGAAACGATTGCGGAAACGGTGCGGCTGTTGCGCGCGCATGGGGCCGGCGGCACGTATATTCATTCCATGGTGGGGACGAATAGTCATTTGCACGCGATACAGGCGGCGGTGCTGAACGTCAAACTGCGGTATTTGAAGGAATGGAATGAGCAGCGGCGCGTGAATGCGCAGTATTACACCAGGCATTTTTCGGAAATGCCGGAAGTGACGGTTCCGGAAGAACTGCCGGGCCATTATCATGTGTATCATCAGTATGTGGTCCGGTTGCCGCGCCGGGATGATGCCCGGAAGCTATTTCAGGAGCGCGGCATTGGATGTGGGGTGTTTTATCCCCTGCCCTTGCACCGCCAGGAGTGTTTTAAGCCGTTTGGATGCGAAAAGACGTGGTGTCCTGAAGCGGATCGCGCCAGCCAGGAAGTGCTTGCATTGCCGATCGTGCCGGAATTGACTCCGGAGCATCTGGATGAGGTGATTTTGGCGGTTAAGGATCATTTGTCGCGCTAAGAGAGGGCGCTGTATACCTGCGGGGAGCGGATGTATAATGAGTGTTGATTACGGAAGGAGAAGTAAGCATGTCTAAAGTCGGAATGGCCATTGTTGGATGTGGAAATATCGGTCCTGTGCATGCGGCGGCGATCAGCCAGGTGCGGGGCGCGAAGCTGGTGGCGGTATCGGATATTGATGAGGCGCGCGCGGCTTCGCTGGCGGGAAAGTATGGCGCGGAGGTGTATACGGACTACCGGGCGATGCTGAGGCGCGCGGATATCCAGGCGGTGTCGATTTGCGTTCCCAGCGGATTGCGGGTGGATATCGCGGAAGCGTGCGCGGCGGCGGGCAAACACATCCTTTCCGAAAAGCCGTTGGAGATTAATACGGAGCGCATTGATCGGATTATCCGGGCGGCGGACAAGGCAAAGGTTTTATTGGGATGCATATTCCAAAGCCGGTTCGCGGAAGGCACGCAGCAGCTTCTTAAGGCGGTGCAACAGGGCCGCTTTGGGAAATTGGTATTGGGTGATGCCTATATCAAGTGGTACCGGACGCAGGAATACTATGCGGCGGGCAAGTGGCGCGGCACGAAGAAATGGGATGGCGGCGGCGCTTTGATGAATCAGGGGATTCATTACATTGATTTATTGCTGTACTTTATGGGGCCCGTGAAGCGGGTGACGGCCCAAATGAAGTGCATCGGTCATCCGGGGTTGGAAGTGGAAGATCTTGCCACGGTCCTGCTGGAGTTTAAGAACGGTGCAATGGGCGTTATCGAGGGCACGACGTCGGCTTGGCCGGGGCATTCGGCGCGGGTTGAGATCTACGGCATGGAAGGAAGCGCCGCCTTGCAGGACGGCGAGATCGTGCTGTGGAAGTTCGCCAAACGCAAGGCTATCGATGCAAAAATTGAGCAGATAATGGGGCGTGAGTCGTCGTTAGGCTCTGGAGCGGGCGATCCCATGTCGGGATTGAAAACGGAGGGACATCGTCTGCAGATAGATGATTTTGTGCGGGCGATCCAGCAAGGCCGTAAACCACGCGTGGATGGCCGCGAGGGACGTCATGCGGTGGCGTTGATTGAGAGCATTTATCGTTCGGCGAAACTGGGCAAGCCGGTGACGCTGAAATAACAAGATTCATTGGCAATATACAAGTCAGGAGTGGCGATGCGTACTATTTTTTTGCTTGGATTGTTCATACTCAGCCCCGTGTTATCAGCGCAGGAATCAACAAGCCCGGCCGGGTCTTCAGGGGTGCCGGCGGTGGTGGCGCGCATTGGTGACGAGGTGATTAGCGGAAAGGAATTTCAGCACGATCTGGAGTATCGGGTGCGCCGGTATGAACTGGAGAAGGGCCGTCCGGCGACGGTGGATACCGCATTCCGGCGGGAAACGCTGGACGATTTGATTAATGGGCGTGTTATCCGCGTGCTGGCGAAAAATGCGGGCATGACGGTATCCGATGCGGAGGTGGAGACGGAGTTTGCGGAGGGGAAAGCGGCGTTGGGAACGGAGGAGGCCTTTCAGGCGTATCTAAAACGCGAGGAAATGACGATCGAGGCATTGAAAGGCGAGATTCGGAACCGTTTGATGACGGAGAAGTGGGTGGCGGAAAAGACGAAGGATATAACGGTGAATGATGAGGAATTGCAGGGGGAATATTCATTATGGCAGAAGGAAGGGCGCACAAAACGGGAGACTCCGACGGCGGATATCGCCCACATTCTGATTCGGGCGAAAACAAATGATGCCGCGAGCATGGACGCCGCGAAAAAGCGGGTGGACGATCTCCGGGCGAAGATATTGGCGGGGGCAAAATTTGAAGATGTGGCGCGGCAGCAATCCGAAGATCCTCTTTCGGCGCCCATGGGCGGGATGTATTATGAGGCGGCGGCGGACAAGATGCTTCCGGAAGTGGCGGAGCGTATGTTCCAACTGCCGATTGGACAGGTTTCCGAGCCGTTTCAGTCGCGGTTGGGATGGCATATCATGATGGTTCAAGCGCGCAATGACAAGGGTGAGGTTCCATTTGACAAGATGAAAGACCGGCTGAAAAATGCACTGTTTGCCGCCAAGAAGCATTTGTTGTTGAAACAACTGGTGGATGACGCGCGCAAGGTGTTGAATGTGGAGATTGTGGAGGCCGCGCCGGGCAGCGGCGAAAACGCGCCACCGCAAGGGAAGTGATTTATGAATACCGGGAAACGCATGGATGTCACGATTGTAGGCGGGGGAATGATCACGAACGATTTGATTCTTCCGTCGGTATATCATTTGCAGCGCGGGATGGTGCGGAATATTGCGGTGTGCGCGCTGAATAATCCTCCGCTCAAGGCATTGAAAGAGAACAAGGAATTGCGGGAGGCGTTTCCCGAACAGGAGTTCACGCCGTATCCGGCATTGGAAGAACGGCCGGATCGGAACTTTCCGGATCTGTTCAAGGCGGTGCTGGCGGAGATGGAACCGCGGCAGGCGGTGGTTGTGGCCATGCCGGACCATTTGCACTATTCCGTGGTGATGGAAGCCTTGAAGCACAATCAGCATGTGCTGTGCGTGAAGCCGCTGGTGCAGCGGTATGATGACGCGATGGAAATCGAGGAATTGGCGCGCGACAAGGGGCTGTTTGTCGGCGTGGAATATCACAAACGCTTTGACACGCGGGCGTTGATGGCGAAACGGGAGTATGGGTTGGGTCATTTCGGGGAATTTGTCATGGGCGAAGCGAAAATGATCGAGCCGTATTTTTACCGGCATTCCAATTTTCAGAACTGGTTTACCTGCGATCAATCCGATCCGTTCACCTATGTGGGATGCCATTATGTGGACTTGGTGTATTTCATCACGGGGCTGAAGCCGGTATCGGTGTCCGTGGTGGGCATTAAAGGCACATTTCCGAACGGGAATGAAGGATACATGTGGGCGAACGGGCGTGTGACCTTTGAAAATGGCGCGATTCTGTCCGTGACGGATGGTCTGGGATACCCGGATGAGGGTGCGGGCAGCAATGAGCAGTGCCTAAGCATGTTTTGCGAGGGGAACGGAAAAACAGGTCTGATCAAGCACGATGACCAGTTCCGGGGGGTGAGCCATTCCTATCTCGACGGGATTGGCTGCGCCGGGTCGTATTTCAATTTTGTGAGTCCGGATTTCTTCCGGCTGGTGCCGTGGGAAGGGCCGGGATATAAGCCGGTGGGGTATGGGTTTCAATCCGTGGCGGCTACGCTGCGCACCATTTATCGAATTGAAAAGGAGGTGGCGGGGATGACGGAAACGAGTTCGCTGCAACGCCGGCGTGAGATGATTGCGGAGGTGGATCGGCGGGGCATCATCGCGACCCCGGCCAATTCGAGCACGAATGAATTGGTGATGGAAGCCGCGCGCATGTCGATTTTGCAGGATGGTGAAATCGTGGATATTATCTACGACAAGCATCCCCATGTGGAACTGCGCCGGAAAAATTGATGGGGCGATATGGGAATTCTGTCGTCCACATTGTCCGTAAATAAGATGGCGCTCTACTGTCGTCAATTGTCCGCGGGGTTGAATGCGGGGGTGCCGATTCTGCAAACCCTGGAAACCATCTCCGGCCCGGGGACTCCGTTACGTATCAAGCGGATTAACCGGGATCTAATTGACTGTATCCAGCGCGGTGCAACCCTGGCCCAGGCGATTCACTGGAAACGTCGATGCTTCCCAAGCCTGTTTGTAGGGCTGATGAGTATAGGTGAGCGCTGCGGATCGTTGGAACGAGTCCTAATGATCCTTGCGGGATATTATGACGAATTGTTGATGCTCAAGTACCGGTTTTGGCGCGAGGTCTCTTATCCTTTGGCGGTATTGTTTGGAATTTTCATTGGCATTCCTGTCATGCAGGCTGTTCTCATGGCCATATTTACGAACGCCACTCATTTGGTTCTGACAATATTTTGGATTATTGTGTATGGGTTGGCGCCGTTTGCAACCGTTATTCTGATATTGGCCATTTTAGGACGTATTACGCGCACTAAGCGCTGGATGTTGGTCTTCGCCGTCAAAATATGGCCATTTTCCGTCGTGATGCGCCGCTGGGTCATGATGAAATTCTCCTGGGCGATGGCGCTTATGCATGAGGCAGGCATCCCTCCTTACCGCGCGGTTGTTGAGGCTGGGCGGATCACCCAAATGCCGGTTCTGGAGCGGGAGTGTGAAATGGCCGCCCTTAAAGTGCGATCAGGGGCTACGGTATTGGAGGCGCTTTCAGGGGTGCGCTATCTTAGCAAGCAGGATCTGGCCTATATCGAGGTGTATGAGCAGTCTGGAAAGCTTGAGGAGGCATTTCGTCACATGTCCCAAGACCGCTACGCTGATATAGTTTATCGGATTAGATCTGGATTATTCCTCCTGGAGGGGTTTTTAATCATTTTTATCGGTTTATGGATATGCCATCCTGGCTGATAAGAAATTATCCCTTTACGGCGCCGAGTTGGATACCTCGGACGAGGTATTTTTGGAGGATGACGAAGAGGATAATAAGGGGGACGATGTTCATGACGGAGGCGGCCATGATAAGGTTGGTCTGTCGGCCGTAGATGGTGTCAAAGTAGACCATTCCGACGGGGAGGGTGCGCAGGTGTTCGCTTTTGATGATGACGAGGGGCCAGAAGAAGCTTCCGTAGTTTCCAAGGAAGGTGAAAATGGCGAGGACGATGAGGCCGGGGCGGGCCAGGGGCAGGATGACGTCCCAGAAGATTTGCCAGTGGGAAGCGCCGTCGATCGTGGCGGCTTCGTCAAGGGAGGGGGGAATGGTGAGCATGAATTGGCGGAGCAGGAAGGTGCCGAAGGCGGTGAAGGATACGGGAACGATCAGGCCGAGGTAGGAATCGAGAAGGTGGAGTTTAACCATGATCGTGAAATTGGGGATCATCGTGACAACGCCGGGGATCATGAGGGTGGCGAGATAAAGCTTGAAGACA
>ERZ795059.1151-NODE-1151-length-30491-cov-9.675286_pt1 | contig 30491 bp, 23 predicted proteins | sample MGYA00375143_ERZ795059 | MGnify/ENA primary metagenome ERZ795059 (study PRJEB30188, sample SAMN05720168) | activated sludge metagenome | isolation source: Anaerobic digester | place: USA | collected 2015-01-07 ... | reverse complement strand
GTTCCGGGGCGAGTTCGCAGGGAGCGCCGGAGGGGGTGCGCGCGCCGCAGATGCGGTGGCCGAGTTCGGCTTCGCGTTTGTTGAGGGTTTCAATCCAGGGTTCGTCCCATGCGGGGGAGCATGGGGAGCCGAGGGTGGTGGTGGTGGTGGCTGGGGAGACTTGGGTGGATGGGCTGGGGGAGGTTTGCGAGTTCATTAGGGGATCCTTTCATGGGTTAATGGGAAACGGGAAATGCGAAACGGGAAACGAAAGAGATGGGAGGACTGGGGGGACTGGGGGGACTGGGGGAATAGGACCAATAGGACCAATAGGACCGATAGGACAAAAAAGACAAAAGGGATGGCAGGAACGAAATGGACTATGGACGACATGGACACCATGGACGCTATGGACATATGAGTGGGTCCTTCGATTGTTGGCGCGGCGTGGACGCCGCGTCTACGTTGTTGGGGCGGCGTGGGCCGCGGTTTCTGGGAGAATTTTGGTCTCCATTTATTAGCACGGGGCGTTTCATGAAAAACGGGTATCGGGTGCCGGGTATCGGGTATCGAAGAGGGGGAAAATGTGGGGAATTTGGGGTTTTTCGAAGAATGGGCTGTAAAAATGGGGCTGGGCGTTGGGTGGGAAAGAAAAAACATTAAAAAATAAGGGGAATTTCAGGGGGAAATCTTTTTTTGAAAAAATTTTTGAGGGGGAAATTTTGGGTAAAAAAAGTAGACTCCGGAGTCTACTTTTTCCAGGAAATGGAAACTGGGTGTGGCGGGAAGAGGGGAAGTGGATGGAATTTTTGGGCGAATGGGCGAGAAATGTGGGGTGAGGATTAAGTGAACGATACTATATTGGGGGATTGCGAGATTTCTTTGTCGGAGTCGACACAGATTGCGCGGATTGGCACGGATTTTATTGATGTGGGTATGGCCGGAAGAGGAATACGTTTTAACTACAAGCGCAAAGAGCACAGAGGAAAAATATCTTTTTGGGGATTGCCGGAAGAGATCTGAGATTCCTGTTTTCTTCTTCGCCAGAGCTTTCTCCTTCGCCAAGGCTACGGAGGGCGCGCAGGCGGGGCGGGCAAAGGTCTGGGAAGGCTGGGAGGAATGGGACCCGACTTCGCCCTTCGGGCTTCGCCGTGGCAGGAGAATGGGAAAAAGGACGTAAAGGACACAAGGGACATAAACGACGGCATGGGCTGTGGGGGGGGCTGCTTGAAGCGGAGTAAGGCTTGGGGAATAGACAGCATGGACGGTATGGACGGTATGGATTGGATGGACTGGATAAACCGGATGGGAGTGAGAGGGGTGTGAAGCAAAGGCGATCAAATGCTGAACCTTGATTTTGATAGTGATGCCGATCATGCATCATCAAACTTGGATGAACGCACCTCCCGGACCGCAGACCCTTTAAGCTTCCTGAACAATTTCCTTTCGGGATTGAAGTCATTATGTACCGCGAGGAATCCGGATTACTCCGCGGCGGAAGGCGCACCTTGGGCCACGAGTTCATCGTAGCGTGTTTTTAGTTCCGGGTCGCGTTTGAGGGTTTCCCGAATCGCCGCATTAATCTCCTTTGCGGCGTCGATCATGGTTTGCCGTCCGGATTTCCCGCCTTCCCGCATCAGGTCGGTGTGTTTAAGGAGAATGCGCGACACGAGATTCCCATTTACAAAGGGGCTTGCGGGTTCCGGCACGGAATTTTCCATGGCGGTGCGCCAGACCAGATTGTACTCCTCTTCGGGATGTTCGGGATTATGTAAAAAACTTTGTTCGTACTCGCCATAATGGTATTTCTTCACGGGCCCCAGGGCATCGGCTTCTTTATTGACCAGTGCGTTCCATTCCGGGCCGTTCATAAACGCTACGAAGTCCAATGCCCCTTCCAGATTCTTGGAATACTTGTTGACAATGCTGGATCGTCCCTCGCCGAACAGACGGTCGGTCGGCCCGTGCGGCATCGTCACGGCGCCAAGTTCCAAGCCGGCAAAATCAGGCAATCGCAATAAACACAGCCACCATCGCCCGCCTATAGACATGGCGCCGCGCCCTTCCGCGAATTGGGCCGTGCAGGAATTGCCCCATCCGCCCGATGCGGCTATTGCGGTTTCTTCGGAAACCGTGGGAATGACATGATGCTTGTGGATAAGGTCCGCATAAAATTGCGTGGCGTCTTGGGCCGCCGGCGCATCCAGAATACAGCGGGTGCCTTCCGGAGAAAAGACATTCGCGCCCCATTGTCCGAGAAAAACCAGACGCCATTGGTTTTTGTCGACCATCAATCCGAATTGGATGGGCCGGCCCCGATCATCCACTTTGGTCAGGCGCTTGGCGATGTCAATGCATTCGTCCCAGGTCCAATCGGCGGTGGGTTCGGGGATGCCCGCCTCACGAAAGAGTTTTTTGTTATACCAGACGGCCAAGGGGCTGGCATTTCCCGCATGGCCATAGAGCCGGCCGTCCAGGACGGTATGCGGCAAGACACAGGGCCACATGCTTTCGGCATACACCCCCCGGCGCGCCATTTCGTCCGTGCAATCCAACGCCACTCCGGAACGCACAAAGGCATGGAGCCAATACCCGTCATAGCAGTCAAAAACATCCGGCCCCACCCCCGCCAGGCTCTGCACGATCACTTTTTCAAGCATATTGTTCGCCGGATCAAGCACGACACGATAGGTTGTGTGCAGAGAATTGAACAATTCGATCTGATGGCGGCGGATCGGATTGTCGTCGGTGGTCCATACGATCGGGATGCGATCCTCCTGCACCTGTGGCCGCCACAACACGGGCACCATTGAGGCGATTAACAGCGCAGCCAAAATGCCCAATAAAACATATTTCATGCGCCATCCCTATTCCTTCTTCCAAGGTATAGCGTATCAGAGGCAGCGCATGAGAACAAGGAGACAACATGCGCCGCTGTTCCCTTTTGAAACCCAATGGGGTACTGTCCGTGTCTAAGAGATGTACTTGTTAGATAAAAGCGAGACCATGAAAACGTATCCATTCAAAATGTTGTTTGCTGCCGCGCTGGTTTACACGGGCCTAGCGTGGGGCGCTGACAATGCCGAACTGCGGATGAACCAGTTTCAAGTCATCGGCACGCACAACAGCTATCATGTCAAGCCCGAGAATCAAGACTATTCCGGGAATGAACTTGCTCCCTTCAACTATTCACATGCGCCGTTAGAAGTCCAGTTGGATCGCGGGGTGCGGAGCCTTGAATTGGACATCTATCCCAACCCCCACGGCACCCGGGTCATGCACGTACCTGCCATTGACGACGGCACGACGTGTTCCCTATTCACGGAATGCCTGGCGACCGTGAAAGAATGGTCGGACAAACATCCCAGGCATGTTCCTATTATTGTACTCGTGGAACCGAAAAATGACGAGATCCCCTTTCTGAAAATTAAAATGGGCAACTACAATGCCGCAGCGGTGGATCGTTTGGACCAGGAAATCCGTTCGGTATTTTGCCCGGACCAGTTAATCACGCCTGATCTGGTGCGCGGCGGCTCCCCCACGCTGGCCCAGGCTATCCAGGAAAAAGGATGGCCTCTGCTGGAATGGGCGCGCGGCAAAGTGATGCTGGTGTTTCACACCCGCGATGCCTTGGCGGATCTGTACACGCAGGAACGACCATCGCTGGAAGGGCGCGCCATGTTTCTGGAGTCGCAACCAGGCAAACCTTATGCGGCGTTTTTTATCCGGAACAATCCCTATGACAAGAGCATCCCGGAACTGGTGAAACAAGGATACATGGTGCGCACCCGCGCGGATTCCGGATTGCACGAAGGCGTGATTAATGCCACCGAAACATATGAAATGGCGCTTCACTGCGGTGCGCATATTATCAGTACGGACTATCCCGAAGGCGAAGCGCATCCGCAAACCGGCTACAAAGTGGTGCTTCCCAATAACGTGCCTGCACGGTGCAATCCGGTAAACGCCACTTCACAAGATCCGGCGATCTGTCTTGAAGCCCCTCCCAAAAGTCTTGCGGGACTCCCCTAATCACCGCCTCCGTTTGCATTCCTGCTCGCGCTGATAGTGTTCGAAGAGGCCTGGGAGTTCTTCCGCGCTTGGCAAAGGCAGCTCCACCCATGCCTGCCGGAAATGGGAAAGATACGTGGCATTGATCACTTCCACGCCATGCCGCCCCACTTGCCCCGTTACTAGAGGTGTGTCACCGGTGCGGACACATGCGCAAAAGTGTTCCAGTTCCTGCAAATACTGATTGGCGGATTGGGTTTCCTGATCCACGTCGAAGCCGAGATAGGGCGTGATATCCGTTGCCCGCGCATTAAAATGCCCGTCTGTTTGATCGTATAAAAGGATCTTCGGCGGTTCATAGGTGAGACTGGTGTGGCGGTCCGCGTGAATCACGAGGGTTCCTTTGCGCCCCAGCACCTCGTACGTTTCATACCACGCACGATAGGTGTACACCGTTGTTTGATGCGTGCTGATCGCGCCATTTTCATGCTCCAGCGTTGCGAGGCAAAAGTCATCGCCGGCCGTCATGGCTTCGCCGATGCTGCGGATGGTGCCGCATACCCGTTTCACCGGGCTGCCCAGCCACCAGCACGCCAAATCGCTCATATGGGCGCCATGGTCGTGCCAGTGCCCTCCCAGGGAACGCGCATCCGACCGGAAATTATCGTGTGTCCCCAAATCACGGGCGGGTTCATCCCACTGGCCTCGTATGGCGAACACCTCGCCAATATCTCCATTATGGATAATTTCCTGGACCTTGCGAAACGCCCGGTTGAACCGTTTCATGTGCGCGATCATGAGGGTTACCCGCGCTTCCGCGCACGCGGCAATCATCCGGTCACACTCTTCAATAGTGCGCGCCATGGGCTTTTCGCACAGAACGTGTTTTCCCGCGCGTGCCGCAGCAATTGTCTGGGATTCATGGCACCAGCCGGGCGTAACGAGGATCACGGCATCCACTTCTCCGTCTTCAAGCACTTTTTCAACGTCCGTGTACCATCGTTTTGCATTGAATGCCTCACAGGCGCGTTGAGCCCGCTCCGGATTAATATCCGCCACGGCCACCAGCGAACCGCCTTGCAACACACGAAAGGTATGCGCCCCGAAAACATATAAAAGCGCACTATTGCATCCCACCAGCGCCAGCCGGACAGGTTTGGATTGTGTATTCATCCCCGAGTTCCTTCTTTTGGGAAAAGTATAGCACAAAAGAAGGATTCCCGCGGAAAAGCACCGTTGCTAAAACAGGTGCATTCCGAAGTACAACGCCGGAATGAGCGGTAAGAATCTTTCTAACGTGGTTGACGAAAAAGTGAAAGGCGTGTATTCTTTGGATTGTTGGGACAGGCAAGAAATGGTGTAACGACACCGGGGAGTGTAGTATGCCAGCGACAAAGTACGTGATTGCCGGGAAAAAAATTGATGTGCAATGTCCGAATTGTCCCGCCGCAATGAGTTTTCCGCTCGAACAAGCGGGTAAAAGCACGACATGCCAGTATTGCGGGCATCCCATACAAATACCGGGCTTACCCGAAAAGGCAAAGGTGCATGTGGAATTACCCAGTTTTGATCAACAGGAAAAACGGAAGTTTTTTGCCGTGTTCATTGCGGTGGCGTGTATTGTGGCGGGGCTTGGCATTGTATCGCTCATCGTCGGCTCCGGGGGCGGGCCGGTGTCGCTGGCCGTCTTTTCCCTGAATTTTACAGTGGGAGCGCTTGTGCTGGGACTGTTTCTGGGCCCCTTTCTTTTCCCCGGGCGCATTCCGGATTGGATGACCGGCCATTCCATCCTTTTCGGCATGCATTGGCTCTATCTCCTGGTGGCATTGGTGGCTTTTTTCTTTGCATGGTGGACGTATAGTCCCTGAGGAGAGATCTTTCAGAATTGATTTCGGTAGGCGGCAGGATCGTCGCTTTGCGCTTCCGCCTCTTCCCAGTACGTGGTTTCTTTTGGGCGCCATGCGCGTTTTAAGGGGTCTTCACTGAAAAGGCGAATAATCAGGCGGGTCGGCGTAATCAATCCGTAAAAGACCACCATGAGGAAAAGATGCGTTAGAATCCAATTGAGCACTTCCGCGATTTTTATCCAGACAATAAGTACCGGCTGAAGCACTTTGGGCGCGATCAGGCCCAGCACAAACAAAACGGCTCCTACGGCGAAGAAATACACCGGTAGATGCTCAAAACCATGCAGCGCCCAGCGCGCTACGCCCAGTACGGCAATGGCGACGCCCATCACAATGCCGAATTTCCGTTGTTCTTTCCGGCTGCCGGTATCTACGTTAATGAGTCCCATGACATTCCTTTATAGTTCCCGCCGAGGGGCTAATCCAACTCATATTCCGCACGCCAGTCCGATTCATCTTTCCAGGGTTTCTGTTGTGTTTTGTCCAACACGCAGGTTCCCAACACCAGATACTCCATGTGCGTTCGCATGAAACAGGTAAACGCTTCCTTGGGCGTACAGACTATCGGCTCCCCGCGCACGTTAAACGAGGTATTGATAATCGTCGGGCATCCGGTTTTCTCATAAAACGATTTCATGAGATCGTAATAGCGGGGATGATCCTCGCGGCGCACGGTCTGTATGCGCGCGGAATTGTCCACATGCGTTACCGCGGGAATATCCGAACGAATCACGCGCAGTTTGTCAAAGCCCTGGGCGTTCCTATCGTCCTCTGAAAGTGCGCGCAACCGCTCTTTCTTCACATCCGCCACCAAGAGCATATAGGGGCTTTCATGACCCCGCAGGTCATAGCATTCGTCCGCATGATCGAGCATCACCGATGGTGCAAAGGGGCGAAACGATTCCCGGAACTTGATCTTCAGGTTAAGTACGGACTGCATGGAGCGGGAGCGCGCGTCGCCCAGGATGCTGCGCGCACCCAGCGCGCGCGGGCCAAATTCCATACGGCCCTGAAACCATCCCACTACTTTCTCCTCTGCAATCAGGCCGGCCACGTGCGACGGAAGCTCCTCTTCGGACAGACGCGTATACGGAATACCTTCTTCCTTAAGATAAGCCTCTATTTCATCATCCGAAAAGCCCGGCCCCAGATACGACGCCTTTTGACGGCGCGAATCCGCCACACGTTCCTTGCCCAAGACCTGATGCCAGACAAACAAGGCGGCGCCCAGCGCGCTGCCGCCATCGCTCGCGCATGGCTGAATCCAAACTTCTTCATAGGGCCCTTCACGAAGCAGCCGGCCATTGGCGACGCAATTCAGGCCCACGCCGCCCGCGATGGCCAGATGTTTCATTCCCGTTTCGCGATGCACATGACGCGCGAGATTCAGCATAACCTCTTCGGTAATCCATTGAATGGACCGTGCAATATCCATTTCCCGCTGGGAAATCTTGCTCTCCGGCGTGCGCGCAGGTCCGCCGAACAGCGCTGCAAACTTGCGGTTCGTCATGCGCAGACCGGCGCAATAATCGAAATACTCCATGTTCAGCCGGAACGATCCATCCTCGCGAATGTCGATTAATTCGCGCTTAATGATCTCCACATACTTGGGTTCGCCATAGGGCGCCAGCCCCATTAGCTTGTATTCGCCGCTATTTACCCTGAAACCGGTAAAGTAAGTGAACGCGGAATACAACAGCCCCAGAGAATGCGGGAAACTGATTTCCTTTAATAGTTTCACGCGGTTCCCCTGCCCTGCCCCATATGCCGTCGTCGCCCACTCCCCCACTCCGTCCACTGTCACGATGGCCGCTTCTTCAAACGGGCTGGGGAAAAATGCTGCCGCCGCATGCGAAAGATGATGCGTTGAGAACAACACCTCGCCGGTGTATCCCAATTCTTTTCGGATGGTGCTCCGCATATTGATTTTTTCACGGAGCCATGGCGGCACCTGTTGGAAAAAACTGCGCAAGCCTTTGGGGGCCGTGCCGAGATACGTCATGAGCAATCGCTCGAATTTCACAAGCGGTTTGTCATAAAAGGCGATATAATCCAGTTCCTCAAGGCCGATGCCGCCCTCGCGCAGACAAAACTCAATCGCTTCCTTCGGAAAACGCGGATCATGCTTTTTCCGGGAAAAGCGTTCCTGCTGCGCCGCCGCCACGATGTCGCCATCGCGCACCAGCGCCGCCGCACTGTCATGATAGAAAGCAGAAATACCTAAAATATTCATGAATACCTGCCGTTAGTAATCCGGTAATCCTAAAGATCTTGCCTGGAAACAATCAAATCCTGCAAATAGTATATACTCTCCTTGCCAACAACCCAGGAAAGGTAGATGTCATGCGATATGTGCTGTTGATTGTAATGATGGTTTCCGCGCCCGTTGTCCATGCGGCATTCACGTTGAACGATTCGGGCAAAACCCTGACCCTGCTTGAAAACGGAAAGCCGGTGTTCGATTATCATTATGCGCTTGTAGAAGCGCCCACAGGGGTACCGGAAAAATTCCGGCGCGCCTGCTATTTGCATCCCCTCTATGGCCTTGATGGGGAAATCATGACACAGGATTTTCCCGCGGATCACCGCCATCACCGCGGCGTTTTCTGGGCATGGCCCAATTCCACCATTGGCGGAAAGACTATCGATGTATGGGCGCTCGAAGGCGTGCGTGAAGTTCATGAAAACTGGCTGACGAAAGAAGCGGGCGAGGCGAAAGCGGAGATCGCCGTTCAAAATGCATGGGTGTTTGATACTGCGCCAAACGAACCGAAAGTGCGCGAAACCGTTCGGATCACCGTCTTGCCCGCCACAGAAACATCCCGCGCCATCGATTTTGATATTACCATTCAAAATGTCAGCAACGCTGATTTTATTCTGGCAGGCGCCACGACAGCCAACAAAGGGTATGGCGGCTTTTGCTTCCGGCCCGATGCCAGTCTCGTCCCCATGCATTTTACCGATGCTAATGGCGCCGTTCCCAAAGATCAACTCCGTGCGGAAACCCCCTGGGCGGATGTCTCGTTTTCCGTAGAACCAGAATCGCCGAAACAATGCGGCGCCGCCATTTTTCAACATCCTGAAAATCCGGGATTTCCGCATCCGGGATGGATTATGCGGCATTATGGCTTTTTGGGCGCTTCCTGGCCTCATACCGAACCCCGAATCTTCAAGGCGGGTGAGTCATTCCGGCTGCGTTACCGGTTGCTTGTTCACCGCGGTTCCGCCGAAGACGCCAAAGTCAAAGAGTCTTTCCAAGCCTATTTGGAAGCGCAAAAAAAGTAGCATACCATGACCATGCTCTCTTTGTTCATTTGGGAATAGTGTAAGCGGAAAAGAAGTTTATACATAACAAAATGAATGTTGTGGCTGGTTTAGGTGGAACATTACCTGGAGAGAGAATGATGAAGCATATGGTATGCGTTACAAAAGACATTCCGGCTAAAGCCATTTCCGGTCATCCAAGCGCAGGCGACAGCCTTAAAGGTTTTTTCGCCGATCCGATAGGTACAATTCAAATACATCGGGACAAAGAGTAATGGCCCATGCCGTGCGGCAAGGAATAAAAAAGTATTACTCTTAGTTGAATTTGCATATCGTTTATTGACACAATCCTTCTGTTTCAGCCAGAAGGTGTAGGCATGACACAACAAGCAGCAGTAGCAGGGGTGGAAATTGGTGGAACCAAATTGCAGGCCGCTTTGGGCCGAAGTGATGGAACCATTGAAATAATCCGGCGGGGCACCGTGTCAAAAGACGCAGGCGCTCAGGGAATATTGGACTGGATTGATCAGGAACTTACATTTATTATCGATCACTGTCCTGAAACCATTGCCAAACCTTCTGCAATCGGCGTCGGTTTTGGCGGTCCCGTTGACAGCGCTACTGGAAAAGTGCTTACCTCTCACCAGATCGCCGGATGGCAGGGTATAGAACTTAAACATTGGTTCGAAAAGCGTTTCGGATTGCCCACACAGGTCATTAATGACGCCAATGCCGCAGGCTGGGCCGAATATTGCTGCGGTGTGGGAAAAGGAACGCGTCAGTTTTGTTATATGAATATCGGGAGCGGGATTGGCGGGGCTCTTATCGTTAATGGCCAGTTATATGATGGGCAAGGGCTGGGTGCAGGGGAAATCGGACATACTTATGTGCCCGATTGGAGCGGCGCTCCGGGTGACGCGGATAAATTGGAGCATCTTGCCTGTGGATGGGCTATTGAAAAACGCATCCACGCGCTTGACATACCGGCCCAGACTCCCCTATGGAATATTTGCCAAGGCCATGCTGAACAATTGACGTGTCCTATGTTGGCGGAGGCCGCGCGTCAGGGGGATGCGCTTGCTTTGCAGCAGATCGAGTATACTGCCCGTTCGGTAGGAATCGGTCTGGCCAATCTGATAACGTTATTTCATCCTGAACGCATCGCCTTGGGAGGCGGGGTTTCTCTCATGGGTGACATATTGTTGAACCCCTTGCGAAACCATGTGGATTCACTTGTTTTCGGCCCTTTTAAAGGGAAATACGAGATACTTCCCTGTGCATTGGCGGAATCGGTGGTGGTGGCCGGGGCGCTCTTGCTTGCGCCGTATCAAAGGACTTGCCGAGAATAATTTGATAACAGGAATTGTTACTGGCAAAATGAAAAGATGTTGAGGTACGTATGCAACGGATGACACGACAGCGAAGGATAATATTGGAAACCCTCCAGGGATTGAAAACGCATCCCACGGCGGATGAGGTGTACGCGTTGGTGCGGCAGAAGTTGCCTCATGTGAGCTTGGGGACTGTCTATCGAAATTTGGATTTGTTGCATCGAAATGGTTTGGCGCTCCGCCTGAACCATTCCGGCGCTCAAACGCGATTCGACGGCGATACATCCCAGCATTGTCATATTCGCTGCGTGGAGTGCGGGTGCATCGGCGATGTGTTTAGGGATGTTACAATAGTTAAAATGCATCATGTATCCAGCGAAACCGGCTATCAGGTTACAGGATACACACTGGAATATGAGGGCATTTGCCCGGCCTGTCAACAGAATGCAACCGGCGGAACTGAATCAACGGCCAACCGGCAATTCCTTCAGGACAATTAACCGCAATCAGGAGACACTGACCCATGATGAAAAAGAAACTGCAAGATGCGTTTAACGCCCAAATCAACGAAGAGTTGTATTCCGCGTATTTGTATGCGGCGATGCGGGCGGCGTTTGAGAGCATGAATCTGAAGGGGTACGCCAATTGGATGCGGCTCCAGGTGGAAGAAGAATTGTTTCATGCACGCAAATTCATGGAATTTATTTTTGAACGCGGCGGCGAAGTTGAGTTAAAGGCCATCAAACAACCCCAGGCGCAATGGGATTCGCCGCTGGCCATGTTCGAGGCCGCATACAGACATGAATGTCATATCAGCGAATGCATCAATAAACTGTCTACCTTGGCGATGAAAGAGGATGATCACGCAGCCCGGATTTTCCTGGAATGGTTCGTGACGGAACAAGTGGAAGAAGAAGCCAACGCGGACGGGATGGTGCAGAATCTTAAATTGATGAAGGACGCTCCGGGCGGCTTGTTTATGCTGGATCGTGAAGCGGGCCAACGGGTGATCAGCCCGCTGGTCTTGGCGAGCATCACGGGCGCGGCGGCGGGCGCATAACGGGAATAAACGTCTCCTTCGAATCGTTTCTGTGTGCGATGGGACGAGGGAAATGCTCAACCGTCCTGCATGCAGAAAAAGGTCCCCAGCCTGATGTGGGAAGGCTGACCAGGACGCAACCACGCCCCACGCGGCAAGAAATATGAGGAGATACGATAATGCCAGTGCAAGTGACCAAACCGGCCCCGGATTTTACAGCGACGGCGGTGATGGCGGACAACACGTTCAACGAAAAATTCCAATTGTCGGATCTTAAAGGCAAATATGTGGTGTTGTTTTTCTATCCGCTCGACTTCACCTTCGTGTGCCCGTCTGAAATTATTGCCTTTGATAAAAAGCTCAAAGAATTCAAGAACCGTAATTGCGAAGTCGTGGGGGTGTCGGTGGATTCCCACTTCTCTCACTGGGCCTGGAAAAACACCCCGGTCGAAAAGGGCGGTATCGGCAATATTCAGTACCCGCTCGTGGCCGATATAACAAAGAACATTGCACGCGAGTATGGGGTGCTCTTCAATGACGCCATAGCCCTGCGCGGCCTGTTCCTCATCGACAAGGAAGGAGTGGTGCGTCATGCGTTGATCAATGACCTGCCGCTGGGCCGCAGCGTGGATGAAGTGATTCGCCTGCTCGACGCCCTGCAGCATGTGGAAAAGCACGGCGAAGTATGCCCGGCGAACTGGCGCAAAGGCGAGGAAGCCATGAAACCCAGCGCGTCGGGGGTGGCCGACTACCTCGCGAAACACAGCAAATAATCACGATTCTTTTTTCGGCGTCCGTTTTTGTGGCGGACGCCGTTTTTTTATTTTGGGGTACGGTTGACTGGCTCTCCCGCCTTCGGTAGACTGACGGCTCAGGAAAATCCTGAATTAGACGGAAGGTTACGCCGCGCGGGCTGCGCGGCAGGAGGAAAGCATGCGTATCCTATCAATCAGTATGGTTGCCGCACTCGTGTGCGCATTGGCCGCCTGGGGGGCGGAAACCGGTTCGGTGGAACAGGCGCCGGTGGAGCAACTTGCTTTGAAACTGCCCGCGCAAGAGGCGGCAGTTCCCGAAACGCCGGAGCAAATCATGCTCACTTTTGACCAGTATTTCGCGGAAAAGGAACGGAGCATCCAGGAGGAAATCTCCGCGGATTTGATCGATCTGGACGAATTGCGGCAGGCCATTCAGGCGAAGGTGAGCCAGCAGGTGATGCGCATGAACCTGCAGGAATGCATTCAGATTGCGCTCAAGCAGAATCCCGATATTATCGTCGCGCAATTGCAGCCGCTCAAGACCGACGGCGATATTAAAGCGGCCAAAGGCGAGTTCGATCCCGTCTGGCGGACGACGGCCAACTACATGCGGTCGTCCATGACCACCAGCCAACAGTTCACCTTCTTCGGGCAAGGCATCAGTTCGGTGGAAATGTGGCAGACCACCATCGAGTCGGCGCTGGTAGGCAAGCTCAAAACCGGGACGCAATATTCCGCGGCGTTCAACCTGGAAAAAGAAGAATCCACGTATGGCAGCTTCATCGAGGACTTCAGCACCCGCGCGACCCTCAGCCTCACCCAGCCGCTGTTGAAAGGGGTGAGTTGGAAGGCCAACACGGTCCGGATCAAGGCTGCGAAAAATTTGCGGAATGTGACCGAAGCGCAACTCCGCCTCCAAATCATGAATACCCTTGCGGAAGTCATTAAGGCCTACTGGGACCTCGTGGGCACGGTGGAAGCCTTGAAGGTGCGCGAAGAATCCCTGGCAAACGCGGAGCGGCTCCTGAAGATGAATGAAACCCGCCGCGAGATCGGAACCGCCGCCGACATCGAGGTGCTTCAGGCCAAAGCCGGCGTGGCCACGCGCCAAAGCGAACTCATCACCGCCCGGTCCCAAATTTCCGCCGCCGCCGATCTCCTCAAAAAACTTCTGGACCTCCGCGAGGGCGACCTGTTCTCCAAGGCCCAAATCGTGCCTACGGACCGCCCCAACATCGAGGACAAGAGTTTCATGGATCCGGCGGACTTCCAAAAACACCTCGACGAAAGCGTCACCGCCGCGGTGCAAAACCGTCCGGAAATAACCATCGCCGAATTGCAAATCACCAATGCCAAACTGGACGAATTCCGCGCCAAGAACGAGATGATGCCGGAAGTCAACATCACCGGAAGCTATATGCAGGGCGGGCGCAATCATTACCTCGAACGCTCCCTCTACGGCATTCGCGACAAACAGGATTACGCGTATAGTTACGGTCTGCAAGCCACGGTCCCCCTCGGCAACCGCGCGGCGCGCGGCGCGCACCTGCGGGCCAAGCTCACCCGGCGCGAAACGGAAGAGCGCAAGAAACAGGCGGAACAGACCATCATGATGGGTGTCCACATGGCCATGAACAACGTGATGACCAATCAGATTCTCGTGGAGAGCAACCGGCAGGCCGTCCGGCTTCAGGAAGCCAACGTCGTTGCCGAAGAAAAACGCCTGCGGCTCGGCGTGACCACCAGTTGGCAGACCCTGCGCGTCCAGGAAGACCTCACGGCCGCGCAGACCATGCTCCTTCAGGCGCAAATCGCCTACGAAAAGGCCATGATCGACCTGCAACTCGCGGAAGGCACGTTGCTTGGAAAACTCAATATCGAATTCGAGGCCCCCGACCGTGCACAACCCGTCAACTACTTCTACAGCATCTTGCCCAAGAAACCGTGGTAACCATGATCACCCTCGCTATTGGAATCGGGTGATTTGCGTTAACGAATGGGAGGGAATTTCCGTTCATCCCCATACGGAGCGGGATCTTCCTTGGCAAAAGAGACTACTTCTCTACCCTGGCTATTTTGTTTTTCTCTCAACTCCACCGCCATGGCATGGAAGTCGCCGCCATATTTCTGCGCATTGGCATCTTTTATCTGCCAAAGTTCTTCCAGCACTGAGTCACTGTACATTGGATACCCGTTTCATGAGTATTATTTCCTGATCCCTTAGTCTAGGCGGACACCATGCAATTGTCAATTCATAGGCTGGAAGTAATCATCCACTTTAGTGATGGAAAAGATGATCATTCTTTTGGTACAGTGCATCTCATTCGGCAGGCGACTTTGTTGCGGAGGTGTTTGGCGGGGAGGGGGCGGTTTGCGAGGTCTCGGAGGGTCCATTGCTGCAGGGATTTTATGATTGCCTGCTGTAAGCCGTACATGGCCTCATGAAAAGCGCATACTTCGTTCAATTTGTCGTAAGGGGTGCAATAGTCGCCCAAAATCTTTCCCTGGCAGGCTTCCACCACTTCCAGCAGGGTGATTTGATCCGGGGGCCGTGCCAAGGTCACGCCGCCTTTCACGCCGCGATGCGCGTTTAAAATATTCGCCTTCGCCAATTCGGTGTTGATCTTGCCCAGATAGGTGGGGGATGCGCCAAGGCGCTCTGCTATTTCGTTGGGCGGCACGGGCCCGGCGGAGTCCTGCCGGGTTATGTACACCAGTGCCTGAATGGCATTGAGGGATGTTTTTGTCAGCATAAAATAACCGCTTCCTGATTCCTGTTTTATAGGAGTGTACCTGAATGGCGTGGGGCGTTGACAAACACAGGGCAGGCCCGTCTCTGAAGCACACATTCTGCTAGGAAAGTGCCTCTTACACGGGAGGGCGAGGCTCCTGCCGAGCCGTGAGACAAAATATCCAAATGCTCATTTTTTAGAGCGGTGAACCCGATCTTATTTGACGGCTCGGCAGGAGCCTCGCCCTCCCAGCCTCGACGTTTTTCGTTACGCGACACGCGCCGCGACATCCGCTTTGGCATCACTGCCAATCGGGCCAAGATCAAAGGTATCTTGCAGTACTTTGAAGACATTCGGCGTCACGAACGCCGGCAGGGCCGGGCCCAACCGGATGCCCTTCACGCCCAGATGCAGCAGGGTCAGCAGTACCGCCACCGCCTTTTGCTCAAACCAACTGATGCACAGAGTCAGGGGCAGTTCATTCACGGAGCACTTGAACGCCCCGGCCAGCGCCAGTGCGACCTGAATAGCGCCGTAGGAATCATTGCACTGGCCCATGTCGAGGAAACGAGGCAACCCCGCGACCGTCCCGTAGTCATTGTCACGTATGCGGTATTTGCCGCAGCCCAGTGTCAGCACAATGGAATCCGCCGGGGTGCTCTGCGCGTAGTCCATGAAATAATTCCGGCCGGGTTCGGCGCCATCACAGCCGCCAATCAGGAAGAAATGTTTAATCTGGCCGCTCTTCACCGCCTCCACCACCTTGTCCGCAATACCCAAAATTTGGCTGTAATGGAAACCGATCAGTGATTTTTTCGTCTCGGTCGGCGTGAGCGGGCCAATTTCCAGCGCGCGCTTGATCATCGGCGAGAAATCGTTGCCTTTGATCTTCGTGGCGCCCGGTATGCCGGTTACATTCGTAAGGTACAGACGGTTCAAATACGTGCTTGCCGCCGGTGGAATCAACACGCAATTGGTCGTGGCCACAATCGGCCCGCCAAAGCTTTCAAATTCCTTCTTCTGCATCTGCCAGGCACCGCCGTAATTGCCTGCCAGATGTGGATATTTCTTCAGCCCGGGATACGAATTCGCCGGAAGCATTTCGCCGTGGGTGTACACCTTGATGCCCGTGCCCCGAGTCTGTTCCAACAGATCGCGCAAATCCACCAGATCATGCCCTGTCACTAGAATCCCGGGCGCGGCTTCGGAAATGCCCTCTGTTATCTCCGTGGGTTCCGGCGTGCCAAAGGTTTCCACATGGCCGTCATTCAGCAATTGCATGGTCTTATAATTCATTTTCCCGCATTCCAACACCATCGCCAACAGAGATTCCATGTCAAAATTTACATTGGTCATCGTGGCAAAAAGCGCATCTTCAATAAATGCCTCCACCTCCGCGTCCGTTTTGCCCAACCGCCGCGCATGGGCCTTATAGGCCGCCATGCCTTTAAGGCCATACAACAAAATCTTCTGGAGGGACTCAATATCCTCATTTTTCCCGCACACGCCCTTCGAGGTGCAGCCCTTCCCGCCAAAGGTCTGCTCACATTGGTCGCAAAACATCGACATATCCAATTCTCCTTGTTTTGGTTGACATTTCTCCCGGTCCCGTCTGTTGGAATCGGTTTCGTTTTCCAAAAAAGATAACACGGATAGTATATATCTTATTTCTGCTCACGTCAAATTTTTCGGGTTATGAAGTAACCCTCAAAAGCATTGTAAAAAACAATAGCCAATTATGGTGTTTTTGGATTATCCATCCCTTACAGGGAAGGAGTTGGGGGGAAATCGTAAACCCTGGGTAGCGAAGCGCAACCCAGGGCTGGAATTAGTCATCCCCTTCGGGGAAAAATGCCAAGAGATGTGATGACCGCGGGTAGCGCAACCCTCCTGCGGCGGGTAAACCCATGGCTGGAATTATGCATCCCCTTCGGGGAAAAATGCCAAGAGATGTGATGACCGCGGGTAGCGCAACCCTCCTGCGGCGGGTAAACCCATGGCTGGAATTATGCATCCCCTTCGAGGAAAAATATGCAGGGCGTCAGGCAGAACGAGTATTGAAACACAATCGGGGCGATGAAAGAATTCATTTTCAGAAACAGCCCGATAGGCGTAATACTCCGACTCTGGCAATACGGCACAAGACTATCTTGTTATTTTTCCGTGATCGCGATGGTGATGGCGTGGTCGTCGATTTCATAGCGGCATGGGGCATTTTCGGGAACGCTATCCACGCGCGTGATTGAAATGCTCTCCGCCAGCACTTCTTTTGAAATGGCCGTTTGGAATTCGTTCACGGTGTCCACCAGATCCTGGCTTGTCGTCTCTGCAGTAACCGCAATTCTTGCGTCATAGGGCAGGCGCTGTTCTTTGCGCATATCCTGGACGCACCGGATGCATTCGCGCACCCAGCCTTCGCGCTTAAGTTCCTCCGTGATCTCCGTTGAGATCACCACCACCATGTTTTTACCCTGTGCAGCGGAAAAACCAGCCTTTGGATTCAACCGCACTTCGACTTCCTCACCGGTCAGTTCGATAGTTTCTCCATCCACCGTGAGCGCGATATTGCCCGTTTGCAATTGGGCGCAGAGGGAGGCGCCGTCGCTTTCCGCGAGAGCCTTTTTCACGGCATTCAATTTCTTTCCGAGCTTTGGACCCAACAGCCGAAAATTGGGCCGCACTTCATACGCAACATACTCTTCCGGACTGGGGCAAAATTCGATCCGCTTGATGTTCAGTTCTTCCATAATGAGTTCGAGATGCTTCTGCAAGCCATCTCGGATGCTTCCATCATTCAGCACGAGTTCGCAGAGTCCCAGCGGCTGACGCACCTTGATGTTTTCCGCGCGGCGCGCGCTAAGGCCCAAAGTAACCGCTTCCCGCGTATACGCCATTTCGTCCAGCAAGGCAAGATCTATCGAATCGGCCTCCGCCGTGGGATACGCCGCGTGATGCACGCTGGGCGCCGCGCCGGGCAGCGGCTGGGTCAGATTGCGCCAGGTATATTCGCTAAAGAAGGGGGTGAACGGCGCAATCAGCCGCGCAAAGGTGAGCAGACATTCGTAGAGCGTCCAATAGGCGTCCGCCTTGTCCTGGGTCCAATCGCTGGCCCAAAACCGCGCGCGGCTCCGCCGCACATACCAATTCGACAAACCATCCAGAAACGCTGTCAGCGAACGCGCCGCAGGATACGTTTCAAACCGGTCCAGTGCGGTCCGCACCTCCAGTGTGGTACGATGCAGTTCATTGAGAATCCACCGATCCAGTTCCGCGCGTTCGGCCACCGGCGCATACCGCGCGGGTCCCTCTCCCCCACTCCCGGCACGATCCATGCTCGCCGCGGCCGCCTGCAAAAATTCCAGCGGCGCATTCGCCGGACTGAACCCGTCCAGATTCGAATAAATCACAAAAAAGCTGTACACGTTATACCAGCGCATCAGCAGTTCGCTTTGGACTTCCTGCACAATCCGCTCGGAGAGCCGCGTGCTCGTCGTGGGCGGATTCTTCGCAATGAAACTCCACCGCAATGAATCCGCGCTGTACTTCGCAAAAATCACTTCCGGCTCTTTGTAGTTTTTCAGGCGCTTGGAAAGCTTTAAGCCGTCTTCGCCCTGGATCAGCCCCAGGCAGATGCAGTTCCTGAACGGATGCGGCCATGGCGTGTTCTTGCCAAACACCAGCGTGCTGATGGCAAGCTGCGCGTAAAACCAGCCCCGCGTCTGGTCAATCGCCTCGCTGATAAAATCCGCCGGGAAATTTTCATTAAATCTCTTTTCCGACCCGTCGGCATGCGGATAGCCCCACTGCGCGAACGGCATGCACCCCGCGTCAAACCAGCAATCAATCACTTCCGGCACTCGCCGCATCCGCGCCGCAGGATCTTTCGGCGACTGGTAGGTAATCGCATCGATATACGGCTTGTGAATTTTCAGGTGATCGCTGAGTTTCGGGTCCTTTGCCTTGGCCTGCGCCCACACCTCCTGGCCCTGCACGTCTGGTTTCGCCATCAGTTCGGTATATGACGACACGCATTCCATGTGCCCGGTCTTTTCACAGATCCATACCGGCAGCGGCGTGCCCCAAAACCGCTCGCGCGACAGCGCCCAGTCCACATTCGTTTCCAGGAAATTGCCGAAACGCCCTTCACGGATATGCTCGGGCTGCCATGCAATTTCATTGTTATTCGCAAGAAAATCCTCTACAAAATCCGACGTGCGGATGAACCAGCTTTCGCGGGCATACTGAATCAGCGGATCATTCTCCGCGCGCGGGCAGAACGGATAGGCATGCCTGTACTGATCATGCTTCAGCACCACGCCCTTTTCTTTCAGAAAACGGATGATGCCCTTGTCCGCATCTTTGCAGAATTGCCCGGCGAATGGTTTCTGGTCATAGGGATCGACATCCGTTACACGCTCATCAAAGGTGCCGTCCGGCTTGATGTAACAAAGAAAACCAATGCCCTTTTCTTTGCAGACGCGGTAGTCGTCTTCGCCAAACGCAGGCGCCATATGAACGATGCCCGTGCCGGTGGTGAGGTCCACGAAATCGCCCGCGATCACTTCCCAGTGATGCTCAGAATCCAGATCGGTTCCAATTTTCTTCGGCGTCCCATAATTAAACAGCGGTTCATACCGGAGACCCAGCAGTTCACTGCCCTTAAACATGCGCACCACCTTCGCCTGCTCGCCAAAATTCTTTTCCACCAGCGGGGCAGCAAGGATATAACAAACGCATGCCCCGTCTTTTTCCGCTTCCACCAGCGCATAGTCAATCTCGGCGCCCACGCAGGCCGCGCAATTGCTAAGTAATGTCCACGGGGTCGTCGTCCAAACCAGAAAACTCACCGCGCCGTTCAGGCCAAGTTTCTGTTTGCTCTCTTCCGTCAGCGCCAGCGCCACCGTGATCGCGGGATCGTCCGTGTCGCGGTATCCTTCACCCACTTCACCCGCCGACAATGCCGTGCCGCCCTGCGCCCACCACCACACCACCTTGTGGCCCTTGTACAACAGCCCGCGATCAAAAAGTTGTTTCAGTGCCCACCACACGCTTTCCACGTAGCTCTGATGATACGTCACGTACGCCTGGTCCAAATCCACCCAGAACCCGATGCGGTCCGTAAGATCTTCCCATTCCCGCTGATACCGGAACACCGATTCGATGCATTCCCGGTTGAACGCTTCCACCCCGTACGATTCGATTGCCGCCTTGCCGCCGTCAATAATGCCGAGGTGCTTGCAAACCTCAATTTCCACCGGCAGCCCGTGCGTATCCCAGCCTGCCTTGCGCTCGCAATAATAACCGGCCATTGTCTTGTAGCGCGGAAAAATATCCTTGATGGTGCGCGTGAGACAGTGCCCGGGATGCGGCATGCCGTTCGCGGTCGGCGGTCCTTCGTAAAACACGAATTTCGGCGCGCCTTCGCGTTGTTTCAGGCTCTGGTGATAGATCTGCTCCTCTTTCCAAAACCGCAGAATCTCTTTCTCCGTCTCCGAAAAATTAAACGGGGACGGAACCGGACTAAATACAGGATCACTCATTCCAATGCTTCCTTGATTAATTCCCAACCAACGGCTAAATGCTCTGCGGCCTGCATGCAGGCAATGGAGGCGCTCATCATCCTCTTTTTCGCCCATTTTTTCAACTTTTTAGCCCGGCACGGAAGGGCAAGGCTCCCGCCGAGCCGAAAAACAAGTTCAGGCGCATGCCACTTGCAACAGCATTTGGATATTTTGTCTCACGGCTCAGCCGGAGTCCTTCAAAGGCGGATAAACTTCGCCCTCACGGCCAGTATCTTCCGAACGTTATTCCGCGTTACATTTGACAAAACCATAACGCAACGGGATACTTTCTTTTTAAGGAAGTACTTTCGATGACTGTTGAGATAGAATATGAAGATGATGGCCGTTGGATTGCCGAAACTCCGGCGCTTTCCGGTGTTATGGCTTATGGTGCAACAAGAGAAGATGCCATCGCTTGTGCGCAAGTTCTTGCGCTCCGGGTCATAGCAGACCGAATTGAGCACGCTGAAACCATCCCAGAACTCAATGACTTGTTTACGGTCTCACTATGATCCATACGTCATGCCTGCAAAAATATCAAGTGATCATACTTTTTGTTGTCACAAGCTATGCATATATAAACACCACTTTATCGGCATCCCCCGTCAACATTGCCTTTCTCGCATCCGAAACCACGCCAGATGCCATCGCCCCGCACAATCGCGCCGCATGGGAAACCGCGCAAACCTTGGGCAAGGCAACACTACTTTTCCCTGCAACCCCTGGAACTTTCAAAGATGCCGATGGAACCATCCGCGATCTGAACACGTTCGATGTGGTCTGGTATCACCAGGGCGATGACATCGCGCGCAATGCACTTTATGGCAAGGAATACACGGCTGCGATTCGCCGTTTCGCAGAAGCAGGCAAAGGCGTTTTGCTCTCCGGCGGCGCATTGGCCATGGCGAATCCACTTGGGCTGGAACGTGAAATCCGCACCCAGCGCTGCCAACTGGAGAATTTCCTCGACCCGGCCGCAATGGCAATCGTGGAACGCGCACATCCCGTATTTGCCGGTCTCCAAGAGGAAAACGGCCTCCTCTGGCTGAGTCAGGGAGGATGTCCCGCGGTAGCCGATTTCTACTGGGGCGGTCCCGCCGAAGGCATGCTTCTCGCCAACACCCCCGCCGGAGTCGAGCGCCCACTGGTCGAATATAGTGTTGGTACTGGACGTATCATCGTATTCGGCTGGCATTGGCCCGATTATGCCGACCTTCAAAACCCGCATCGCTCCAATCTGCTGAAACTTACCGCCAATTTGATCGACTACCTCGCCGCACCATCCTCATGGAAACCAGTGATTATTCGAACCAAGTTTCCGGCGTTGGCCAATCCCGATGTGCCGGGCATCGCCGAACCGCGCTGGCGCGCATTGCGCATGGCCATCGAGGATCTCACACAGGAATTCGCGGAGCAATATCCAAAAGGCAAAGAATTTCTTGCACAACTCAATGCGCTCCGTACCGAACATGATCAAATTCCTTCTACCGCCAGCCCTGAAGCCTATGCGCCCATCCTTGCGCGTTTCGAAGCGCTTCAACGTGATGCGCTTTTGGCCAATCCGCTGCTCGACTTCGACACACTGCTCATGATTCGACGCAAGGCGGATCGCCTCGGACTCCCCATGAATTTCCACGGCAATGATGATATGCCTCCCACGGGTTATGAAAATTCGCTCGTTGCGCTATCGCCTGTCACATCGGACGGAATGCTTGAAACCATTTTCACGCCCACAGGAGATCGCTTCATCGGCGATCTCGATCTGCATTACGATGCGGAAAAACTCCTGGTGTCCATTCCCGACGAACAAGGCCGATGGGGCGTGTCGGAGTTGGATTTGAACACGCGCGAACTTAAAAAAATCCCGCTCATCGAAGATCCGGACGTCCACAATTACGACGCTTGTTATCTACCCGATGAACGCATCATTTTCACCTCCACCGCGCCGTTTGTCGGCGTGCCGTGCGTGGGCGGAAGTTCCAAAGTCGCCAATCTCTATTTGCTCGATAACAACCAGCGGATTCGCCGTCTCACGAACGACCAGGACCATAATTGGTGTCCCGCCGTGCTGAACAACGGCCGCATCCTGTATCAGCGGTGGGAGTATGCCGATATCGCCCACACATTCACCCGCCTGCTGTTTCACGCCAACCCTGACGGCAGCAGGCAAATGGAATATTATGGCAGCAATTCCTTCTGGCCCACCGCCATGTTTTACGCACGGCCCATTCCGAATCATCCGACAAAAGTAGTCACCATCATCGGCGGCCACCATGAAGCGCCGCGTCAAGGCGAACTGGTCATCCTGGATCCCGCCCTCGGCCGTCAGGAAGCTGATGGCGTGGTACAGCGGATTCCCGGGTACGGCGAAAAAGTGAAACCGGCGATCCTCGATGGCCTCATCGCCAACAGTTGGCCGCGTTTCCTTCATCCATTTCCGCTCAGCGAGAAATATTTCATCGTGTCGTGCAAACCGGATAAAACCTCCAACTGGGGGGTCTATCTCGTTGACATCTTCGATAACTTTGTTCTCCTTCATGAGGAACCCGGCTGGGCCATGCTTGAGCCGATTCCATGGCGGAAAACACCGCGTCCACCAATCATTCCCGATACGGCCAATCCGGATCAGAAAGAAGCCACCGTGCTGCTGTCGGACGTCTATCGCGGGCCGGGTCTCGCGGGTATTCCGCGCGGCACGGTCAAATCCCTGCGGCTCGTGAGTTACGATTTCACCTTCCACGGCATCGGCGGCGAACCGGACCGCGTCGGGCTCGACGGACCGTGGGACGTGAAGAAGATCATCGGCACGGTGCCCGTGGAATCCGACGGCTCCGCGAATTTCAACGTGCCCGCGCTCACGCCCATCTCGGTGCAGCCGCTGGACGCCGAGGGAAAAGCCCTCCAACTCATGCGGAGTTGGCTGACCGCCGTGCCGGGTGAAATTCTTTCGTGCATCGGATGTCACGAAAAGCAAAACACCACCAGCCCGGCGGACCTGTCTCCCATGGCCTTCCGCCGAAAACCATCGTCCATCACGCCATGGTACGGCCCGGCGCGCGGTTTCTCCTTTGAGCGCGAAGTGCAGCCGGTGCTTGACGCCTACTGTATCGCATGCCACCAAAGCGCAAAACCCACATTCGATCTGACCACGCGGCCTATCGAGCGACAGCAATCCGCGTTCGAAATGCACTTTTCGCCTTCCTATATGGAACTGCGCCGCTGGGTGCACACCTCAACACTCGAAAGCGATGCACACATGCTGGCCCCACGCGACTTCCACGCGGATACCAGCCCCCTCATTCAGATTTTACGCGATGGGCATCACGGCGTAAACCTGAGCAAAGAAGCCTGGGACCGCCTTATCACCTGGATTGACCTGAACGCACCGTTCCACGGCACATGGCAGGAAGTCGGCGCCTACAATCCGTCCAAGCAGGCCGCCGCGCGAAATGGCGCCGTGCGCCGCCGCGAACTCCATCAACGCTATGCCGGAATCGATGAAGACCCCGAAGCGATCTATCCAGCGGCTGCGCTCGATGCGCCGTCCCTGCCATCCGCGGACGATGTAACACCTGCCGAACTTCTTTCCGAGGGTCAGCCTAAACCGCCAGTGTTTCCAGCGGACCCCACGACTCAACCAACCGTCGAAACGATTGAGATTGCCGAGGGTGTTTCGCTTGAATTGGTGCGCATCGAAGCGGGCACGTTCACTCTCGGTTCGGACCAGGGATATCCGAACGAAGCACCGGCACATTCCGTTGTCATCGAACAGCCGTTCATTCTCGGACGTTTCGAGGTGACCAATCGTCAATACCAATGTTTCGATCCCGCGCATGACAGCGGACTCGAAACCGGCGAGGCGTATCAATTCGGCGATAACGAACGCGGCTTCCCGCTGAATCGTCCGGAACAACCCGTCGTACGTGTCTCCTGGAATCAGGCCATGGCCTTCTGCGATTGGCTCTCCGCCAAAACGGGCCGACATTTCACTCTGCCCACCGAAGCACAATGGGAATACGCCTGCCGCGCCGGGTCCGCCACCCCGCTTTGGTACGGAACCATCGACGCCGACTTCAGCGCCTGCGCCAACCTCTCCGATGCCACCCACCACACCGTCTACTATCCCCACGTGCCCGATGCACTCCCGCCCTGGCGGCCCGCAGACACCCGCTTCAACGACGGCTGGCGCGTCTCCGCTTATGTGGGTTCATATCGCCCGAACCCATGGGGACTCCACGACATGCACGGTAACGCCGCCGAATGGACCCTCTCCGATTACCAGCCCTACTCAGACACCCTACTGCCCATCCCCCACAAAACCGTCCGAGGCGGCTCCTGGCTCGACTGCCCCAACCGCGCCCGCACCACTTACCGCAATCATTATGAAGCATCACAGGCGGTACATGATGTCGGCTTCAGAGTCGTTTGTGATCTATGAAGACAAGAAAACCGCCCCAATAGCCCACAGCCTGACAATTGCTCTATTATCCAGTACTCCAACGGGGTAAAAACATAACAGCCCAGGGCATCGCCCTGGGATAAGGTCACCCTAATGTCCTCGCCCTGTAAGGGCATCACATTTCCAATCTTCTTTTTTCCCCTGCATCCCAAGTGTATGCACCAAAGAAGGCGCTAATAAAGTCCCCAATATCCCTTGAATTGTTTCTCATATTTGATATGACTCTGAAGGAATCGTTCGTTAACGATCTGCACTTTCTGCATTTTCTTTTTTCAAGCCTGTAAACAAATACTATGTCTTTTTAAGCCGAAGAGACAGATAGATCCATTTGGCAACTACTTTGCCTGTGATTGCCAAGCGCGGCGCACTTCGGGAAGCGGAGTGGTTTCTGATAACTCCTTCCAATCTTCAAGTGAGCTAGGCATTGCACATGACCTCCGGCTGTAATCAGCATATAATGCAGAGGCCAAGTCAGCCCCTACAGCCTGATACTCGATCTTTTTGGAAGCCGCAATGGAACGATTAAGTAAGGCTTTCTCTTGAAAGTATTCAATAAGCGATGTAGGTAGAACGGTCTCACGTAAAATGTCACTCAGTGCGGCACAGAGGGATTCTTTATCTTGGTCGGTCAAACTCTTGGGAGAATTTCGGACAATACCCGCCAAGCGAGACAGTACAAATTCTAGACCGGGTTGCCGACGTGCTAAAGCAAAACCAATTATTTCTTTCATCAAATCATCGGAGACAGCTGGCAGGCCAATCTCGCTATTTTCCGCAAAGCAAGCCCAAAAGTAAATCGCATCAGCGGCCTGCAATACGAGAGACTCATCCAATGACTGAAGTCCTGACTTGATCCGCGTGACAACGTCGCTCTCTGTTGTTGTCTTCATTATAAGAAGTGCGGGTAGTGTACAGAGAACGGGCACGCCTTCTGTTAGCATTTCCCCATGTATTTGAGTAAGTTGCTGACAAAGTACATGAGAGTGATTTAGTAGCCGGGGAACCAAATGTAGGAAAAGGATATGAGCAAATTTCGCGAAAAGCTGCTTTGTTTCTTTTTGTGCATCGACAAGAAACTTACTCATCTTTTTCGTTGCTGCTAAATCATACTTTTCATTTTCCCAAAATGTAACTGCTCGTTCAGTCAGTTGTTTTGCTTCGTCCTGAGTCCAGTCGATGTATCCCAGTACATAATTTGATTCATGCTTCACCCAAAGGGGTTTGGAGCATGCATATAAGGAAAAGATGTATTTTGTTGCTGCTTGTATCAATGGTGTTGGGTAGGAATTGACAAGTCGCTCTGATGAGCGGTTAAGGTCTGTTCCGGGGATGGCTGTTTTCAGAAAATATTCTTTGAGAAAGCGATATTCATGTTTCTCGGTTTCTGGAAATGCAAGGATCAACGAAAGCCCGAGCCTGGGCTCTAGTTGAGGTAACAACGTCTGGTCATCGACTTGCGACCAAAGGGCGCGAACACATTCCTTAGATTGATCCTCCGAAAGCAAAACCCGTTCGCGAAGCTTTACCAATCGCAACAGCGCACGAGATCTAGCCTCGATACTTTCTTCAGCGAGAACATCAAGAAGCCTTTTTAGCGCACCTTTAGGGACAAGATCTCTGTGACAAGAAAGGCAATGAACAATATCAAGATGTTTGCATGGTTCTGGCCATAGAGATGGCATTTTTATTCGAGACCCTCTAATATCCGGAATCGTAAGTTGGATAAGAGTGAGTAGATAACTATCTATTTCGTCCTCTTGCAAAGCATAAAGGAGTCGTGTAAACAGATTCTCAAGTTTATTATAAAGCAAATGGTTGTTTTGAACGCGCGAATCTTCATATAGCGAAACAGCCAAATCAAAAAGTTTATGTCTTTTCTCTTTTGAGAGCCGGAAAGCAGTACGAGAGAGCACTTCGATGCAACCAGTCAGGAGCAATTCGGGCAACAGGCGGGAAGGTGATTGGTGAGCAGTTCGTTTCTTTTGCGGGGGTAATACTGTCTGACTTACGCTGTTGTAGACAAATTCAAAGATTCTTTCAACTTCACTCGTTGGCAGAATCGCTATGGAGACTCTATCTATGAACTCCAAAGATTTTGTATCGCCACTCCTTAGTGCAAGACTTATAGCAAAAGCAGGTCTTTCTGTGAAAATACATCGTACAGTATTCTTGATCGTTTCTATATCGGCTGTTACCATACCGGTTCTCATGGGAAATCCACCGTCCTCATGCAGTCTTATGAGGCTGTGTGCCGATAATACACTACTATCAATTCCTGATGTGCCATAATGATGTGTTTCGTAGTAACACCATGGATCAAAACCTTGCTTTATTTCGCTGTCAACCTGTAACGCAGGTGAATTTACTGCATTACGAAGACTTTCAATATCAGGCCATGGGTCACAGAAATAGAGCGCCAGATACCTTAGCCGGCCTCTGTACTCCCTTTGCAAGGCCATACGTCGCTCCCAAGCGTCGTCATCTTTGGCGCACTTTCCTGCGACGATCATTTCGAGCAGAATCATGGCCCATGCTTCCTCAGACATTAGACGAATGTCGTCTTCCCTAGAACGCTGTTGAGATCTTATCTGCGACAGGGCTGCCGATGCTATAAGCTCTGCCTCATCAAGTTCTCCAAGTTCCGCCAGTAATGCAGCTTGGCGTATCAGCCAGACTGGTGGATTTTCAGATTTAGACCAGTCTTTTAGTTGTTTGGCTAGCAAATCTTGATTGAGCACATCTAATGATGCCAAACATATTTCGTAAGTGAGACGACATGCCCATTCTTGATTGTCTTTAACGATGGATTCTAGTATTTTGCACCATCGATTGAATGTCTCTTCCGCAAAGTCCTCCCGTGCGGCTTTAATCCGCGAAAATGCAAGAAAAACCCAACTCTCGCGAATTTTTGTCCAGTCGAAATTGGAATACTTAATATCTGAAATGCTAAAAGCAGCGCCTTCAAATCCTTGAATATTCGGAAATGGACAGAAACTGGCCAAAATCCGATCCACAGCTTGCTTTAACGAAATCGATAGTGGTGATAGACAGATGTCATAACGCCATGAGATTTCGTGCAGCACGAATAGTTGTTTCTCCGGGGACAATACTTCTAATGAATCAATAATCACATCGGTATACTGACTAATGCCATAAAAGCTGTGCTGAGACCATACAGACTTTCTTTTCTCCCTTGGGCAAACCAACCAACCTGGATAGGCCGTTCTACTGGATTGCCAGAAATCAAGGCAGGTCTCCAATTCCTCTTTGTCATATGTTCTTGCAGGTGATTTCGGCGGACCTAGATAAATTTCACACGGAACTCGATTGTTGATATGACTGAATTCCGGCCAATCCGATTTCGGTTTAGGTGAGTGACTGACATCGCTATATGGCCAATCTTCTTTCCCCAGAGGTTTTCCGTTTTCCAGGAACCACAAAAACCAATCCATGGCCTCTGAATGCCTCTCATCTGGCTCTCCACATTTCTGCTTGGGGAAAAGTAGACCCAAGTCTATTGGGGCTATATTGCGATTTTGTATGAGCATTCTCTCTGAGTTCGAGAGATCAAGTACTCCACAAAGGTAAATTTTCGGAGCGGAATTTCCCAGATTATCACGAACCCATCCAGTCCAATTGAGGAAATTGGGGTCGTCCCCAGAGAATCCCAATAAACATAATGCGTTTTCCATTAAGCTTTGCTGCACAAGGTTTACAAAAGGTGCCGACTTGTCGGGATAAGTTCGGTAGTCTTCATCAGTTATTATGAATGGGCGATGTGATGGAAACGATCCATGCAGCTTAACTATTCGAGGACGTCTCGCAAGTGGGATGTCCTGTGCCGTCTGCACAGAACAATAGTGCCTGGCATATACATGGTCCCTAGCACGTTCAAGTAGAGTATCGTAGTTTGTTGTGAAGAGATCAGACCACGGAAGACGGAGGAGGTTCGTGTGGCGAGCGCTAGGTCTAAAGTCATTGTCAGGGATGAGCTTGATGAGAAGTGTATCGAGAGAACTACGACCATGAAGAGCTTCATACTGACTCGCAAGGCGAAGTGCCTGGCTTTGAATCATACCTTTTTTCTCTTCGCAAAGCTGGGATCCAGGATTCAACTCTGTCCATATCCGTTCAGCCAGGTCACTCCAAAGCGGCATACGGGCGATGCCGGTTCGCACAGGAACAGCCAGCCTGCTGAAGCCAGCCCCAATCATTACTGATGCTTGGCCGTACTCATGTCCTTGCCACAACCGTTTACGAATGTGTTCCAGGGCGGCAAGATCTTCCCATGAATCCGGTGGTTTTTGTTTTTCATCATCAGTAGTCATTTTTGGTTACACCACAATCAAATTGAATCCTATCGACCAAGCAGAATCTACAGCCTGACCTGTCGGTTTACTGACTGTTTGTGTCGGCATGTATGTGTGGTAAGTATACTACTTTATAGGATCTGTCACAAAACATTGAGAAACTATGCATCGTTATCTATAGAAACCTTGCCGAAATCTCGTGGTTTAGAAATTCCAATCGCCCAAATTGTATTTGGGAACGGGCTTGCGTGCCCCGCAGTAGTCACGCGCCTCGCGTGACGAAGGAGTGTCTTCAAAACTTTGCTTCATCCTCTCGAATCATTGTGATATGCCTCCTATCAAATTATTCGTCAACGTTTGTTCGGCCCATGTAGGGCCGTGGCGGCGGGGATGATGCTATCCTTGGGTTTCGCCGTGCGGCTATTCAAATTTGACTCCTTAAATCCTATGAAAGCGGCGAGGACGCCGCTTCTACATATTTTCGGTGCGCGCGGCGTACCGTACCTCTCTTAAAGGTCTCTTCGCGGCCTTCCTCCGAATGGATTCCGGAGATTCCTCTTCCGGATAAATCAATCAGGGCAATCCGTGGAATCTGTGTCAGAGGTGTTACCTTCTGCCGCGCCACTCTTACCTACAGTCTACTCCGCCGTAGGCGGACTAACTTCCTACAGCCTATCTTCCGTCCCTTTCGTGACTTTCGTGGTCTGCTCCTCCCCGCCTCGCCACAGAGACATTAACGTTACTGCCTCACTGCCACTTTCCAGACCACATTCCCCCAATCCCTCCAGTAAAATAACAAAACTATGCTGGAATATTATACAGTTAACCCATTTAATATATATTATAATTATTTCGCAGGCCCCTCATTTCCCGGGTTTTGCCATTCCCCCCGCCGAACGGATTTCGGCGCTACCCTCGTTTCGCAAACCTGGACCCTCGTTTCGCAAACTCCGGGTTCCGGGGTCCGGGGTCCGGAACCTACAGTCTAAAGTCTACCTTCCTACAGCCTAATTCCCCCCCCTCGTTTCACAGACCCCTCGTCTCGCAGACCCCTCGTTTCGCAGACCCCACGTTTCGCAGGCCCCTCGTTTCGCAGGCCCCTCATTTCCCGGGTTTTGCCATTCCCCCCGCCGAACGGATTTC